>FUFK010063492.1_pt1 | contig 62208 bp, 62 predicted proteins | sample 1021851 | NCBI WGS metagenome assembly FUFK01 (sample SAMEA51879418, study PRJEB19060) | metagenome
CGGCGAGAAGCGCTGTTCGGAATAGGTCCCGCCATGGGTGATCCAGTTGGCCGGGTCCTCGCCCGCATTGACCAGCCGGACGGTGTCGATCCCGCCTTCGGGTGTTTCGCCCGCTGCCATGCTGCAGCCCGCCAGTGCGCCTGCCAGGCCAAGCGCGGCCACTGCCGCCCAACCGATCCCTCGCATCTTTCTCTCCCCGGCGACATTTGCGTCGCTCTATGCAACCTATCCTGCCGTCGATGCGCGGGCTTGTCCATAAGGCTGCACCCTGCAAGGGTCGCCGCGGACGGGTTTGCGAGGAGAGACGAGCGATGTGCGATGAACAGGATCTGGCGCGGTGGGCGCGCGGCAAGGTCTCGCGCCGGGCCTTCGGCGGCGGTGCGATGGCGGCGGGCGTGGCGGCTTGCGCGCCGGTCAACGCCGATGTCGATCGTCCGGCGGCGGGCGGGTTGAGCGAGCGCATGGTCAGCTTTGCCGCACCCGGCGGGACGATGGACGGGTTCTTCGTGCATCCCGCGGACAGGGCCAGCCCGCTGGTGCTGCTCTGGCCCGACATTGCCGGGCTGCGCGAAGCGAAGCGGCAGATGGCGCGGCGGCTGGCGGGCGAAGGCTACGCCGTGTTCGTCGCCAATCCCTATTACCGCGATGTCGCAGGCGAGCAGTTCGCCGACTTTGCTGCCTTCGCAGCCGCCGACGGGTTCCAGACGGTCCGCCCGTGGCGCGCCAAGCTCGATGCCCCGGCGATCCAGGCCGATGCCCGCGCGGCGACCGCCTGGCTCGACACGCAGGACGGGGTCGACACCGCCCGCGGCATCGGCACGCAGGGCTATTGCATGGGCGGNCCNTTCACCGTGTGGAGCACTGCGGCGGTCGAACGCATGCGCGCGGCGGGCAGTTTCCACGGCGGCGGGCTGGTGCGCGACGATGCGGACAGTCCGCACCGGATGCTGCGCGGTGATGCGCATTACCTGATCGCGATCGCGCAGAACGACGATGCCAAGGAACCCGAAGCCAAGACCGCGCTGCGCGAAGCGGCGGATGCTGCCGGTGCCGCTGCCGAGATCGAGGTCTATCCTGCCGATCACGGCTGGTGCGTGCCCGATTCGCCCGCTTACGACCAGCCCGCTGCAGAGCGCGCCTGGGGACGCTTGCTGGCGACCTACGCAGAGGCGCTGTAACACGCTTTCGCTTGCCGCCACCCCCGCGGGCGCTACCATGCCTTGCAGCTAGAGGAGGCTTTACATGCTAGGCGGTACGCTCGTCCTGATTTTGCTGGTCCTGCTGGCCGTGCTGTTCCTCGTCATGGGCGTGCGCGTGGTCAAGCAGGGCTATGTCTACACCATCGAACGGCTGGGCAAGTACACGCTCGCCGCGAACCCCGGGCTGCACCTGATCATCCCGTTCATCGACCGGGTGGGGCACAAGATCAACATGATGGAACAGGTGCTCGACATCCCGGGCCAGGAAATCATCACCAAGGACAACGCCATGGTCGGCGTCGATGCGGTGGTCTTCTTCCAGGTGCTCGATGCGGGCAAGGCGGCCTATGAGGTCTCGGGTCTNCAGAACGCCATCCTCGCACTCACCACCACCAATCTGCGCACGGTCATGGGCTCGATGGATCTCGACGAGACGCTGTCCAAGCGCGACGAGATCAACGCCCGTCTGCTCAGCGTGGTCGATCACGCGACCTCGCCCTGGGGGATCAAGATCACCCGCGTCGAGATCAAGGACATCCGTCCGCCGCTCGACATCTCCGAAGCGATGGCGCGGCAGATGAAGGCCGAACGGCTGAAACGCGCCGAGATCCTCGAGGCGGAAGGCGACAAGACCAGTTCGATCCTGCGCGCCGAGGGGCGCAAGCAATCGGCCATCCTCCAGGCCGAGGGCCAGCGCGAGGCGCTCTTCCGCGATGCCGAGGCGCGCGAACGCGCCGCCGAAGCNGAGGCCAAGGCCACGCAGATGGTGTCCGATGCGATTGCCTCGTCGGGCAATCAGGCAATCAATTACTTCATCGCGCAGGAATACACCAAGGCAGTCGGCAAGTTCGCCGAAAGCCCCAATGCCAAGACGATCCTGTTCCCGGTCGAAGCGACGCAATTGATCGGCTCGCTCGGCGGAATCGGCGAATTGATCAAGGGCACATTCGACGGTGTCGAAGGCACGGTGGATACGGGCACACCCGTGCCCGAGCCGAAGGACCGGGCCCCGGTTCGGCGGCCCAGCGTGCCGCGTTCGCGCGACAGCTAGGCAGGGCCGTGGACGGTATCGAAACCTACTGGATCTGGCTGATCATCGGGCTGGCGCTCGCCTCGCTCGAACTGGTCGTCCCGGGGGTCTATCTGATCTGGATGGCGATGGCAGCGCTGGCGGTGGCCGTGCTGGCCTTCGTCTCGGTCCCCCCGCTCGCGCTGCAGATCATCGCCTGGGTTTCGCTATCGCTGATTTTCGTNTTCTCCGCGCGCCGCTGGCTGCGCGAACGGCCGATCGTGTCCAGCGACCCGCTGCTCAACAATCGCGGCGGCCGGATGGTCGGCCAGACCGCGCTGGTAACGCAGGCGATCGAAAACGGGTCGGGGCGGGTCAAGGTCGGCGACAGCGAATGGATCGCGCGCGGCGCGGATGCCGCAGCGGGCGCCCGCGTGCGGATCATCGGCAATGACGGCAGCGANCTGCTGGTCGAACCGGTCGCGCTGATCGAAGGCTGACGNGCTGCGCAGCCGCGGTTCAGACCGCCGATTCGGCGTGGAAGCGGCCGTGCTTGCGATACCGCACCATCCACCGGTCGAGAAACAGGTCGAGCGGCTTCGGCTCGATACCCAGCCTGTCGAACCCGGGAAACGCGCCCGAGGCGACATTGCCCTGCTTGAGCAGCTTCCACTGGTCGCTGCCCATCGGGGTTCCCGGTAGCGCCGCGAAGGTGGCCGACAGGCCGTCGGGCATCGGCAGNAAGGTGCGCTTGCGCTTCTGCGCTGCCGCGANCGCTTCGTTGATTTCCATCATCGAAAGCTCTTCCGGGCCGCCGAGTTCGTAGATCTTGCCGCCATGCTTGCCCGGATCCTCGAGCGCGCGCACCGCCGCCTCGGCGACATCGTCGACATAGACCAGCTGCAGTTTCGCATCGGGACCGAACACCGGCAGCACGGGCAGGGTGGAAATCAGCCCCGCGAACATGTTGATGAAATTGTCGTCCTCGCCGAACAGGATGCTCGGGCGCAGGATCGTCGCCTTGGGGAAGGCCGCGAGCACGCGTTCCTCGCCCAGCTTCTTGGCGGCGGCGTATTCGATTTCGGTCTCGTCCTCGGGTTCNGCGGCGATCGCGCTGACATGGACGAAGGCCTGCGCGCCTGCGCGGGCGGCGGCTTCGGCCATCCAGCCGGGCGCTTCGCCCATCAGGCGGCGCAGATTGCCGCTGAACGCGCCGACCAGGTTCACCACGGCATCCGCGCCGGCAATGCACTGGTCGACCGATTGCCGGTCGCTGGCATCGCAGCGCGCGAACTGCATCTGGCCGAGATTGGCGAGCGGCTTGAGCTTGAACGCCTTTTCCGGATGGCGGGCGGCGATCCGCACGCGTGCTCCGCGTTCGAGCAGAGCCTGCGCCACGTAATTGCCGATGAAGCCGCTGCCACCCATCAGCACCACCAGCTTGCCGTTCAACGCGCCGCTTTTCGCCATGATATTCGCCTGATTCCTCGAAGGGAGAAGTGTCGCTCCGCCCCTAGCCTCAACCCCCGCTGCGCCGCAAGCGTTCCAGCATGTGCGAAAGGCGTTGACAGGTAAGCCCCTGCTTCGCTAGTGGCGCGCCCCTACCCATGGCCGTGCTTCGAAGACCGGCCATCGATAGTGTGCCCAGATGGCGGAATTGGTAGACGCACCGTCTTCAGGTGGCGGCGCTCGCAAGGGCGTGGAGGTTCGAGTCCTCTTCTGGGCACCATTTGTTCTTCTCACGTTCTCCCAAATAATCTATAAAACCCGCAGAAATCCTAGGGATTTGGCCCTTGGATCGTTCCGGATCGTCCCGCCTGTTCTCGGGGGTTCCAGACACTTTTGTGGGCCTTTTGAGGCCGTTTCGCAAAGGCCCAGATGAAAAGGCCCCCACATGCCGCTGACAGATACTCGCCTCCGCGCACTCAAGCCCAAGGATAAGCCGTACAAGGTAACCGATGAGCGCGGCCTATATGTTGAGGTCACGCCGACCGGCGGCAAACTTTGGCGATTCCGATACCGGATCGGCGGCGCGCAAAAGAAGCTCTGCATCGGCAGCTATCCCGACATCAGCCTCAAGCAAGCGCGAGACGCGGCCTACGAGGCGCGACGAGCTGTTGCTTCAGGGGGCGACCCGGCTTTTGAGAAGCGGAAGCGGAAAATCCGCGCAGAGTTCCTTTCTGCACAGACGTTCGAGGCAGTCGCACGTGAGTATATTGAACAGATGATGGTCCAGAACGGCCGCGCCGATGGCACGATCGTCAAGGCCAACTATTTCCTCGACAAGCTTGCGCCTGCCATCGGGAACCGACCCATCAACGAGATCGAGCCGTTCGAAGTTCTGGCTCCCCTCAAACGGCTGGAAGCCACCGGTAAGCACGAGACTGCGAAGAAATGTCGGTCGTTCGCAGGCCGCGTGTTTCGCTACGGTGTTGCTACCACCCGCTGCAAATCCGATCCGACCAGTATGCTGAAGGGCGCTCTCGTAACGCCGAGAGCCACGCATTATGCAGCAATCCTCGAGCCCACCGAGCTAGGTGGGCTGCTGCGCGCAATCGACGACTTTACTGGCTACATGGTGACGAAGTTGGCCTTGCAGATAGCGCCGCATGTGTTCGTACGCCCCGGCGAACTCCGGCACGCCGAATGGCATGAGATCGACCTCGTCGATGGGGTCTGGAAGATCCCTGCCGGTAAAATGAAAGCGCGCCGAGCGCATGCCGTCCCACTTTCCAAGCAGGTTAGAGGCTATCTCACTGATCTGGCCGAGATGCTCGGCCGCGAAGGATATGTTTTCCCATCTGCGCGCAGCTCCAAGCGTCCCATGAGTGAAAACACGCTCAATGCCGCATTCCGTCGCATGGGATACTCGAAGGAAGAAGTCACCGCTCATGGACTCCGGGCGACAGCATCGACATTCCTGAACGAGTCGGGCCTTTGGAATCCTGATGCGATCGAGCGTGCCTTGGCACATGGCGACAGCAATGTTGTGCGTGGCATCTACCATCGCGGCAAGCATTGGGACGAGCGCGTGCGGATGGCTCAATGGTGGAGCGACTACCTCGATGAGCTCCGGACTGGAGGAAAGGTCATCATGGGGAAGTTTGCGAAGGGTTGATCGGGAGATCGAATTTCTTCTCAGCCAGTGCAGGATTGAAGGCTCAGGACCAGCCCTATCAGGGACACTGACGCGAGCAAGGCGAACTCAATTCTGATGCCCCAGACCTTAAGCCACTTCCGCATCGTGCCGAGCCTCAGTTCGTAGAGCTTTGGCAGCTAAGCTGATCGAANCGNTCAGCAACAGTCTTCCACGTTGCTATGCCAGCCTCGTCCCCTTCGTTGGATAGCCGCTGGATTTGCTGCGCGATATACGCGGTTCCCTCTNCGCCATGGTTCTTTTCGACCCAGAGCGCGACGGCCCACAATTCCTGATCGCGGTTCAGCACCATGGTTCACGTCTCCCGGTCCAGGTTCGCGCCAGGCCTTCGCTGACCAGCTGATCGCCAAGCGAGCGGCCGCCGCGCGTTACAACCCGCAATTTGCGACCGTACTGATCCTCGTCTCTGCTACCGATGGTCCTCAGTTCAAAGGGCCCGCCATTCAGCAATTCGACAAGGCGGTGCGTCGCGCGCATGCCGAGCTGGTATTCATAGTCGCAACGAGGCTCGCTGATCTCGGGAGTGTCGATGTCGGCAATCCGGATTTTCACGCCATCAAGCCAGAAAGTATCTCCATCCACGACGCATGTGCGCCGGACGGATCCGCAGATGTCGAATTGTGGGGAGCTTGCTTGCTGGAATAAAGCCTGAGGCTGCTGATCGTCGTTAGCAAGGCTGGCATCATGGACTGACCAGTTGAGTGCCAGCATCCCTCCAGCAAATACGATCGCGAATGCTCCCAAACCCAACGCGATCTCCTTTCTCAGCTTCCGGCGCTTCTGTGCCTTCAACGCCTTGCGAAAGTCGAACGGCTCACCGGGGGTCTCATTCACTGGCGTTGTCCGTCTTCATTCCGGCACATGATTTCAGACAATAGCCGGAAATCAGGTAGTTTCGTCAATTGTACGTACCAATTGCTTGCCAACGTCCCAACACAGACCGGACATATTGCGGCGTTTCACCATTGTTGGGAATGCCGCGTGATCGGGAGACGGCACCTGGGCCCGCATTGTAAGCAGCCAAGGCCAGGTGGACCGCGTCGAACCGGTCCAACATGTCGCGAAGGTACCTGGCGCCACCGTCGATCGATGCAAGAGGGTCATGACGGTTCCGGACGCCCAGTTCTCGCGCCGTGGCTGGCATAAGCTGAGCAAGCCCGGCAGCACCGGCTGGACTCACAGCCATCGGATTGAAGCGGGACTCAGCCCAGATGAGAGCACGAAGCAGATTGGTCGGAAGCCCGTAACGGCGCTCGGCCTCGGCTATTGCCGCCATATACAGGCCTTCCCGGTAGGATACGTCTGCTGGCCCTGTTTGGTAGATTGCAGGTAGATATTGCCTTGCCGGCTGCTGGTCCGTCTTNGGNGGAACGATCGCGTGCTCGAACAAAGTGAAATCCTGGGCGCGGACCTGCTGTGAGGAGGTCGCGATCATCCCCAGACAGGCGACCGCTATCGCNGTCNGACNATTGAGNGAGGTCATCTCGANTNGTGCTCCATTGATTCGAATCNNAANNGAACATANATAGAACATATNCCTGTAGGAAANCNGNGAANGCCTGCCTTTGGGAGAGGAGAGGANCGCTGATGAGGGGGCNACTTTGCATGCTGAGGAGCTCGCATGTCCCTGTCTGTCCAAACTCATCCCAACCGGTCGCTTGCCGAGACCGCCCGTCGCATTTGCGAATCGCGAGGGGGCAAATGGTCCGGCACAAAGGGCATGGCCTGTTGCCCCGCGCATGATGACCGCACGCCGTCACTCGGTGTGTCGCTCGGTCGACAGGCTATCCTTTTCCATTGCTTTGCGGGATGTGATCAGCAGAGCGTATTGTCTGCATTGGCGCGTGAAGGTTTCGAGGCACCGGCGCTNTTTTCAGNTTCTGCGACNACCNANGNNCCCGANNNGACCAGNACNCGCAAACCCTCGGCGGNAGCGCTGAGGATCTGGCGCGATGCACAGCCACTGCGTGCCAGCCCGGCAAAGGCATATCTGGAGAGCCGCGGCATCCTTGCCGCATCTCCGGCGCTCCGCTTCCATTCACGAACGCCGCTTGGTCCGAAAGGACGAACCCGCTTTTTGCCGGCGATGATTGCGGCGGTCAACCTCGACGAGGGGCCGATCGCCATCCATCGCACTTTCCTTTCGGGCGATGCCAAGGCTGATTTCGACAAGCCGAAGCGCGCGCTTGGCGCGCTCGGTGAAGCTGCTGTTCGTCTCTTCGCTCCGGCCTCCGGCCTGCTCGGCCTTGCTGAAGGGATCGAGAGCGCAATGTCGGCTTATGCTCTTACCGGCATCCCCGTCTGGGCGACCCTGGGCAATGAGCGCTTCGGTCTCGTCAGCGTGCCTGAGAGCGTGACCGAGCTTCACCTCTTCGTCGATCACGATGCTGGCGGCGAGCTGGCTGCGTCGCGTGGCCTGGCCGCTTATGCCCGCGATGGGCGGACGATCCACGTTCGCAAACCATCCTCACGCGACACCGACTGGAACGATGAACTTACAGCATGGCTGCGCCGCAAAGCGGCGCGGTAGAGGAGAGAGAGCTTCTCGAATTCCTGATCCGGCAGAGGGCGTGTCCCGATGCCCCCATCAGGAGGACGAATTGCCATGTTTCAATCAGACCTGTTTCCCGCCGGCGAGCAGTTGCCGTCCATGCCCTTGGCCTATGCCATCGGCACCCGAGTTGCCGCGCTTCTTGCTTCGGGACGTCATCTTACCCGTACCGACATTTCCGGGCTGTTCGCCGAGGAGACTGGATCTTTGGACTGGGGAAGCGCCTGGACCATCGCTGACTACAATAACGCGGTCGAGATCGGCGCACTGCTCTGGTTGCGAGAGTCCTCACGGATCGATCTGGCGACGAACGTGCATGAAGCCGAAGCGCGGTTCGACTGGCTCCAAGCTGCCTTTCCGCCGCGGCATGTGCGCAGCGAAGCACAGGTCGAGCTCCAGCAGTTCTCGACCCCGCCAATGCTGGCCTGGCTGATGGCGAAGGCCGCAGCTGGCTGCGCGCAAGACACGCTCCTCGAACCGTCCGCAGGCAATGGTGCCCTTGCTCTTTGGGGCAGCGTCCAGAACGCTTCGCTGCTCCTCAACGAGATCGATCCGGCAAGACGAGACGGTCTGGCCCACGTCTTCCCCACGGCCACCATCACTGCGCATGACGGGGAACTGATCGCCGACTTGCTTCGCGGCCCTGTTCCGTCTGCCGTGCTGATGAACCCGCCGTTCGCTCACAGCCTGGAACGCGGCAAGGACGGTGAGACCGCTATGCGTCACCTACGCGGTGCAATCCGGGCCGCTGCTAATCGGGCGAGGATCGTCGCCATTATGCCTGAAGGCTTCGACGCCTCCGCCTTCGCCAAGGAACAGGACGAAGCATCGCTGCTCCTCGATGTTCGCCTGCAGCAGATGTTTCGCCGGACAGGGACGGGGATCGCTGTTCGCCTGGTTGTGTTCGACAAGACGCCGACTGCGTCCTCGCCTGCGATCACCGGAGATACTGCCGACCTCATCTCGCTCCACGAGCTTATCACTGCGCTTCCGCCACGCATACAGACCTCCGCCAACATCCACCGCCTGCCGCTCGGCAAGCCAGTGCGCCTCGTTGGCAAGACTTCGGCCCAAAGCGCGCCGGTTCGGCCGGTGGCGCCGTTCGCCGCGACACCAGCAGCCACGGCGAATGCGATCGACCTTGCCTATTCGGTCCTCGCCGACCCCGCGCCTGTGCCCGAACAGGCAGGCATCTACCTGCCTTACCGGCCCAGCCGCATCGCGTTCGAAGGCGCTCCGGCCCATCCCACCCCGCTCGTGGAATCGGTCGCCATGGGTTCGGTCGCGGCACCGCAGCCCGATGTTTGCCCGCGCCTTCCCGCATGTTGGCAGGCCGATGGCCTGCTGTCCGAAGCGCAATGCGAGACACTGGTCTACGCTGCCCAGGCATTTGCGCGCGATCTTCCGGGTCAGTTCAAGGTGAGCCAGGAAGGCACCTCGCTGGAACTCTCCGAGGACGGACACTCCTACCGCCAAGGCTTCTTCCTCGGCGACGGAACCGGAGCGGGCAAAGGACGGCAGATCGCCGCGGTCATCATGGATCGCTGGCTCGCAGGCGAGCGCCGACATGTCTGGATCACCAAGAACGAGGCGCTGCTCGAAGATGCACGCCGCGACTGGGAGGCGCTTGGCGGGCTGCCGCTCGATCTCCAGCCGCTCTCGCGCTGGAAACTCGGCCAGCCCGTAACGATGTCCGAAGGCATTCTCTTCGTCACCTATCCAACGCTGCGCTCGGGCCGCGCCGAGGATACGCGGCTCGACCAGATCCTTGCCTGGGCGGGCGAGGATTTCGACGGTGTGATCGCCTTTGACGAAGCCCACGCGATGGCCAATGCGCTTGGGGGCTCTTCAACCCGCGGCAAGGTCAAGGGCTCCGAACAGGGCATGGCGGGCCTCAGGTTGCAAAACCATCTCCCACGCGCCCGCGTGCTCTACGCGTCTGCCACTGGCGCTTCGGATATCGCCAACCTCGGTTACACTTCCCGCCTCGGCCTTTGGGGACCCGAGACCGCCTTTCCGACCCACGAGGCATTCATGACCGAGATCCGCGCTGGCGGCGTCGCGGCGATGGAGCTCGTCGCCCGTGATCTCAAGGCCCAGGGTCTCTATCTTGCCCGTGCGCTGTCCTTCGCCGGGGTCGAGTACGAGATCCTCGAACACAGCCTGACCGAAGCGCAGATAAAAATCTATGATGCCTATGCTGATGCCTGGGCGATCATTCACCGCAACCTCGAAGCTGCGCTCGAAGCAACCCGCGTGGTCGACGAGGACAGCGGCGACACGCTCAACCGCAATGCCAAGGCTGCGGCGCTATCGATCTTCGAAGGCACCAAGCAGCGCTTCTTTGCCCAGCTCCTGCTTTCGATGAAATTGCCGAGCCTGATCCCCGCGATGGAAGTAGCGCTTGGCGAAGAGCATTCGGTTGTCGTGCAGCTGGTCTCGACCGCCGAGGCCATGCTCGACCGGCGCCTTGCCGACCTTACCGTGGAAGAACGCGAAGCTCTCGATATCGATCTGTCCCCGCGTGAATACGTCATCGACTACCTTACGAAGAGCTTCCCGATACGATTGATGCAGGTCTTCGCCGACGAGGACGGCAATCTTCGCTCCGAGGCGATGAGCGACGGAGAGGGCAATCCCGTTTTCTGCCCGCGCGCCATTGCTGCGCGCGATGCGCTGATCGAACAGCTTTGCGCACTGCCGCCCATCGCCACTGCGCTCGATGCGATTATCGAACATTTCGGAACCGACGCCGTGGCCGAAGTCACGGGCCGGACCCGCAGGCTTGTCCTCGGCCGCGATGGTGAGCAGCGCCTCGAACGGCGTAGCCCCAGCGCCAATGTCGCCGAAGCGCAAACCTTCATGGAAGGGACCAAGCGCATCCTGGTCTTCTCGGATGCGGGCGGCACGGGGCGTTCCTATCATGCCGACTTGGGCGCCAGGAACCAGCAGCGCCGGGTTCACTTCCTGCTTGAACCGGGATGGCGCGCCGACAACGCCATCCAGGGCCTTGGTCGCACGAACCGCACCAATCAGGCCTCAGCCCCGCTGTTCCGCCCGGTCACCACAGATGTGAAGGGCGAGCGCCGGTTCATCTCGACTATTGCGCGAAGGCTCGACGCTTTGGGCGCGCTTACGCGCGGCCAGCGCCAGACCGGCGGACAGAACCTGTTCGACCCGGCCGACAATCTCGAAAGCGATTATGCGCGCGACGCGCTCAGCCGCTGGTTCCAGCTGCTCTATGACGGCAAGCTCGAAGCCACCACTTTCGGCCACTTCGTCGAGCGAACGGGCCTCCGTCTCGAAAACCCAGATGGGGGACTGACCGACAATCTCCCCACGATCCAGCGCTGGCTCAACCGCATCCTCGCGCTGCCGATCGCGCTCCAGAACGCCATCTTCGATGAATATCTTGGCCTCGTCGAAGCGCGGATCGAAGCCGCGCGCGAGGCCGGAACGCTCGATCAGGGACTGGAAACCGTGAAGGTCGATCGTTTCACGGTCCTCGCCGATGAACTCCTGCGCACCGACCCCGTGACCGGAGCGGAAACCCGCCTCGTCTCGCTCGAAGTGACGAGGCACCTGCGGCCTCTGCGCCTGCAGCGCCTGCTACGGATGCACGAGATTGGCAGCCCGCACGCAATCCCGATGCGCAATGCGCGCTCGGGCAAGGTCGCGCTGTCGATACCAGCCCGGCGTCTCATCGCCGACGACGGGGAGGTGATCGAACGTCGGCGCCTGCTGCGACCGCTCAAGTCCGCGAACTGGACGCTTGAGGCACTGGGTGAAAGCCACTGGGAAGAAACTGGCGTCACCGCGTTCACGAGCGCCTGGCGTGCCGAGGAAGAAGAGGCTGGCGCTTCACCGGTGACCGAGCGCGTCCATCTCGCTACCGGGCTGCTGCTCCCGGTCTGGAAGCGCCTGTCTGGCGATCATGTCCGGGTCACCCGGCTCGTTGCCGAGGACGGCCAGTCGATCATCGGACGTGAAGTGCTCGATGTTGATCTCTTTGCGATTTCCAAAACCTTTGGCCTGTCCGGGGTTACCGGACCATCGGCAGAGCAGATCGGCGACCTCGTCCTCGCAAGCGGAAAACCGCTGGGCCTCGCAAGCCATGATCCACTTACCGTGAAGCGCTCGTTGGTCGGCGGCGAACAGCGCCTCGAACTGACTGGCTTCTCGCCCGATCGGCTCGACTGGTACAAGAACAAGGGCTGCTTCACCGAGATTATCCGATACCGCACGCGGCTGTTCGTGCCAGTCTCCGCAGCCTCGTCGGTCCTCCCCGCGCTTGCCGCCTGATCCCTCGGGCAGACCCCAATCTCAGAATGAGAGTGGAGGGAGCCCTTTGGGCTTGTGGGCCTCGTGATCCTCACCTGCGCCTGCATCCTATCAGGAGAACACCCATGATCCAGTCAATTCCCTTGAAGAAGCTCGTCCCGAGTCCGCGCAACGTTCGCAAGTCGAGCGACGTGCTGGCCGACCTCCAGTTGCGGGCAGACATTGCTGCGCGCGGCCTGCTGCAGAACCTCGTCGTGCGCAAAGGAAAGCGCGGCAAGTTCGAGGTCGAGGCCGGCGGTCGCCGTCTCACCGCGCTGCAGGCGCTGGCCGAAGAGGGCACCTTGCCTGACACGCACGAAGTCACTTGCCTCGTTATCGAAGGCGAGGAAAGCGAAGTGCGCGAAGCAAGTCTTGCCGAGAACTTCCAGCGCCTCGCGATGAACCCCGCCGACGAGGCGCAGGCCTTCGCCTCCATCATCGAGGCAGGGGCTACCACGGAAAACGTGGCGCGCCGCTTCGGCCTCACTGTCCGGTTCGTCGAAGGACGTCTGCGCCTTGCAAGTCTCGCGCCTTGCGTCTTCGAAGCGCTCGCCGAAGGCACGATCACGCTCGACATGGCCAAGGCCTACGGCGCGATCTCCGACGTGGAGCGCCAGGCGCATGTCTATGCCGAACTGCAGGACGCCTGGTACCAGATCACGCCCGACACGATCCGCCGCATGGTGCTCGATGCCACGGTGCGCGGTTCCGATCCGCGTGCTGTTCTCGTCGGACGCGATGCCTATATCGCCGCAGGTGGCCGGATCGAGCGCGAACTGTTCGACGATGATGCCAGCGAGAGCTGGATCGACGTCGCGCTGCTCGAGGACCTAGCGCACAAGGCCATGGACGAAGCCGCAGAAAAGACCGCGCTCGAATATGGACTTGCCTGGATTCGGCCGACCCTTGGCAATTACGTCAGCCACGACCTTGTTGAAGGTCTGAGCCGTCTGCCTTGCGAGCCTGCGCCGATGACCGAACAGGAAGCGAAGGAACTTGGCGAGCTCGAGGCCGACTACGACCGCGTCGCCGCTGTGCTCGAAGACGAGGACAGCGACGAGGATGAGGTCGCCAAGGCCGAACAGGAACTCGTGGTAATCGACCGCGCCATGCGCGCGATCAATGATCGGCCGCCGGTACTCGCCGACGAGCTGAAATCCGAAGCTGGCGCCTTCCTAGTCCTCTCGCGAAATGGCGAGCCGACATTGGTCCAGCAATACTACACCGAGACCGAAGTCATCGCTGACGAATGTGTGGTCGAGGCCGTCGAGGAGAGCGGAGCGGCGAAGCCTAAAGGGAGCTCGCTGTCCCAGCGCCTGCTCGACGAGCTCGCGATGCAGCGCCGCGACATCCTCGCGATCCATCTCGCAAACGATCCGGCACTGGCACTCGACTTCATGGTCTTCACGCTCGCCGATGCCGATGGGCACGACTGGCGCGCCAAGAAAGCGTCGACGCTTGTCGGATCGGTAGCGTCCGGCCCGGTCACCGGGTTTGAGGCCAAGGATGCGCCGGCGAGTGCTGCTTTGGCCGAATTCGCGGGGTCGCTCGATGAAAGCTGGCGTGCTGGCGAGAGCGATGTCGAGCGGTTTGCCAGGTTCCGGGCGCTTACCGACGAGGCGCGCTCGGCCTGGCTTGGTCATGTCGTCTCGCGTGCACTCGTTGCCAGTCTTGCCTGCGAAGGCGAGCGTTCGGTGCCGATGCACGAGGCGCTCGGCTCGCTGCTCGAAATCGAGACCGCGCATTGGTGGCGTCCTACGGCTGCCAACTACTTCGACCGTGTTGCCAAGACCCGCACGCTCGAAGCGCTCGATGCCGCTGGTGGTCCCGAAATGGTCAGTCGCTACGCTGCGTCGAAGAAGGCAGAACTCGCGAGCGCTGCCGAACGCATTTTCTCGGGCAACTTCATCGGCGAGGCAGATATCAAGGAACGAGCGCAGGCCTGGGTGCCTTCGAGCATGCGTTTCGCCGGTTCGGAAGAAGTCGAATTGGCCGACCACGAAGGAGACGAGGCGGTGAACGCCGAAGCAACTGACGAAATTGCCGAGCAGGCTGCCTGACCCCTCCTGACAGGTCCAGGTCACTCGGCGGGCGGTCCGTCCCAATCGGGACGGGCCGCCTTTTCCATGCCAGATACTCGGCAGAAAACTATCAGTCCGCGTTTGGGTAAAAAGACAAGAGCAGACCTTGCAATGCTGGCAATCGACTTAGGCTGAAGGTCGATGGCTGATCGCTCCAAGGGGAGCGGTCAGGCGCGAGATGCCCTTGCTCTTCATATAGCCGCATAATTCTCCACATCCGGCGCTTAGACCTTCTCCGCCGATCGCAACGGGGCGATGTTTCGAAGGAATTTCGGAGTTTGCCCATGGATATCGAAGCTATCGCACCGTTGAAACGGTGCGCAATTTACACCCGCAAGAGCACTAACCAGCGCCTCGAACATGATGTCAATTCACTGGTTACGCAGCGCGAAATCAGTAGCGCCTATGTCAAGAGTCAGCAGTACAAGGGTTGGGTCGAGCTGCCCAACCGATACGACGATGGCGGCCATTCGGGGAGCGGAATGGATCGCCCTGCGCTCTCGCAGCTCATGCAGCATATCGAAGCAGGAGAAATCGACGTTGTCGTGGTGTACAAGATCGACCGGCTGACCGGTAGCCTTGCCGATTTCGTTAGGATGATCGAGATCTTCGATCGCCTTAACATAGCTCTGGTCTCCATCTCACAGGCCTTTGATACTTCCGACAGTATGGGCCTGATGATCCTCAATGTGCTGCTTACCTTCTCCCAGTTCGAACGCGAGCTTATCGCGGAAAGGGTGCGCGACAGCATCCGCACGCGCAAGCGGCACGGGAAAATGCACGGTGGTTTGCCGCCATTCGGCTATGTTGCCACTCCTCAGGGGTTAAAGGTCGACGAGCCAGAAGCTGAGATCGTCCGGTTTATCTTCGACGAGTTTCTGCGGACACGGCGATACACCCGCGTCATGACGGCCGTTCGCGAACGGGGTCTTTGCAGCTCGGTCAAGTATTCGCCGCGGGGCAAGCCTCATAACCTGAAGGTCGCAGGTTCAAATCCTGCCCCCGCAACCAACCGACAAAATGATTAAACCATTTTTTTCATAGGGGTTTTTTCTTTGTCTGCGGCACGCATTTGACGCTCAAAACTCCCCCGTGATACACTAAAATGGAGTCGCACAGCGCTCACACAAACGCACACAAAGGGAGGCGCTTTGGAAATACATCGAATCTTAGGTGACAAGGTCCGCCTCTACCGCCGTGCGGACGGCGGTAACTGGCACTGCTCCACATACCTCGACGGCAAGGAGTGGCGCAAAAGCACGAAGCTGCGCAGCCTCGGTCGCGCCAAAGACGTTGCCGAAGATTGGTATCTGGAGCTCTGCGCCAAAAAGAGATTTGGCGAGCTCGAGTCCGGCAAAACCTTTGCTCAGGCCGCAAAGCAATTTGAAAAGAGTACGAAGCGATCACCCGTGGCCGGCGCAGCCCCAAGTGGGTGCAGGGCCACAAAGACCGGATCAGGCTTCATTTACTACCTCACTTCGAAAAGATGCCCGTTAAGAGCATCACCTCCGGCACCGCTCAGGAATACCGTGTGAAGCGGATGACTAAGCCGGAAGGCTGGAACGATGACGAGAAGGAGTGGAAGCCGCCTGCGCGCAACACACTTCACAACGAAGTCGTAACGCTGAGCATGGTGCTGAAGACCGCCTACCGTCACGGATGGATCGAACACGTCCCAGATCTTTCAGATCCTTACCGTCGCCAAACCAAGGTCGAACATCGACCCTGGTTTACGCCAAACGAATATAAGCTATTGTATCAGGCCACGCGATCCAACGCGGCGGACCCGCAGCGTCCGCACTATCGGTGGCATGCGGAGCAGTTGCACGACTTTGTACTTTTCGCGGCCAATACCGGGCTCAGGCCGGACGAGCTCAAACAGCTTGAATTCCGCGATTGTCCGTCGTCAGAACATTTGGCACAACTCGCGGCGTAGGCTTACGGAGTGTGGGCCTTGTCTGGGTTTGATGTTTAGGCGGCGAGCCTGCGGTGTTGCAAGCGCCGATGTTCGAGTGTCTGTCGCTTGATCCTTTCTCTTCGTTCGATGATGGCGGTTGCCCTGCCGAAGTAGGCATCGGCAGGCGTCACGTTTTTCAGGCTCTCGTGGTAGCGCTGATGGTTGTAGTGCTCGGCGAAGGCCTTGATCTGCTGTTCGAGATCGCCAGGCAGGAAGTAGTTCTCCAGCAGGACGCGGTTCTTCAGCGTCTGGTGCCACCGCTCGATCTTGCCCTGGGTCTGCGGATGGAAGGGCGCACCGCGTATATGATCCATGGCCTTGCCTTCGAGATAGCTGGCCAGTTCTCCGGCGATGTAACTGGGACCGTTGTCACTGAGCAGGCGCGGCCTGTGCAGGACATTGGCATGGTCGCAGCCTGAGGCGGTCAGTGCCATGTCGAGCGTCTCGGTGACGTCCTCAGCCTTCATCGTCGTGCAGAGCTTCCAGGCGATGATGTAGCGTGAGTAGTCGTCGAGCACAGTCGAGAGGTAGACCCAGCCCCACCCGATGATCTTGAAGTAGGTGAAGTCCGTCTGCCACATCTCGTTGGGCTGGGTGGTCTGGGTGTGGAACGCCTCTGCCGCCTTGATCACCGTGTAGGCCGGGCTGGTGATGAGGTCGTGGGCCTTCAGGAGGCGATAGACCGTGGCTTCCGACACGAAGTAGCGCTTCTCGTCGGTGAAGCGCACGGCCAGCTCGCGCGGGGACAGCTCGGTCTGCTCCAGTGCCATCTCGACGATCTGCTGCTGGATATCGTCTCCGATGCGGTTCCACACCCGGCTCGGCGCTGAAGGGCGGTCCTGAAGCGCCTCGGGCCCGCCCTCGAGGAAGCGATCGTACCAGCGGTAGAAGGTGCGCCTAGCCACACCGAGCTGATCCAGCGTGCGCTTGGCAGGCAGATGCGACTGCTCGACGATCCTGATAATCTCGAGCTTCTCGGATGCGGGATACCTCATTCGTCGTCACCCCCATCCGCGATCATGCTTTTTTTGAGCAGCCGGTTCTCCAAAGTGAGATCGGCCACACACTCCTTCAGATCGCGTGCCTCACGGCGCAAATCCTTCACCTCGTCCGTGGTCGCAGCACGCGCAGTATCGCCAGCCAGGCGACGCTTGCCGGCTTCCATGAACTCCTTGGACCAGGTGTAATACAAGCTCTGGGCGATCCCTTCGCGGCGACACAGCTCGGCGATGGAGTCATCACCGCGCAGGCCATCGAGCACGATCCGGATCTTGTCTTCTGCAGAGAAATGCCGACGGGTCTTGCGGCGGATGTCCTTCACCACCTGCTCGGCAGGCGATTTGGACCTTGAGGATTTGGGCTTCATCTTCGTTCCTTCGTCACTACGACGAAGCCCAAATCCTCCTTAAATCACAACCGCCAATCTGTGCCATAGGTGCTGACGGGGGACACCACACCGAACAGAGCCTTGCGTTGTTCCGCCGCAGCTTTGTCCAGGCAGATGGTGCCTATCAGGCATTCCGCGAGCAGGCGCGCAACAAGGGGCTTCGGCATGCGCAAAACGAACTCCTGAGACGGCCCTCCCAATTTGGCGAGGTCGCGCTTGCGCCTACCCCGGCGGACCTAGAGGCTGTGGCGCCTCCACTGCGAAGCATTCAATATACCGAGAAGAAGATGTTCGAGGTCCGCCTTAGCGCAGACGACACACTTCTTGAAGCTGCCGCGCTGGAACGGGCGATGAGCGAGCATGGCATCTCCGGTCCGCGGTGGCAGCATTCCGCCCGCGCAAGACAGAATAGTCTTGCCGCGCAGATCTCGGCAGGGCGAGACGCACTTGAACGCGCTTTGAGTGAACCCGATGGACGCAGGCTTATTCTGATGGCCGAGGCCCGCGCCGCGAGCATCAAGCTCGATCAAGATACCTACAGGCGTCTTGATCAACACCAGAGGACCAAACTCAAGGCTATTGCGGAAGCTTTAAAGAAACCTGAGAATGCGGAGCGCCTCCGCGCCTTGGAGAAGGCGCGGACCGAGCAAGAGCGAAAACCGTTCCAGGATCAGGCTGATCCTCGAAAGTATCAATACTATCAGCGATGAGCCCGCGCGCTTCCAGACAAGCGCCGGGCGGTATAAATTTCACAGTGGACGCTAACGCCAATCCGCCGCCCGACGCCGTGCCTCTCGAACCTATATTCGAGAGGCTCATTAATCCGAAGACCGGTGAGCAGGTAATTCGACCGCTTGCGCGTAGCGCCACTCGAAATGGCCGCATCTATTTCCAGCCCATGCCGCTCATCTTTGGTGTGCCAGTGCGCGCGAAGATGCCGGTGCGACGGAGCACAATGAGCTTGCCGCCACGCAGCGACGCCGACGGGAAGAACTATGTTTGGGGCGGGCACCTAGAAAAATGCGTCGACCCCGATACCGGGGCAATTTGGTATGAACCGGTGGTCTACATCGTCGAGCAAGCTGCGCATCCAAATGGACGGCTGGTGCCCAAATAGATCCATGTCCGAGGCAAATAAGTCGGCGACAGAGGAGCTTGGGAGCCCACATTCCCTCGTCCCGACTATGACGTTGGCGTCGACGCCGACTAAGTGAAAAAGGGCGTCTACGGGCGCCCTTTTTTCGATGGCTTTGCTCAATAGGGTCGCAATGCGAGAGGACCGATTTACCTTACCGGAATGCTCACCGCACCTGACGGAACGATATTGTGAGCTGGAGAGTGTCGTCACCTCGCTCAACCGATACTACGAAAATGCAGTGTGGCGGAGCTACGGGAGCGAAGTTCGAGCCTCGGGACTCCTGCAAACTGTTTCTTTGCACGATGAGCGCATAGCGACGCATCCTCGGATTTCTTACCGCGCGCCGAGCCTGGCGACCTTTCAAGAAAGGCTATGCTCGGAGCCGGTTCTCGTCGAGCGATGGGAGCAGTTCCTCGATTGGCAAGTCAACCCTGAGTGGGCCATTGAGATGGGCTCAAAATTGCTCGGCGAAGTGGCCCAATTTCGCAACAATGAAATAGTCAAGCCACGGATGGGGCATGTTGCGGGTTGGAAATACATAAATGTAGAGAATTCGCGGCTATGGCATCCGGAATTGAAGAATGTCCGAGCGCGTCGATCCTTTCCTCCGTTGTTGGAGGCGGTAATTCTATACGCGGTCTTCGTAATTTTTCATCCTTTAAAAGAAGGCAATGGACGTGTGGCGCGCGCAATTTTTCATGGAAATCTTGCAAATCGAGGAGTGATTTCAGCACCCTTTCTTCCGCTAGGCCCCATGATTTATCATTATGGAAACTCTTTCACGCCGGCATTCCGCGGCATGGCCCAAGACGGAAGATGGGAGGAATTTCTCCAATTCATGTTAGATCTCATCGAACTCTGCTGCCAATTCACAGCATTGGAGAGAGGTATCTCGGAGCTTTAGAATGACCAATTTTCGATCCCCACGTGTGCTTATCGTCGCAGAGCCCCAAGATCACACGGCCTACGTAATGGCATTTTTGCTGGAGAGGAGGGGTGTTCAGGTCGAATTCTTTATGCCAAGCCTCATTCCCTATTACGATGAGCAAACCACTTACGTGGGCGACGGGTGGTCATTCTCAACCGAGAGCCAAACGATCCTGGGTCCTGATGTCGTCTATGATACCGTCTGGCTCCGACGGACGGCGGGAGACTCCGTCAAGGAGTTTGAAATCCACGAAGATGATCGGCCATATATAGAGCAAATTCACAAAGCTCACCGGAAATCAATTCTGTCGATGATTGATGTTATGTGCAAGAATGCCGGGAGTCTGATGGTCAACGATTTTCCAGCTAAGATGATTGGAAACAGTAAGCATCTGCAACTGATTATTGCGGCACAACTCGGCTTGCAAATCCCACAGACCCTAATCACCAACTCACCTGAACAGGTGGAGCGCTTCCGTGAGAAAGCTCGAGGACGGCTCATTTGCAAATCGCTTCTTCCTCACACTTGGAAGGGAGAGCAATCGAGTTGGCACGCCTATTCGGCAATTTTCCCGCCACGTTCCTCGCGCACTGACGAAGCTGTAAGACTTCAGCCGGCTATCTTCCAACAATATATAGAAAAGAAGTATGAGGCGAGGGTAACTATCTTCGGGGAGAAACAATTCGGCATAGCGATCGAATCCCAGGGACATGAAAAGGCAATCGTAGACTGGAGAATGTCTGGTTTGAGTGGCGTAAAGTGCTATCCCTATGAGCTATCACCGTCCTTATTCGAGAAGTGCTTGCAGCTAATGAAGGAGCTTAACCTAACGTATGGGGCGTTTGATTTTATCATAACGCCTGACGATGAAGTTGTCTTCTTGGAAGTGAACGAGAGCGGACAATTCCTTTTCTTGGAGAATAAATGCCCAGAGGTTCCTATCACCGACGCGTTTTGCCACTTTCTGGCTTGGGGAACCCTAAGCGACTGGGATGCGTCCAGCGCCCAAAACCTGTTTCCCGATGTGCTGAGTGACCCGGAATACCAAAAGTACATTGAGCAGTTTAAGTTTTTCCCTAGCCCTGATTTGGGCTTTGTGACCGATATTGGTGAGCAGGTCCCCGCGCTTTCTGCTTAGCTATCTGGAGTGCTTTGTAATGGGATATGATCAGGTCCTACGAAGTGGCGCATTCCTGAGAATGTTTAGAACTGTGCCGATATCTCTTTGCCTCCTAGGGGCGGGTGCTTTGCATGCGGGGCGGACAGACGCCAGCAGCTTGGCGGGTCTACAAGGTTCATGGTACGTTTGTGCAGAAAGTCAGGCAATTTTCCGAATTGATTTGACCAAGGAGGAAGCGTGGAGTGCCTCTCTTCTTGCACCGTCTGAATATCTGACGGACGGAGAAGATTTTTGGCAGGTGTCCGGCCCCGCCGTCTCGCGAAGATCTCTTTGGATTGAGGAACAGGAAGGTACTCTCGCAATTGCGTTTGAAGATCCCGGTGACCCTGACAACCCCGACATCATCGAGTTAAGTCCCGTAGATCAAACCAAGGGGGAATTTTCATTTAAACTGCTACCCTTTGAGCCTTTCACCATGCTGAGGGCTCCGAGTGAGGGAAAATGCGCATTTGAAGATTGGGACTCAAACGCCCGCTATAGTCACCTTAGATTTCGCCCAAGTAACCGCGAAATCGCGTCGATCTTTGACGAAGACCAGCGCGAAAGAAGCGACGCTGCCTCGTTAGATGACCAAGGGCTGCATTTGCTGGCACTCCGGGATCGAGAAAGGCGGAATCGAGCAAAGAGTTTGCTGCGGGAAGGTCAATTGAAATCAGGAAGGGACTTTTATTTCGCTGCATTCATCTTTCAACACGGCGAAGAGCCATCGGATTATTTACAAGCACACGCTTTGGCGATGGTCGCACTGGCACGCGGTGAACCGTCCGCACGCTGGATTGCGGCAGCTTCCCTCGATCGCTTTTTGCTGGCGACAAATCAGCCGCAAATCTTTGGCACACAGTTCCAGGTTGAGGATAAAAAGCCGTCGTTGCGCCTCCCGTATGATCCTGATGTTATTTCTCCTCACGTCTTGGAGGCCTTGGGGGTTCAGAAGTCGCACTAGCGCTGTAAGGATGACAGTTCCAACTACTCGAATTTCGTGGGGGCCTTACCCGTGTATTGTGGGGCTTGATCCCAAGAATGTGATCATTAGGTGCGCCAATCTAATGTGCGCGGCTGAACGGAACTAGGGACGATCTCCTACTGCCTGGAACACGAAACTGCCGTTTCGCTCGTGTTCTCGAACAGTTCGAAGTTATGGTGCTTCCCAGACCAGCGCCGTGCCTAGGCGATCAAAATGTGAGATACGAACCTGCTCGGACATCTGTGCAAGTGCGAACTCCAATGGAACCGGGTCCGCAAAAACTAGGTGGCTCTCGACGTCGGTCAAATCGGCGACCTTGGTGAACCTCGCCACAGCGTCGATATTGCCGCGAAGAATTTCGACGCGATCAAGGTGTTTACGCAGATAATCGGGCTTTCCATTCTCACGGATGACGCCCCGGAAATCAGCGAGTTGCTCCGCCACTTCGCCGTAGGTCTTCCGAAAATGCACATCCTTGCACTCAACGATCAATACCCGGCGGCTGTTCGAATCCCATGCTAGAACATCGACGTCGCCGTAGTTCCTGTCTTGGCGCTCGCCCAAGATCTTGGGGATTGTCACCTCGGTCTCGGTGCACCATCCGAGTTCTCTCAAGCGCTCCGCTACTTTCAGCGTGAAATCGTGTCCTTTCTTGTCGGCAGCCTTGCCAGCCCAACGCTTCATTTTCGGCGAAAGCTGAGTTTGCGGGAACTCACCGCGAAGCAGATTTCCAAGCATATATTTGAAACTGTCGCGCATCTGGCCAGGAGCAAATATGAGCGTTGGATCGCTATCCTCATCAAGCTGGATCAATGGGCGCCGTAGTAGCGAAAGCTGTCGGCGGAAGCGCCAAGGATGCCGGTCGCGATCCTCGAACCCGTCAGGCGTTTCCCGCCATGTGGAACGCGGCAAGTGGATAAGTGCGTCTAAGAGGCTCGCGACGGAAGAGGAGGTAATTGGCCAAGCCCCGTCACCGATCGCTAGAAGTTCACTTTTCTTGAGCTGCTGAACAGCGGACTCCGCCTTGATGCCAATGTCTTCAATCGCATCTACGAGCGCTCGGGTTTCGTCAAAACCTGCGCCGAACTGCTCTTGCCACGCCTCAACGAATTCCGGGGAAAGAAGGTGTTCGGCTTTCGGTGTCGTTTCATATTCCGTCAACTGCTCGGGATAGCTCTCGGCATCTGATGCAATCCGCCGCTCATTCGTTACGTGCGCATGAGGCATGATGATGTCATCGATAAACCCAAACCTCGCATGGATGTCGCCTAACGGGGTGTGAATAGCCCCTAGATTTGTGGACGCTTTCTTTCCTAATTTTGAGGACAGGAGGCGACGATGGGGAAGGCTAATTTCAGCGATGAGTTCAAGCGCGATGCGGTGGCCCAGATCACCGAGCGGGGCTACCGGGTGGCGGAGGTTTCCGAGCGACTCGGCGTGAGCCAGCATTCGCTGTATGCATGGAAGAGACAGTTCGCAAAGCGGCCCGAAGATGGATCAAAGGACGCCGAGATCCGGCAACTGAAGCGCGAGCTGCAGCGGGTGACCGAGGAGCGCGACATCCTAAAAAAAGCCACCGCGTATTTCGCCAGGGATGCAAAGTGAGATACGCGTTCGTGGCCGAGCATCGCACGCTGTTCCCGGTGCGCGCGATGTGCCGGTGTCTTCGCATCCAGCCCAGCGGCTTCTACGCCTGGTTGAAGAACCCGCTGAGCAGACGGGCGAAGGAAGATGTTCGCCAGACTGCGATGATCCGGCAGGCGTGGGAAGACAGCGGCAAGGTCTATGGCTACCGCAAACTGCACGACGACCTGCTCGATCAGGGCGAGACCTGCTGCCCGAACCGGGTGGCGCGTCTCGCCAGTCGTCTGGCGGGTATTAAAGCGAAGATCGGCTACAAGCGCAGGCCGGGCAGCTATGGCGGCAAGCCATCTAGGGTGGTCGACAACACGCTGGCCCGCCAGTTCGATGTCGCGGCACCGGACAAGACATGGGTGACCGACATCACCTACATAAGAACACAGGAAGGCTTTGCCTATCTGGCGGTGGTGATCGACCTTTACTCCCGCCGCGTAGTGGGCTGGTCGATGCAGAACCGCCAGACCACCGACCTGGTCCTGCAGGCATTGCTGATGGCGGTGTGGCGCAGGAAGCCAAAAGGGAAGGTTCTGATCCACTCGGATCAGGGATCGCAGTTCACCAGCATGGACTGGACGTCCTTCCTGAAGGCCCACAATCTGGAGCACTCGATGAGCCGCCGTGGCAACTGCCATGACAACGCAGTGGTCGAGAGCTTCTTCAACCTGCTCAAACGCGAACGCGTCCGGCGGCGGACCTATCGCTCACGAGACGAGGCCAGACAGGATGTGTTCGATTACATCGAGATGTTCTACAACCCGATACGCAAGCATGTGAGAAACGGGATGCTGTCACCCGTAGAGTTCGAACGGCAGCAGATGATGAGCACCGAGGGCGTCTAGAAAACTAGGGGCTATTCAGTTGCGACAAGGTTTTGTCTGGCCGGCAGCCTACGAAGCGGTCTTTAGTTTGGAAGGGCTGAAGGCGCTCTTCACCGTCTTGCTCATATCCCTTGATCGATTGGCCGCTTTGCCGACGAAGCTGATGATTTCACTATTGCCAGTGAGTCCACGCCGCGATCGCTGGCCATACCGGACGATCCTCCACCGCAGAGCAAGTCGAACGACAATTTTGAGGCGAGTTTTCGACAAAGTCTTTGGTTCGAAGCGCCTGTCCGAATTGCGTGGTGATCGACCCAGGTTGATCATAGTCGCCTGTGAGTTGCGCGCAAAGGCTGCGTTCTACTTTACAAGAGAAAAGTTGCATTGCTGGCGATACGGTTCAGCGACCTCCGAAGATACAAGCCTGGCAGATGCAGTCGCAGCATCAGCAGCATACCCGTTGGCACTGCCAGCGCTTGATACCACCGTTGAGTTCGAGCGCAACGGAACAAAGCGCTCTGATCGGATCTCACTCACTGACGGAGGAGTCTACGACAATCTCGGCTTGATGCCGTTTTGGCCGGACCGCGATCACTCCATAAGCTTGGAGGTTGATCCGGTTTACAAATTGATCGCATGTCGTGCGGGCTACTCGCTGGATGTTGGCGAGCCCTCGTCGTTAATGCCAGCACGCATGGCAGCAGTTTTTGAAAGCATTTTTGCGAGGGCTCAGAACGCATCCACCACTCGGCTCTTCGATCTGCAACGAGCCGGAAGGATCGGTGGCTTCATAATGCCGTATCTCGGACAAGACGACGCGCGACTCTCGAACAAACCAGATGACTTTATATCCGGCGACACAGTTGCTGGTTATGGAACCAATTTTTCGGCGATGGATGATGAATGGATCGATCGCCTTTCTTTAAGAGGTGAGCAGCTCGTGGTCTCCTTGGTGAGCGAGCATTGGCCAGAGATCCAGGCGAAAAACTAGCGAACGAGGAGTTCTGAGGTCTGTCCGGTGGCAACCGCGATGCATGCCTTGATCTTCGAAAGTCGCCTCCTGAGAAAAGGTTTGGGCTATCCTCCGCGCTCGACACCTCTGGAAGTGTCTATTGAACAAATAGCGCGTGAGATGAAGCTCGCGCCTGCGGTAGCCGCCACATGTAAAAGAGAGAGGAGGGAGCTTTGCCTTTCCTGAGCCGGGGCATGCCCGTCCCGGCGATCAGGAGAGCTCCCATGACCAAGTCCCGCCGCACTACTTCGACTTCGCCAGCCCAGCGCATTACCGCCGCCATTATCGAAAAACTCGAGCAAGGCACAAAGCCCTGGGTCAAGCCTTGGCGCGGTGTGCCCGTCTCGCGGCCGTTGCGCTCCTGCGGAACGCCCTATCGCGGCATGAATACCTTCTGGTTGTGGATGGTGGCCGATGGCAACGGCTACGTCTCGCCCTATTGGATGACTTACCGCCAGTGTCAGGCGCTCGGCGGACAGGTCCGCAAAGGCGAGAAATCGACCATCGCGATCTTCTACAAGAACTACACCAAGGAGGTCGAGAACACCGAAGGCGAAGCTGACACCGAGTACCGGCGCGTCCTCAAAGCTTATGCCGTGTTCAATGCCGACCAGTGCGANGGCCTCCCNGNNTTCTANCATCCCAAGCCNCTNNTTGCCGCNCTNGAGCCCNAAGGACGCGAAGANCGGCTNGATACCTTNTTNGCCNANATNGGCGCNGACCTGCGNCANNNTGGNGCNCAGGCNTATTACGAGCCGCNGCGNGACCGGGTCACCATGCCGCCAGCCGAACTCTTCGAAGCCTATGACCACTACTACGCGACGCTNGCACANGAGCTGTCGCACTGGACGGGGCATTCTTCGCGGCTCGACCGCGATCTCAAGAACCGCTTCGGGAGCGATGCCTATGCTGCCGAGGAACTGATCGCCGAGCTGTCCTCGGCCATTCTCGGGGCCGAACTGGGTCTTCCGGTCACCCACCTCGACCATCACGCCAGCTACATCGCGTCCTGGCTCAAGATCCTCAAATCGGACGAGCGCGCGATCCTGACCGCTGCGGCCAAGGCCGAGGAAGCGGCCAGCCTGTTGCTTGATCTTGGGGGTCACCAATTCGGCGAGAGCGAGGACGATATCGACCTTGCTGACGCCGCCTGAGGAGCAGTGAGATGGGACGTTCCGTCAGTTATCCGACCGGCTCCGTGGTGGCCTTTCGCCTGCTTGATGAGGGCGAAGGCGACGATGTCGACTGGGTCTACGAGTGCCTCGTCGACGAGGTCATCGATAACACGAAGGCGACCTTTCCTTCTTTCGAGCGTTTCGATGGATGGCGCGGCCGCGAGGACAGAATCCTCTTGCGCAACGCCTTCGCCGATTGCGGCATATCGACCTATTGCGGCCTTGCCGCGATCTGGCTCGCCGAGCGTGACGATGCCCGGTACTGGGAGGCGGATTTCTACAACCCACGAACGGCGAGGGCACGGCACTGGCTTACCCAGGTGTCGGATAGGTTCATCGACCTGTTCGGGGATCTGCGCCTGGTCGGGCGGTTCTCGAATGGCGAAGCGATCTTCGAGCGCTCCCGATCNNNNTGCGNCACCGGGTCCTGATCCTGCCTCATCCCAGTCCGCCGGGAGAGGCCCTTGGGCCGGTCGGGGCGCGCCGCAACCTGCGGCCCGTCGGCCCGTGTTACCCGCGCCAGCCTAGGGCCGCAGGTTTCCCGCTTCGCGGTGCGTCTCGCCCCTTGTCCCGGCCCTGATCGGGCTCCGGCGGACAGGACCGAGGCAATGGTGCCTCCTCGCCTTGTCCCCGCGATCAGGAGACACCTCATGTACGACAGCTTCATCGACCAGTTGAGCGGCCTCGATCTCTCAGGCCTCAGCATCAGGCCGGCCCCATTCAACGAGACCGACTTTCCCTGCGAGGATGCGATCGAACAGACGCTTGGCGCAGTCTGGTCCGACCTTTTTGCGATGTTTTCCGACACTGCCCTGGAAGCAGATGCCGAGGATATTGCCTGGGGTATGGTCAACCTTTTCCACCGCGCCGCCAGCCGCAAGTCGGCTCAACTTGACCAGGCCAGCGACGAGATCCGGGTCCTCCTTGCATCCGCCGATGGCTCCGAAGTGCATTCGAGCAATCTTGAAGAGCAGGTCGAGCGCGCGCAGGCCGCCGAAGCCAGCATGCTGGCCTTCGAGCAGATGCGCGAGGCTGCGGCAGCACTTTACCGCGACGAGACCGGTTCCTCGTGGAAGCCCGTTTCCGGCTCGCGCACGAGCCATTCGCGAAACCTTACCTCGGCCGTGATCGATGCCCGCGATTTCCTCCGCGCACGCGCCGAGAACCGGCGTAATGCCCTGATCCCGGAAGGCACTCCGGTGGTTTTCGCCGGTGGTCGCCAGAGCTTCGAAAGCGCCGAGGACGCGCGCGTTTATGCCGACAATATCTGGGCGACGCTGGACAAGGTTCGCGACGTGGTTCCCGATCTCTTCCTGGTCCATGGCGGCGACGGCAAGGGTGCCGATCGCCTGGCCGCCAGCTGGGCCGAACGCCGCGAAGTCCAGCAGCTGACCTATTCGCTCGATCGTCGGCTTGGTGCCCGCGCCGGGTTCAAGCGCAACGAGCAGATGCTNTCGCTNNNTCCGCGTTANGTCGTCGCCTTTCCGGGCAATGGNGTNACCGAACGNCTNGTNATCGATGCNAAGNCGCGCCGGATCACCGTGGTCGATCGTCGCGGCCTCTTGGGNACNTCTCCNGGGNCCTGAGGGGCCCTTCNTCATCNNNATCTGAATTGCCTGGATGTGCATTCNGCGCNGACCCGANTATGNACCGGTCATGCAACTTGACGNTCTGCTACAGCGCTACTTTGCCACCAGCGACCTTTCCGGGGTTGCCCCNGACACCTTTGCAGCCGGCATTGANCATTGCCGGGTCGATCTCGGCCTTGAGAAGGANCGGGGCAAGCGCTTTGCANTGTGGTCGTTCCTNCACATGTTCGGGTCCGCCCCCGATCTNGATGTGGCNTTCGAGAACGANGAAGACCGGGAAGCAGCCCGCAACTTCATGGATCTACTGGCGGCATCGGAAGGCGATGGAGCAGGCTGATTGCAGNAGGGTCTTGGCACCTTCAGACCCGCACCCGATACCCATCCGGCTTTCTTCGCGAACAGTCCTGAANCAGGTCAGCTGAGNACNGCAACCCGTTCCTTTCCGGCCGTGTGGTCGCGCTTCGCGCGCCTGCCCGCACCACCCGTCATGAACNGGTTNCCCTTCGGNNCTTCNNNCCTGCGGTGCAGTCCTCCCATGCCCTGCTTCGTNTGGCANGTTCGCAAGCCGGAGATGGTCTCCGGTTTGAGGAACTGAAGGAACTTATCTCATCATGACCAATATCGCAATCCTCACCGGCCGCATCGCCCGCGATCCCGACACCCGCGAGACCAAGGGAGGCACCAACGTCACCGGGATCACCGTCGTCACCGATCGCCCCGCACGCGACAAGGACGGCAAGACCTACAAGGACGAGAACGGCTATACCGCCAAGGAAAGTGAGTTCCACCGGGTGACCTGTTTCAACGGCCTCGCCAAGACCGTCGGGCAGTACTGCTCCAAGGGCCAGTTGGTCAGCGTGCAGGGCCGCATCCACTACACCCAGTGGGAGGACAAGGACGGGGTCACGCGCTACGGCACCGAGATCCTCGCCGACAAGGTCGACTTCCTCTCCCGCGGTAGTGGTTCGAGCGACGACAACGACAACACCGACGCTCCCGATATCGACTGACATCGATCCCGATCGTCCCCTTACGAAGAGGCTCTGCCGCAAGCGGCAGGGCCTCTTCCTCTGGGGTTACTGGGTTCCCGGCGCTGCATTCGAAGCACGTGTTGCACCGCGCCCCGTCAGTTTCTCGATCGCGGCATCCTCGCCGAGTTTCCCGAGTTCTTCGGCAACCTTCCTCAGGCCCCTCTTCGAGAAGCTTTCGAGACCACTTCCCAGGATGATTTCGCCGAGTTCTCTGGCCGCCTGCACTTCAAGTTCGCGTTGTCTGGCGTCGAGCGCCTCGCGGTCTGCTTCGAGCTTTTGCAGGGCTGCTATCGCGCTCCTGTTTCGGGGCATGTTACTTGTCCTTTTGTCCCCCTCGGATCTGCTCCCCGGTTGGTTTCATGCCCGCGTCATCGGGGTGTAGGAAAGACAATTCGCACGCAGCAGATGTTTGATATTGGGCGGAGGTGGTGGGTCCTTGCTCACGGTTCTCCCAGCATGATGGCCTTGCGCCTCCCGCCTCAAGGACGGCGGGGCCCCACCATTTTGCCCGCCACCGGATTGCATCCGGCGGCGAACAAAATCGTTACCCCCACCGCCGCTATCGCGGTCGCCCATCCGGGCGATCCCTGACCCGGGATGCACAAGACCATCGCGCGCACCTCCTGTCGTCTCACGACAGAAATCAGGAGGATTATCATGGCTTATTCGATGCATTGCGCCCTTCCGTCACGGAGCTATTTCGAGGCTCTGGAGACAGCCGAGAAGAGAGCGCTGCACAGCTTCTTCGATCAGCACGTTATCGAGGATGACGAACTCGGGTACTTTGCCCTCGACGAGGGTGACTACAACATNTTGCCAGNNCATCTCGCAGCGCGGGTGGTCCACACGGTCCACGGCGGCATGCTCGACGAGTTTTGAGACTTCCGACAGGGCGGGAACCGGAAGCGGTTCCTGCCCTTTTTTCTTGTTCGCCGGGTAGTCCAATCGAAGCACAAGAAGACCGGTTCGGTCGGTTGCTCTGACGGCCGCCCACCGCAATGCGGCGCCGCCCGATAAGTGGAGCGGGGCTGTGGACGCACTCTGTCCCGCGCATCTTGCGATGCGCTCCTGAGGGTGCGGCNTNATTTGNTCTTGGGCCCCGCNCGCACTTGCGAACCGGCACCGGGTCGGGCGGCGGGAAGCTNGGGCANGCGACANGNCCCGCTTGCNTTGCTTCCCACGCGCCCTTGGCCGCTGCCTCTTTCGCAGGTGCTGTCTTNGGCTGGAGGCGTCNAACTGCNTNCTATCTGCATGCNNTNAGCTGCCAGNCNNGGTTGCTCGCGCTNCAACNTGGAGATCGGGAAAAGTCGTCCTTGATNAATCCCCCTNATTGCCTGGACCACCTCGCGCANTTGGGAACAAAGGAGCACACCNTACCCCGCGATTTCGGGATTNANCTNTCTGTTATTGCTNAAGAATGTGGTTTTGGGCGAAATCAACCCGTCTGCGAGTAGAGCGGCTTTGCGCTGATCCGCTGACAACTCACATCCATCTATCACCTTGAAATATAGTCCGAATCTTTCGATTGACTGCGAGTTGTTCACGATTTATTCTCATTGCCACCTTCCGCAAGGTGAGCCAGGTTCCGTCGGCCCGACAAGGAACCTGTTTCATGACCCGACAAGATCGGCTTCAGACATTCGTATCTCTCTCCGTGGGTAACTGGGTTCGCCAGTGTGCCGCGGACCATGGCGTCAGTGTCAGCGTCTTTATTCGTGACCTCATCGTCGCAGCGTGGCAGCGCGATAACGAGGCGAAGGACAGGCCCGCAGGGCTCGATCCCGCGCGCCAGGCAATCTTCATTTCGGTGGCGCTCGATGCGCTTCTGGCCAGCCACCCTGACGCGAGTTTGCGCGACCGTACTCACGAGGCATACCGGCGACGCCTCGAGCGTCTTGGCCTCCTCGTCAACGCAAACATGGGAGGCCAATCCCATGAAGCATAATCTCCTGAATTTCACCCGCGGGAGCCAGTTGCTCGGCCACTTTGGTTTCATGTTTGCAGCCGGCCTGAAGGGCCCCTTGATTGTCACCGGCCTGGTAGCGGTCGGCACCTGCTATTGGGAGGTGCGGTCGGCTCTGAGTGATCACCAGATCTACCTGGTCTGGATGCATATCTACGCCAGTCTCTATGCCTTCATGGAGTTCGATCCGGCCAAGCTGGTCAACCTTGAACTGCTTGACGGCGAAAGGGTCGGCCTCCCGTTCGGCATCGTTCGCGAGTTCCCGCCGATGCGCGAGGCGGTCGAGGCGTTTCGTACGGCAGTGAAGCAGGGATTGCTGGTTTCGGCAGTACTGCTGATCCCGGCCTTCGTGTTCTTCTGGTGGTTCGCCGAGCGCTTTGGCGGTCGGTCAAAGGAGCGCAAGCACGAGCGCGGCGCAATGCTTGTTTCGCTCGACGAACTCGAAGAAGAAATCGAGCGTCACAACAAGGCATTCAGGGCCGAAGAACTGGGCCGCAAGTTTGGCTGGAAGTGGCGGCTTGCGAGCTCGTCGGCGCTGGCCGAAGCAGGCCATTACCAACCCGCACATCTCGCCGGTGTAAGCTGGCCGTGGCGGCTCGAGCAGAGCCACGCCATGCTCATCGGTACGACCGGAACCGGCAAGACCGTGGCGCTCACCGAACTTGTTGCCGAAGCGCGTGAACGCGGCCAGCGCGCGGTCATTTTCGACCTCACAGGGGCATTCATTGAGGCCTTCTACGATCCTGCACGCGACATCATTCTCAATCCTGTCGATGTGCGGTGCCCGCTTTGGAGCGTGTTCAACGACTGCACGACGGAAGCTGAGTTTCATGCTGCCGCTGAAGCGCTCGTGCCCCATGACGGGGGTGGTTCAGAACAGTTCTGGGTGCTTGCGGCGCGCATGCTGTTTGTCGAGATGTGTCTTCATCTTGCCCGTACCGGCACTGCAACCAATGAGGCGTTGGCACGGCGGCTGATGACCGCTGATCTGTCCGAGGTGCATAAGCTGATGCGCGGTACCATGGCCGATCCGCTGACCGCTCCGGAAGCGGCCCGCATGGCGGAATCGATCCGCGCTGTGTTCAATGCGAATGCGAAAGTGCTCAAGCTTTTGCCCTCATCCGGACCGCGCTTTTCGGTCCGCGACTGGGTCAAAGGCGACTACCAGGCGGGCTCGATCCTGTTCCTTTCTGCCCGCTATGTCGACATGAGCATCTCCTCGCAGTTGCTGACGCTGTGGCTCGACACGGCGATGAATACGCTGATGACGCTCGAGCGCACACATGACCTGCGGATGTGGTTCCTGATCGACGAGCTCGGTGCCCTTCACCGACTACCGGCGCTTGAAAAGGGGTTGCAAACGGCGCGCAACTTCGGCGGTGCGATCGTCACCGGGGTGCATGCGTTTGCCAAGCTCAAGGAAGTCTACGGCGAGAACATGGCCATGACACTTTCCTCGCTTGCGCGAACGAAGCTCATCCTAGCGACGGCCGATCGAGAGACAGCGACCTGGTGCTCCGATTTCATCGGCCACCGGCAGGTGCGCGACATGGAAGAAGGCTATAGCTACGGGTACAACAATGCGCGCGATGCGGTCAGCCTGACGCCGAGGCGGCAGATCGAGCCATTGCTCCTGCCCGACCAGTTTATGAACCTTNCGAGGTTGTCGGCCTACATCAAATTTCCNGANGGATTCCCCGCTGCGCCGGTNTCGCTCATTCCGCGCACGCGTGGCCGTATTGCCGAGGGATTCATCGCCCGCGAGAAACCGCTCNTNAAGCCTGNCCAGGGTCCTGCGGCAACGNCGCTNCAAGCAANACCGGGTTCGAAACCGANTGANGAGCATCCCGCCTCGAACGANGACGGTGCNGGTAANCCTGTCGATNNAANGCAGCTCAAACTNGACTTGGAGGGGCAGCGCCGTGTCGCCGATGAACCGCAGGATCGGCAGGAGCCTGTGCCGCTTGAAAAGCTGAATGCAGGACGCGCTACTGGTGAGCTCGGTGCCGAAACCCGTTCCGATACGCATCTGGATGCAGGTCCAACGCTACCTCTCGCCGCAGTGCAAACCGGTGAGGATGCACCAGCAATGGGCGCGGAACAGCATCCGTNCGAACCNGGAACCGCCGGCGATGACNCAGNTGGNAAGGNNGGTTCGACGCNNCNAGNNCGNNCAGNTGACCANNNGGCNCCANNCTCTCANNCCGGTCGAGAAAGACCTGCGTGAAGGTGCGGTCGCAGATCCTCCGGAAAAGGATTTCGGCGAGTTCGAGCCCGACATGTGAAAGGCAAATAGGGAGGGATTACCCGGCCGCGAGGGGAGCCGTGACGAGGACCAAACNGGATGCTTTCCGTCGCCAATGTGCGCTCCCCTTCGGCTGCTGCGAGCTATTTCGCGGCAGACAATTACTACACCGGCGCCGATGCCGATCGTTCCGGAACCTGGGTCGGGAAGGGAGCGGAACGACTTGGCCTTGAGGGCCGCGTCAGCGCCGAGCAATTCGATGCCTTGCTGCGGGGAGAGCTTCCCGGCGGTATCCAGGTCGGCAACGCGGGCCAGGCCCACAGGCCGGGAACCGACCTCACATTTTCACTCCCGAAAAGCTGGTCGCTGCTCGCGCTGGTGGGCGGCGACCAGCGGATTATCGATGCTTATCGTGAGGCCGTCATCGAGACCTTGCGCTGGGCAGAAAAGAACGCGGCGCAGACCCGGATGGGCAGTCAGGCTGGTTACGGGAAGGTCGCGACAGATAACCTGACGATTGGTCTTTTCCAGCACGACACCAACCGCAACCAGGAGCCAAACCTGCATTTTCACGCGGTCGTGGCGAATGTCACGCAAGGCAGCGACGGAAAGTGGCGCGCGCTTCGCAACGACAAACTTTGGTCGTTCAACACGCTGCTCAACTCGATGACCATGGCTCGCTTTCGTCTGGCAGTCGAGAAAATGGGCTACGAGGCTGGGCCGGTTGGAAAGCATGGCAACTTCGAAGCAGCGGGCATTGCCCGCCAGCAAGTTATGGCCTTTTCGACGCGGCGCGAAGAAGTCCTCGACGCGGTACGCCAGCTGGGGGAGAATACTCCGAAAACCCGCGACATTGCTGTGCTCGATACAAGGAAAAGCAAGGCGCCCGTTAGGGACCGGGAAGGCCTTCTCGATGGGTGGCGGCAGAAATCCCAGGAAGTCGGGATTGACCTTACCGGCTTGATCGATGCGTCGCAGATGCGCGCTGCAACAAAGGACATTCCCAGCTCGAAAGAAGGGAACCTTCTGCAGCGTGGAATTGCGAAGCTGAGAGAGTTCGCGCAGCGGATCAAGGGCAATCCGGCGGATCCACTGATCCCTGCCCATGTCCTCAAGCAAGATGCACCGACCATCGCGGCAGCGCAGGCCGTTGCTTCCGCGGTGCGCCATCTCTCGCAGCGCGAGGCAGCCTTTCCCCGTGAGGGATTGCTGAAGGCGGCGCTCGATTTTGGGCTGCCGACGACGGTGGACCACATCGAAACCCGTGTGAACGCATTGATCAGAAGCGGCGCACTCGAATCCGGCAAAGGCGAGCACAAAGGCTGGCTGGCGAGCCGGGAGGCGCTTGACCTTGAAAGCACCATTATTGCGAATGTCGACCAGGGACGAGGTGCGGTGTTGCCCATCCTGGATCGGGCGGACGCTGCAGAGCGGGTTCAGGCTGTTGCTGCGCTCAACCACGGAATTTCGCTCAACGAAGGACAGGAGAATGCGGCTGGCCTTGTCCTTTCGTCGCGTGACCGGACCGTAGCGATCCAGGGCATAGCCGGGGCGGGCAAAAGCAGCGTGATGAAGCCTGTTGCCCAGCTGCTTCGCGAGGAAGGCAAGCAGGTACTGGGGCTCGCCGTGCAGAACACGCTCGTCCAGATGCTCGAGCGCGACACCGGCATCCGTTCGATGACCATCGCCCGCTTTCTCGCGCAATGGGGCAGGCTTCTGCACGAGCCGGGAAATGCCACGTTGCTGCGTGAGGCTCGGAGCGCTCTCGGAGACCATGTCCTGGTGCTCGATGAGGCGTCGATGGTGTCGAACGAGGACAAGGCCAAGCTGGTACGGCTGGCGAACCTTGCAGAAGTCCAGCGCCTGGTTCTCGTCGGCGACAAGCGACAGCTAGCCGCCGTCGATGCCGGTAAGCCCTTCGACCTCGTCCAGCAGGCCGGGATCGAGCGCGCCAACATGGATGTGAATTTACGCGGCCGCGATCCCATACTGCGGCGAGCCCAGGCCGCAGCGCAGGAGGGACGCATCGACGATGCGCTCCAGGCTCTTGCTCCTTCAACCATCGAAGCTCGTGGGGACAGCGCGATTGTTGCTGCCGAAAAGTGGCTTTCGCTCAGCCCGGCGGATCGGGATCGGACGTCGATCTACGCTTCGGGACGGGCCTTACGTTCTGCGGTCAACGAGGCTGTGCAGTGCGGACTCAAGGCCAACGGCGAGCTCGGCCCACGATCGGGCCGGCTGACCGTTCATTCGCGGGTGAATGTGACACACGAGGAGCTGCGCTATCTTCGCACTTACCAACCAGGCATGGTCCTTAACTTCCGCTCGCGCGACAGCACCCAGAAACTCTCCAAGGGTGACTACACCGTCAAGACCATTGACCATGCGCGGAAGCAGCTCGTGCTTGAGGACAGGAAAGGACGGCTTCGCAAGTTCAATCCCGCGCGCTTGCGGCCGGGCGCAGACGATAGCCGGCTGTCGCTCTTCGAGCGCAAATCGCTGTCCATCATTGAAGGTGACAAAATCCGTTGGACCGACAACGACCACAAGCGCGGGCTGTTCAACGCCGACCAGGCGAGGATCGTGGCCATCGACACAAAGGGCGTCTTGGTCGAGACATCAGTGGGCAAGGAGCTCCGCCTGAACCGCGGCGACCCCATGCTCAAATGCATGGACCTCGCCTACGCCCTCAATGCGCATATGGCGCAGGGACTTACTTCGGATCGCGGGATCGCAGTGATGGACAGCCGCGAACGCAATCTCGCCAATCGGCAGACTTTCCTGGTCACGGTCACCCGGCTTCGCGACGGCCTTACGCTGATTGCAGATAATGCCGAGAAACTCGGCCGGGCCATCAAGTCCAACAGCGGCGAGAAAGCGTCGGCCCTTGAAGTAACGCAAAGGCTCAAGGCGGCAGCGGCCAAGGGCCTTTCGCAAGACGAGGATGTCCGCAGCCCTTCGCCTGCAAGTGACAAGCCCGAACTCACGAAGGAAAGGGTAAAGCATTTCGAAATCGGGATCTGAGCCGACGAGAGCTTTCTATACCGCCCGCCCAAACCAGATGACCCGTCCGACCACTTGGATCTCGGACCGGTCGACATCGTCCCAGCTCGGATAGGCCGAATTATCGCTGCTGATGGTGATATTGCGGCCACCGGGCTTGAGCGTCACGCGCTTGACCACCAGCGCATCGTCGGCGCGCAGGACGTAGATACCGTCGCGCAGCCGCGAGCCTTGGTCCGATGCATCGACCAGCACCTCGTCGCCATCGCTGAGTGTCGGCTCCATGGAGTCGCCCAAGACGTGGATGATCGAAAGGCTGGCGCTCTTCGCCCGGGTCAACCGGCCAAGCCAGCGTTCGTCGAAACCGAAGCGGGTATGGGCGGTCTCGCTTTCGGCAATCGCTCCAAAGCCCGCCGATGCATCGACATTGAGCACGGGTATTTCGATCAACCCGTCACGCATGGGTGCGGGCGGTCCGCCAAGCACTTGCTCGTCGACCCCGAAGAAGCTGGCAAGCGTGCGCCGGTCATCGTCATCCAGTTTGCGCGGCGATCCACGCTTGATGAATTGCTGAATGTAGGACGAGTTTCTTCCGATCATCCGCGAGATCGAGGAATATCCGAGCCGTCGCTGCTGGATCAGGCGATCGAGCTCCTCTCTGACATGTTCCATGTGTCGTTCCTTCTAGCGGTCTCAGGAGAGAAGGAAATCTCCTAGACTCGATGGAACCTTCCTACTAAGAACAAAACAGGAACACAAGTGTTGAGTGAGTCGAGGAAGGCCATGAAATTGCTGGATCGCATTGAACGACATCTGAAGGAATCGCACATTTCGGCGACACGGTTCGGTCGTCGCGCGGTTGGCGATCCGCGCTTCGTGCTTGACCTACGAGCTGGCCGCAGGCCGCGCCGCCGAACAGTCGAGAAGGTAGAGAATTATCTAGCTCGACGCTCGTGAGGCTGCTTTCAGCTCCAATTGACAGTGGAACAAAAAAAGAACAAAGGTACACTTGTAACCCGTAGCGTTACAGGGCAATAGACTGCAAAGGGGATACCAAATGGGTACTGCGACACAGTTTAGAACGGAGCATCCCGGGCACCCTGGTCGGTTCTTGAAAATCAAGTTGATTGACGAGCGTGGGATATCCGTCACGGAGGCAGCAAAGGCTCTAGGCGTCGCGCGTCCTTCGCTATCCAAACTCATCAACCAACGAGTTCATTTGTCTCCAGAGATGGCAGTTCGGTTGGAGAAGGCATTCGGATTTCCATTGGAAGCGATGATGCAGATGCAGACTGCATTTGACATCGCCGAAGCTCGCAAGAAAAACAGAGAAATTGAGGTGCAGCCGTTCCAATTTGTTGGAACCACGTCGATGAGCCAAAGCGCAAATCGGGAGGCGGTCCGATGACTGATCTCCCCATTCTCTTCGCGTCAGAGAAGGAACTGATTTCGGCAGCCTTGCAACTCGGCGCGCTCGATGTCGGGCATGGGTTATCGGAGGCTGAAAAGAGGCTCGCTGCAAGCTCTGCCAAGCAGCGAGTTTCCGCAAAGAGAGTGGCTCTGCTGCGTGATTCAATTCTCAGCGGAAATGACCCTTTAGGAGAAGGGTTCTCGTCAATCCGATCTGCGGAGACACGCCGGTCTGATGGGGCGACGTACACTCCTGAGGGCATTGTTCAGTCGATGGTGCAGTGGGCCGCGAATAACTCAAGTCCATCGCGCGTTGTCGACCCAGGGGTTGGCTCAGGCCGCTTCCTCTCAGCCGCCGGGCGAGCGTTCCCAAATGCTCAGCTTGTCGGCATTGATGTGGACCCGGTCGCAACCCTGATGGCCCGTGCCAATCTGTGTGTGAATGGGTATGCAAAGCGGGCAAAGATCATACTCGGTGACTTCCGAAATTTCACCGAGAGGACTGCTGGACAGACACTGTACATCGGTAATCCACCATACGTCAGGCATCATCAGATCGATGCTGTGTGGAAGGATTGGCTCGCGCAAAGAGCGGCAGAATTGAAACTGCCGGCGAGCAAACTCGCTGGGCTCCACGTGTACTTTTTCCTCGCGACAGCACTTGAAGCCGAGAAGAAGGACGTAGGGGCATTCGTTACAGCTTCCGAGTGGCTTGACGTGAACTACGGCTCGCTCGTTCGGTCGCTGATGCTCGGCGAACTCGGCGGGAAGAACATTACCGTAATCGAACCGACCGCGCAGCCATTTCCCGATGCTGCCACGACCGCAGCGATCACAACCTTCGAAATTGGTGCGGAACCCAAGACTGTTAGCTTTCAGAGAGTAGATGACCTCGCAAGTCTGGGTAAACTCGGAAGTGGTCGACGCATTAGGCGAGACCGTCTCGCTACCGAGAAGCGGTGGTCACATCTGACGCGGGTAGCGGAACGTCCACCCGAGGGATACGTCGAGCTAGGAGAACTGTGCCGGGTTCATCGCGGCACTGTTACCGGGGCAAACGGCGTATGGATCGCCGGAGAGCATAGTGCTGGTTTGCCTGACTCGGTGCTTTTCCCAACCATCACGCGCGCTCGCGAGGTCTTCAATTCCGGCGGCTTGTTGAAAGATCCCGACTTGCTCAGGCAAGCCATCGATCTGCCAACCGACCTAGATGAACTTTCTGTCTCAGACCGCAAGCGCGTTGAAAGCTTCCTGAAGGTAGCAAAATCGATGGGTGCACATAGCGGGTATGTCGCACGCAATAGAAAGGCTTGGTGGTCAATTGGGCTTCGCGAAGCGGCCCCGATCATATCGACATATATGGCCCGACGCCCTCCTGGCTTTGCCCTAAACAAAGCCGGAGCAAGGCATATCAATATCGCTCATGGGTTGTATCCTCGTGACCCGATGAACGAAAAGTTGAAGCGCGCCTTGGTCTCCTATCTGCAGCACAACATCTCGCAAAAGTCGGGACGGACTTACGCGGGTGGTCTAACCAAATTTGAGCCTCGTGAAATGGAACGGGTGATTGTGCCGAGCCCGGAGTTGCTCACAAGCGGAGTATGCCTGTGATTGATCGGCCGCTTTGGAGCGACGAAGAATTAGAGGTCGAAAGAGAAAAGGCAATCGCGGCCTTTTGCACCGAACGTCTCGAAGAACCTCTGGAAGACTATCTCGACGCTTTTGACGAGTATCAGGGGCATATCGAGGAGATACTCGAGACCACCGTCGACCTTTCTCGTCTTGAGGATACGGCGCTCGATGTTTTGGGCGATCCAAATTTGCTTGAGGCGTTCAGGTATCTCGCAGGTCCTCCGATTTCTCAGGACGATCTGAAGACCCTTTCGGATGCACAATCGCTCACGAAAGGACATCTTGCGGCCACACCGGCACTGGTCCAGCGCGTAATAGCTGTAGTCCGCCAGGTGCTTGACCGTCGGCGCTTCGCTTGGGTCGTTGAAGATCGTGAACCGACCGAGGCTGAGCGCAATGCAGCCGTGCTTGCCTCGGCGGCGTTGATGGCTGCGAGTCGAGCTCAGACAAAGCGTCGGACATCTGGCAAAGATCGTCAGGAAGGCGCGGTGAAGGATTCACTCTTGAAGCTCGGTTTCGAAGAGGTGGAACCGCGAAAGATCACTACGATCGCCCTGGCACCCGAGCCAGGACAATTCTGCGGCGAAAGTGTGCTCGGCAACCGCAAAGGCGATATCATCGTGCGACTTTGGGACCATCGCGTGATGCCCATAGAGTGTAAGGTGTCAAACTCATCAACCAACTCGGTCAAGCGGTTGAACAATGATGCTGCGGTGAAAGCTACGAGCTGGAAAACGGACTTTGGCCTGCGGCAGGTTGTGCCAAGTGCGGTCCTCAGCGGCGTCTACAAGTTGCACAATTTGTTGGATGCGCAGGAACGCGGCCTGACCATCTTCTGGGCACACGATCTGGAGCCATTGACGGAATGGATCGCCAGCTCAAAGAAGTGACCAGCATCAATGACTAAAGGCGGCCATCTTGCTCTTTAGTCGTCGAAGCATTCAAGCACGTTTGGACGCAATCCGGCCCTGCACTCCGAGCGAGTGGCATGCGGACTTAGTGCGCCGATTAAATCAGCCAAATCGCGATAGGCTGGCAGCCGTTTATGAACTCATGGTTGTACACGGCCTCAATCAAGTCGGGTCGGTAGCTGTTGAAGCGGAGCAGGTGAACGGCAAAAATCCCGATATCGAGTACGCAGGCCTAGGCATATCGTTTGTAGCAGACGTGACTACCGTATCCGACGCGGGGCTCGACAAGAAAAATCCATATGAAGATCTGAGCAATCTGGTTGAAAGTCTGAAAACCAAGCTCGGAATGCCAATAGGCGGAGTGGATATCCGAATAGGATCGAGTCGAGAGCGAAAGGATCGAGGCGAGCAAACGACCTTGCAGATGCCCAATCGGTCAAGCCTGCGCCAATACTTCAAGACAGCCATCGAGCCTGAGATAAGGCAACAGCACCGCTCTGGGCAGTGTCCGATCCGCGTAGACATTGTGGACGAGGAAACTGAAATTTCAGTCAGTATTGATCCGGCCAAGAGCCCCTACAGTAGCGGCGGCTATGCCTCATATGACCGCCCAAGCATCAAAAATCGGAACCCCTATTATAAGGCGCTGAGATCGAAGGTTCCGCAGTTGAAGGGGGTGGATGCCTTAACCGGGATAATCATCTGCGATGCGGATTGCGCCACTATGGCCGATGGTGGCTTCGGCAATCGCATCGATCTCATGGATACTCTGACACGCGATTTCTTGCGGCAGAACAGCTCGGTAGACTTCGTTTTGGCGATTAGCGTTCGTGAGGAGAGACGTGGCTGGCATCCCGCCGAGGGCTACGACCGGCAAATGTTTGCAATGCTGCGCACGCAAGACGCATTAAAGATTGCTGGCGATCTCGACACGACCTTTCGTTCGATGATGCGAAACTTCCCTTATCCCCGAGACATGCCAGTCAATGCTGCACGAAGGGCGATCGAAGCAGATTATGGATGGGGGCACCATGGAGGCTGCAAAATGTCAGGCGATAATGTCAGATTGAGCTCTCGCATGATTATGGAGGTTCTCACTGGCCAAATCAGTGTGGATCGTATGTCAGAACTTCAACGTGGCAATCCATTCAAACTGCCGTTCGCGAACGGGAGGCTTCCGACAAAGATTGAGGTGATTCCTGGCGGCGAGGACGATAACGATGATTGGATCGAATTCACGTTCGGCGGCTCCGATCCAGCCATCACACCCTTTAAGTAGCACCATTCTATGATCTCAGATCGCTTCGAAACTCTAGCCCAAGCGTTTCGAGTTTTTGCCGAACAGCATCTTCGCTTTCGCCAACTTTTTCTGATCGATGCACCAGAAGCCGTCGGCAATCTAGACCACGCAATCGATGGGATTCTGAATGCATTCCATGGCCTTTATGACGCAGTGAAATTGGAAGCGCCGGAAGCTTTCAATTTCTACGATGACCCCTTGTGCGCATTTGTCTTGCGACTGAGAAACGCTCGACACCATAACCAAGCCAACGGGCTTCGAAGCGTTTATCGACGGGCTAGAGCCGAAGAGCATCCCAGAGACTATCTGCTGATCAATTTCGAAGCAGGTGAAAGCGAAGATGGTGGAAGTTTCGCTGAACACTATGTCAGCTGGTCTGACATCCGCGCAATTCTAGATTTGCAATCAGCCAAGTACGCGGATTCTGTTGCTGCGGGGCGTGAAGCCATTGCTGCGGACCGCTTCGAGGATTGGTGTCTTGCTCACAGCTACGAAGTGGACCGTATGTTTGCCAATTTGATCCCGATCCTGTCAGCGGCATGCTCTCGCTGTACTGGGGCGATCTCTCAATACATTGAACCAGAAAGCGTCGAGGCGGAGGCATTTCTGAATATATTTCAGAACGTCGAACCAGCGGACTTCGATCGTCAGGAGTACGTGGAGCTAACAAGCGCTGTTTTCTGGCCAACCTAGAGACAGCACTCCCAAAGATTCAATTTTGCATGCCAATTGCGGTGGCCGTTTTGAAAATCAACCTACAGCTTCTCCAAAGTCTAGTCGGTATGCCACGATGTGTAATCGAACTGACGGAGATGATCCCAAGTTTATCACCTTGGAAGCCGCGATGACACCGCACAGTAGTTTAGCCGCAAGGACTGGCGTGAGTCCTGGTCTCGGATCACTTTCAGTGTGCAATTTTCATTATAGTTCGGCTCGGAATCCGGCTTTCGCACGCGCAGAGAGTCGTTTCGAAAGACCCGCCAAGTCCGTAAATCTGTCCCAAAGGCTGATTGCGGATCTGATTTCGGCAATCATGTTTCTGATCTCACCTGCCTTCAGGTCAGCGAACTTGCCGAACGCTAGCAAGTCATCAAGCTCGAAGCCGTCAGTCTTTCCGGCCAGAGACATCTGGTGTTCGTTGGTCCAGTCCCCGTCAGGATTGTAGGCATAGACGACATCGAATGCGGGCGAGAGGCTCCAGCGACCCGAGCTATCCATGAGGAATGCGATGTTCTTGGTGTGGTCGTCCTGGTTGCGGATGAAGATATTGAGCAGCGCGCGGCGCACCTGCTCCTTAATCGCTTCGCGGCCGAGACCGAGCATGCGGATGGTCTCGATCGCCTGCTCGTAGCTGTATGCGCGAGCGAGGTTGAAATCGAAATGGCGCATTGCGCAAAGCGACTGCATGTGAAGCTTCTTGCCATCAGGCGTGCGGTCGAAACGCTGTGTCATGAAATGCGCCCGGCCGCCTTCTTCATGCAGACGAGAACGAGCCATGTCGATGCCGGCCTCTCGGGCTAGCAGATAGCAAGCGTATTCAAGTCGGCCGAAGCCCATCGGATCGGCTAGCTCCTTGTCGGCACTGCCCGACACGCCGTCGAACTTGACGAGCCATTGCGTATACCTGGGCCCTGCAGTCAGCTGCCCTGAATGGAATTCTCCGGTCTCCTCATTCCAGGCGAGGACGGCCTTGGCCCGGGCGCCACCAGCAGAGGTGCCGACGCGCAAGATCTCTTGAAGTGCGCGATGATCATCTTCACCCTTGAGCACACCGGCCAGTTCTTCACGCGCGGCAATGACCCTGTTGGCGAGTTCGACAAGCGGAGCGATATCGACCGGCCGACCCTGTTCACGGCGCTCACCGGTAGCGGGCTCGAATTCGAGCGCACCCATGCCTCGGCGACCGGTATAACAAAGGCGCTCGACCGGATCGAAGCTGTCGGCTGTGCGGCCTTGCTCGGCAAGCCAGCGATTGATCAGCGCGTTACCAAACTTGTCGGGCAGGCTGTCTGCCAGCATGCCCGGTAGCCCTTTAAAGGTCTCGTAATTCAGCGCGGGAAAATCGTAGACGCCGCTTCGTAATGGCATTGTGAGCGGAGCGACTTCGATGCCGCTGCGACTGAATTCCGGAGTGTATTCGAAAACCCCGACATCGCGATCTTCATCCCACAGGACGGCGCCGATCTGACGACCCCAGAGATTGACTACCGCACGCGTCATGGGGCCTCGTCACCCCAGCTCCATTCCTCGCCAGCCTCACCTTCAGAAGACTTGCGCACCCTTTGCCGCGCCTTGCCGGTGTCGGACCGGGGATCGAGCGGTCTCAGCTTGGCGTCCGGCATGACATCCAGCAGGCGGTCTTCAATGTCGAGCGCACGCATTATCCTGGCGAGGCTATCGATGGTCCCGCCATTACCGGCTTCCAGGCGGGCGAGCGTTGAACGCGAGATACCTGCCATTTCCGCAAGCTCGGCCTGCTTGAGATTGCGTGATATGCGATATGCTTCGATCTGCTTCCCGAGGTCGGATAGCAGCACCGAGAGCGGACGCAGATCTGGTGAATCATAATGTGGCATTATCGAGACATTATCTCCGTTATGGAGCTTTGTGTAGCGATTTTGCGTCTTTACGTGATGATATTTAATGTGTCAATATCGAGACGTAAATTGGCTTATGCCCGATAATGCATCAAATTTGCTACTTTATTTAGGTCGGAGTGATGGAAATGGATGACGAGAAGGAGCAAAACGACCAGACGGACTGGAAGGGCCTGCGAGAGATCGACCGTGCCATCTCCGAAAATCGGCGCATGGAATACAGCTGGAAGAAGGCTCTAGCAGATCCTTGGGAACGACGCGGACTCTGGCTACTTGGGCTGGTCGTCGTCGCATTTGCGGTGTTCGTCATCCTGCAGGATTTCGTGCTGTAGCTATCTATTGCCCCATTCTTTGACGTCGTCTGCAGCTTCCTCACTCGCGCCCGTGGCGCCTTCCGTTTGGCGATCAAGATAAGTTCGCACGGTTCCGATCCTGCCACGACCCTGTCGGCGCACCCGCTCGACCTCATCCGTGATGTCAGACCGATCAGGAGCATCGGGCATTGAGGGACCACCCGCAGAGCCCACGGCTCCTCTTGCGCGTACCTGCCCAGCACTTCCGATCCCGGGGCGGCTGACAGGAGCGAAGTCCGGCAGCGAAAGGTCGGCTTCGATGTCGTCTTGTAGGCGATCAGCATAGCTCTCGACAAACCGCGATTGCAGTTGTTGGCCGCGCGCGCTCATCTGGAACTCGATGTCGTCGAAGCGCACCGGCCCGTAATAGTCGCGATTGGCTTCGATCTCGGCCATGCCCCATTCGCGATAAGCCTGGCTCAGGTTTAGCGTGCCTGCGGCACTATTGGCCTCGTACCAACTGGCCTGGTTCTCGAGGCGGCTGGCCACCTCTTCGGCCCGACGCGCCTCTCGTGTGTAGCTTTCGGCTTCGGTCAGCGATCGGCTGAGACCCGACGAGCTGGTTGACACCTGCGATACCGAACTCGAACTCGTCTCGCGCAGGAAGCCTTCACGCGTGTTCGACCAGTTGCGGCTATCCGAAAGCTGCCGCAGCGTACCCATTATCCTGCCGCGATCTTCCGAGGCGATCCCGATATCGCTGTCGGTCCACGACTGATTTCGGCCACCGCGGACGCCCGCCTGCGCGTTTAGTACTCCACCTTCGGCCTTTGCTCCGGCTCCTGCTTCGCCGTTGAGGAACCAAGAAATAGTAATGTCGTCTGACGCGCGCCGGGACAGGCCGAACTGCTGCTGGAGCGTCCTCGAGGCATTGTCGACTTCGCTGAATGCCGTGCCGATGCTGTCGTTCGTACCAACGCCGCTGACAGTATCGGAGCTCTGACCCTGGCTGTAGGCGTTGCGGATCTCGCTGAACCGGGTGAGCGCAGAGCTCGTCGATTGCTGGGCGAGGTTGGCATAGGTCTCGCTCTGCGTCCGGCTCTGGCTCGCCATCGTTCCTAGGCGGCCCGTGAAGTCCTGCCCGAGCGTCGGCGTGAACGGATAGCTTGAATTCGGGACTGCAGCGAACTCGCCATCGGGGAAGCTGGTCGTCTGCGTGCCGCTGTCGCTGAATCCCCGCGTCTGTGCCGCGCCATAGGCAATGTTGGGGGCAAGATTGCCCTGCGCAAACTGGCGGGAAAACACTGTCGAATTGTCGATGCTCGAGTTGCCGAGTGAGACGTTGCCGGTGCTCGCTTCGCGCGAGGCTTCCTCGGCTGCATTCTGGCTCGGGTTGAGATAGCTCGTTGCCTGGCCCGAAATCGCCAGCGCACCACGCGCCACGCCGCCGGCAAGGAACGGGATCGAGGCGACAAGATAGCCTGCCAAGATGCCGATATCGCTGTTGACGTCGCTCATGCCAGCAAAGGTCGCGAGGCTGAGGCCCGTGCTGCCGCCAGCGGCGGCGACATCGCCCGCGCCTTTGAACATCAGGATCATGTGCAGGATGACGAAGAGCGGTCCCCACGCCGCAAGGTAGAAGAAGCCGGTGACGTAACCTCTCAATGCAATGGGTCCGGTCCGCGGCATCAGGAACAGCGGAAACAGGACAGGGAACAGCGCGTAGAACACCACCGTCAGTACGACATTGAGGATTGGGACCCATTTCATCGCGTTGTGCGCGATCGAAGAATAGGTCCGCTCGGTCTGAATATCGGCCCGGGTCTGCGCGAAGACGTCNATNCTGCCGGTGCCGCTCGCCCCTGCAAAGCCGTGCATGGCCTGGTTCATGGCATTGATCGTCAACACCTGGCGGAAAATGTCGCTCGCGCTGCGCGAGATGCCGGTAAGATACTGATAGGCAATCGGGAGGTCGGCCATGAGCTTGGCCTTGGCGAGCGCTTCGGTCTGGCGCGGATAGAGTTGGCGTCCCGCGACAAGCGTCATCTCGTCAATGAGGCTCGCCCATNGCCCCGAAAGCGCGGTGTAGGCTTCGCGGCAGGTGATGATCGAGGCCGTCACGCTGTCGTCGGCCTGCCGGGTCAGGAATTTCTGCGCGCGCGCCGCGCTGCCGGGTGCGATCGTCGCCCAGATATCATCGCTCTCGGACAGCTCCTTCATCGAGTAGCGGCCGAGCAGCAGATCGTAGAACACGCATTGCCTGACATGCTCGTCGAAGTTCGCAGCAAACTCCGGATCGGAAATGCGCAAGCTCCGCGTCGATTCAAGCAGCCGCGCGCCATAGATCATGCCGTTCTTCGAGTAGTTGAGGTCGTCCGGCAAGCCGAAGACGAGCTCGGCCGAGCGGGTCAGATAGTCCCCCGCCTGGCTGGTGAAACTTGCCATCAGGGCGAGCCCGAGCGGAACATTGGCCACCGTTGCCGGTGCAAGGCTTGGATTGACCCGGTCTGTCACATGGACGTCCATGCGCGGCACCATCAGACACATGTAGATGAGCGTCGCACCGAGGAACCAGTTGAGCCATGCGCGCCAGTCCTGGTTGAACGCGACCACGATGACCGCGAGCACCATGCCCATCACCAGCGCGACCTGAATCAGGCTCTTGTAGCCGCCCGCTCCGGTCCAGGCGGCAACGGCATTGAGGACATTGACGATATACTCGCCGCCGCCGACCGTGAAAATCTCGACCATGCTGCCTCACCCTTATGGAACGATGGAGCGGGACTGCATCCCGCGCGACCAGTCGAGCGCGGCGGCCATCGATGGCGACATCGAGGCGGCGAGCATGTTCTCGATCATCGCGGTCTTCTCGATGATCTGCATGATCGCGGAGACCCGCGCCTGTCCGGTCGCTTGCCTCTGGGCGAGGCTTGACCGGACTTCCGCGACCTGAGCGCGCCAGATCGCGAGTTTCGCTTCATCGGCCGCAATGAAGCTCGCCATCGAGCGTCCGGCCTCGGCTGTGATGCGTTCGAGGATGGCATAGAGAAGATCGATGCTGGCGATCTCGGCCAGCGTGTCGCGGTCGTCGGTTGCCATCCCGCGTCCATAGGCCGCCTGCACGGTGAGGATCTTGTAGAGCGGCACCGATGCCACCTGGAGCAGCTCCTTCTCCTCGTCGCCGATCGCTGTGTCGCTGCGGATGGCCTCGACCATGCTGCCGATGAGCTGGGCAACGCGGGGCCGGATGGCCTTCGCGCTCGTGAGGCTCATCTGCTGGAAAGTGGGGTTGAGGCACTGGTCGGGCTCGTCACACTGGAACACCCGCACCGACTGGCCTTGCGTCCCGTCGAGCAGCGCGGTCACCAGCGTCGAGGAGGCATCGCCTGCGAAAGGCACGAACTTGCCTGGTTCGTCATCGCGGGGCGGCACGTAGATCACCGTGCCGATGAGCGTCATCGCATACTCGGCGAGGTCGCGGTCGAAGGTGCCACCAGGGTTGAAGAAGGCGCTCTGCTTGAGGACATGCCAGGTGTAATTGCGCGGTACACCGGGATTGACGTCGGCATAGTCGGCGCCGGCGCTCTCATTGGTCGAGGCGCGCTGACCCCTGGTGCCGCAACCGTGTTTGGCGGCAGCATAGTCGGTGAAGATACCTTCGGAATTGCCGATCGCTTCGCAGATCGCCTTGTCGGCGAGATCGCCCTTGGGCCAGACGCCGCCGACCAGCCCCTGCGCCATCTCGCAGGAGTTGATCGAGAGATTGTTCATGAGCTGCGCCTTCTGGCTGAACTCCTGCATGATCTTNGAGCANTCGGGGCAGACGGTNTCGATCGCGAGGCTGAAGGCGAACCCCACCGCATTGTTCGCNACGGCCTTCAANAGCGCGACCATCTCGCTCGCGTTGATGAAGGAGAAGGACCCGGCGAAGATATCGATGCCGCCGCAACCTGCGCGGGCACGCGGCAGCTGGAGGTTGGCGATGCTGGTCGTCTTCTGCGGGAAGCGCGTCCAGACATTGCCGAGGCTGTAATAGCCCGCCGACTGTCCTTCGAATGCGCTCGGCCCGGTGACATTGGCCGCAGCGCCCATGTCGTCCATGAAGCGGTCCATGCTGTCGCCGACGTTTGCGGCGACGGGGGACGCGACCATGCTGGCGGCAGCTATGGTGAGCGCCGCATTGCGGATGCTAGTAATCATGTCCGGCTTCCTTCGAGGTGAGGAGGTAGATGCGGTCCTGCAGCTCGTCGGCCGAGAGCACGCCGTATCCGATCGGGATCGGGCGCCTGGCCACGCTGTCCCAAAGCACGAGCGCCGGGGTGATGCCGGGTTCGAGCCCCATGCGGGGCCGCTGGCCGCTTTCGACCTTGTAGTCGGGGAAGTGCCTGGACGGCCCGCCATCGGTCGAGATCGCCCGGACCGTGATATGCCAGCGGTCCGCCACCGAGCGCACGNTCGGGCTCATCACTTCGCAGGCGCCGCAGGTCTGGGCGAAGAAGTAGAACAGTCCATAGCGTTCGGAGAGCCTGGCCATCACCGCGTCGCGGTCGGCAGCGCGCGCGTCCTGCCATTGCTTCTTGGCGAGTGCGCCGACCGGTCGTTCGAGCGTGTAGTCGAGCTCGGGATCCTGCCAAATCGCGCGTTGCCAGACATCGGAGAACAGCGAAGCCCGGTCGAGCTGGGCACGCTGGAAGCGGATATAGGCGGTGACGTTTTCCGGCGTCGGATAGAGGATCGCGCGCGCCTTGAGTTCGCGCAGTTCCCCCGTGACCGCGTCCAGCTCCTGCGTGGCGGTCACCTGGGCTGGTGGCTGCGCCATCTGCGGCTCGTCTGCCGGCACCGGCTTTACGCAATAGAACCAGTAGCCGAGCCTGCGCTGCTCGCAGTAGAGGCTGTCTGCCGAAGCAGCTGGCTTTGCCTGGCGCGCTTCCTGGGCGGCTGCCCGAACGGGGAGCAGTGCAGCGAGAATCATGGCCAGTGCTGGGAGGGCCAGCATCGGCAGTGATTGGCGGCGCGTCATTGGCCACTCCTTGCGTAATAATCTTCGATTTTCTGCTGGATGAGGATGCTGGTCTCGAGCTCGTCGGGGAGCCGTGCAGCCTCGGTGAACTCGGCATAGACTTCGCTGAAATCCATCTGGCTGAGGTCGAGCCGGGCGAACTCGTCGAGCGTGAACCCCTCGCACTGCTCTTCCTTGGGCTTGTCCCAGGGCTTGNGCAGCTGGCGGCGNCCCTGTTCCTGCAGGATCCGCGAGAGCTTGCTCTCGAAGCAGCAGTAGACCTTCTTCTTGGTCAGGCAGACGCCGAGGAACTTGTCCGAACAATAGGTCCCCACNTAGGCGCACAGCCCCTGCGCATCGCGTTCGTGGAGCAGNACTTCCTCGCGGTTGCAGCCGAGCGCGACCAGCAGGCTGATGCCGGGGATGAGCGGGAAACCCTTGCCCTTGCAGCAGTTGAGCACGCCGAAGACCTTGGACGAGCAGGTGTTGCGCGTGCCGCGGAACAGCGTCAGCGTCTCGGGATCGAACTGCCCGCGGGCCTCGTCCATCGCATGGAGCGCGGTGACGGCATCCTTGAACTCGTCGTTCGCNGTGCGCTNGATCGTCTCGCAGCTGCCGTCGATGCAATAGACATCGCCGTCGCAGACATACTGGGTGGAGCTGTCGGTCCCGGGAAGCGGGCACTCGTAGATGCGCTCCCAGGTCTCGCAGGGGTCTTCGTCGGTGAGGCATTCCTCGCGAACAAAGCGACAGCTGCCCTGGCTTTCGATGTCGGAGCAATCGGTCGCCGCTTCGCGCGCGATGCAGGTGTAGCTCCTCTGCCATTCCCAGCAGGGCTTTGTGACAGAGACGCCATCGACCACGCGGGTCTGCGGATCGGTATCGGTGCAGATCTCTGCGTCCAGCGTGCAATCGCTATTGTCCGCAAAACCTGTGCACTGGCTTTCGTCCGGGGTCGTGGTAACGGTGGTAGCGTTGGCAATGCGGTAGGGCGTCTGACCTGCGACCTGTTCGTCGCAGGTCAGCTCGGTAAGCGGATCGCCCGGCTCGGTGCACCACTTGCGACCACCGGACCAACCCCACTGCAAGCAAGGACCATCGCGGTGCCCGGTCACCCGGCAAAGAGCGCCCGAAAACTCTTCGCAGTCCGGCTCACCTGATAGGTTGAAGCTGCCCAATGGGCTGCAAAGGTAATGATACTGCGGTTGCTGGCTGACCCTGACGACGAGTGGTACCGCGCATTGGCCAACCGACTGATCGATCCGTGTGCCCGTATTGCAGGTCGCGGTATATGTGCCCGCCGCGCCCGAACCGGGCGGCAGCGGAACGCAGGATCCCTGGCTGCCCGAAATTGCCATGCCGCTGGTGTAGTCGAGCGGCGTCTCGTTGATGGCGAGGCTGCGCGCGATCACGTCCTCGATCTCGTTCGGCTCGAACCGTGCGCGATTGGCCATGCTGTCGCGGATCGTCCGCATCGGCGTGCTGGTCGTAGCGGCGCTGCGGGCGCGGGTCTCGATCTGGTCGGGATCGCGCGCAAGATCCTGCAGATCGCGCGTCGCTTGCGGATCGAAATTGGGAACGCGTGCTGCGTCGGGATTGGTCGTTGCTGCCTCGCGCGCTTCGCCCAGCAGCTCGGTGGCAAAGTNCTTNCCGTCNGCCCTTGCNGCATCGCGGGTCTGAGCCTGAATGGAAGCCGCGCTTGTGAGGGTGACGAGTGCCACAAGGAGATGGGCGAGGGTTTTGGCGGTCATGGCCGTTCCTCCCTGGAGAGCTGGCGCAGATGGAGGCGGGCAAGTTCGGCGCCCGGACCCTTGCCCGAGGCAAAGGTCTCGAGGACTTCGCCCACGCTNATGTTGCCGGCGATGCGGTCGTGCGGCGGCACCTCGCTGGTGCAATCGAACCCGTCGCAGGGACTGAACTCGGTGCTCAGCATAATGAAGCTCGGTGCAGCTTCGATGTTGAAGGCGCGGAACAGCCTTGGATCGATGCCGAGCGAACCGGCCGCGTCTCGGGTGCTCCAGATGGCGGCGAGCCGCTTCTTGAATGCCTCGCTGTTACCTTGCGGGAAGCCGCGCAGCACGGTGACGCCTCCCGCCCTGGTCATGTCGTGGACCAGTGCTTTCAGCGCTTCGGGCGGCATCGACAGGCTGGCAAAGGCAATGAAGCGTGGGGCTCCCCCGAGCGATGCCTTCTCTGCGGCGGCTTGCCCTGCGATCATGGCGTCGAAGTCGAGGACGGCGTCGGTCTCGGTTGCCTTGATGCTGTCCGCATAGGCTGCGCGATTGGCCTGCGCTTGCGCCTGGATAGCCTGTGCGTCCTCGGTCAGCGCCTCGGCGCGTTGGCGGACATTGGTGCTGAGCGCCTGCGCATCGTCGGCGTGTTCGGCCGCACGCTCGCGGATCGCTTCAAGGTCGATGCCTTCGGGCGCGCTCTGGGCGAGAGCGAGGCCACCGAGAGTGACGGCAAGGCCGACGGGCAAAAGGAGGAGGTGCTTGTTCATAGCGCGCAGCAGTTCCGCTTGCGCCAGACGAGGTATCCCATGTCTTCGCCGATGGCGGGAATGACCTGTCCGGCCGATTGAAAGGTGGTGGAGGCGCCGATGGGCGGGCAGGCGTAACGGCCCGAAGTCGCCGGGTTGGGGTTGGTGGCCTGGAAGCGGTATTGTTGCTTGCGCATCACCGGCATCAAATATTTGCCGCACAGGCCCTTGGACCCCATCGTCCCCCACGAGACGAGTTCGCGGTGGAGCTTGTAGGCAAAGCGCGAAAGCACGAGGCGCGAGGCCTGGACGTGGCCTATGCTGGCCGAGACATTGCCGTTCATCGGGTACATCGACCCCTGGCAGCCCGCGCACCAGAACATCTCGTCGATCGGCAGCTTCGCGGTCGAGGCGACGCAGTCGGCCGCACAGGCAGCGAGCGCCAGCGGGTTGGCGAAGAGCACGGCCTCGGGGTTGATGATCGCGGTGAGCTCGGAATCCTGCCACAGCGGATCGATCTCGGAGATGTAGAGGATGTCGATCGAGCCCGATTCCAGGCACAGAAAATCGGCGACGATCTCCATCCAGTAGATCAGCGGATAGGCATACCAGTGGACGTGCCAGCTCGAATAATACTGGCTCGCGCCGCCCACTGCTGATGGACCCGAGATCGAGCGGAAGCCGATATCGAAGCCGGGATCGAGCTTCATGCCGCCGAGGTTCACGAAGCACCACGGCTTCATGCTGACATCGGCAAGCCGCACGGGCTCCCAGAAGCCCATCGCAATTCCGGGCCTCAGACCGCACAGGCACACCGGCAGGTCGGGGTTATCGGGATCGGGCCGGCTCGAGGGCCAGATGTCCAGCCCGCCGATCGAGATCGGGAACAGGCACGACCAGCAGATGTCGGTGATCGGGTTGACAAAGCTTCCGGTGCAGCGTCCCGGACCGGCATCGGCCATCGCGGGCGTTGCAGTGGCGAGACCAAGAATGGCGGCCAGCATGAGCGCCAGCTTTCTTAAGTGCGTCATTGGGCCGTCCTCCTTTTCGGTGGCAGCGCGATTTCGCTGATCTCGAGCAGGCGGCCCTGCTGGCGCACGCGTGCGGGCACCGATCTGATCCCGAACCTTTCCGTGAGCTTGCCGCCCTGGTCGAAATAGAAGCGGCGCTGGCGGGCCTTCATCAGCTCGAGCGGCGCACCCTTCACCAGGATCAGCTTGGCATTGGCGGCCTGCTTGAGCGCCCAGGCGAGCTGGTCGGGATCGTCGCCGTCGAGGAAGAGAAGTTCGGCGCGTAGCTGCACGCTGTCGAGCGGATTGACCCTCGTGCCAGCGGCATGGATCAGCTCGCCTTTTGCCCCGCGGATATCGGCAGCGAGCGTGATCGTCGGATCAAATTGCCAGCGACGGGCTTCGCTGGCCCGGACGATTCCGGCGACGGGGTCGGGCCGGTTCACGCGCGCGATCGTGCGGCGCTTCAGGTCTTCATTGAGCCGCGCGGTCTCCCCCGAACGTTCCATCTGGGTCAGGCGCGAATGAATCTGCTCGAGGAGGTCGCGCTCGATCACGGGAAACACCGTGCCGCGCTGGCCATAGTCGCGCGCCAGCACCTCGGCAGGGCAGAGCAGGACTGCAAGTAGGGCCGCAGGGAGGATGAGCTTGCTCACAGGATCGCCCTCCCGCTGCCCAGGATCTGGCCGCGGCAGACGAAGCCGATCTCGGCGTAGCGGCTGTCGAGGCCGCGGGGATGGCTGGTCCCGGTGTAGAAGCAGCCGTCGGGGATCGGGCCTTCGGGGCCCTTGTGAAGCGCAATGCCGAGACGGGTCTCATCGAGCCGCGCGGCGATCTTGCGGCCGTTGATGAAGACCTCGTGGCCACGGTGGCTCACGACATCGCCCGGCACGCCCAACACCCGCTTGCCGAAGAGCTGCGCGCCTTNNCCGAAATGCGCTTCGACGAGTCTGCTNGCCGGCGGCTCGAAGAAGATCAGNCTGCCGCGCTCGATCCGCGCATGCTTGTCGAGCCAGAAGGCCCAGTTGGGCAGGCTCGGGCTGGCATTGATGAGGAAGGCATGGTCTTTCGCGAAGGCGTCGACCGCGCCCCATCCAAGTGGCAGCAGCACCAGACCGGTCAGGACGAGCGGTCGTTTGAGCGTGCGGACAAAACGAGAGGCAAAGCGCGTCACTGGCCGCCTCCCTGCCCAAGCTGGCGAGCGATCCGCACGCGCAGTTCATCGGTAGCATCGGGGGCATCGCCCGCGAGCACTGCTTCGCCGACCAGCACCACGCGGCCATCGGCCCCCATTTCCGCAACAGCGCGCTCGGACGCCTGAAGGAAGGCGAGCACGCGCGCCTGGCTGGCTTCGGGATCCTGCTCTGCGCGCGCTTCGGCATCGACGAATGCGGCGATGGTCTCGGCAAGCCGGACGGTGACGATCTGCTGGCGCGGCTCNGACAGTTCGCGGCTGACCCANGCNGNCCAGAGNANNGCGNCCACGAGCGCGAGCACGCCGAGAATTCTNAGCAANAGCGGGCGATTGANGGATGGTANTCTGCGCGTCTCAGTCACGNTTNGCCTCCCNGGCCGGATGGTTGTCGAGATCGGCCGCNAGCCGCNTCAGGAAGCGNGGCATGCGNAACAGCGTCACNGCGCCAGCGAGGNNGAGGAAGCAGCCCTTGAGGTCCTGGCTGAACAGGCTGCGGCGCAGCCCGTCGGCTTCGAGNTANCGGTCCGACAGATTGGCGAGCTGGGTGAAGAGGCCGCCAAGGTCCCAGCCCGCAACGAACAGGAACAGCGCGAGCGGCAATCCCAGCACGATCAGCAGTGAAGTCGCGGCAAAGCGCGCGGTCTCGATGAGGACGAAACAGCTCCCTTGCAGGAACGGCAGCAGGCTGCGGAGATTGGCCGGAGGGGTCCGGTCGACGAGATGCGAGACCATCATTGTCCGCCTCCCGCCACGATCCGGATGGCATCGGCGAGGCTGTGCCCGCGCCGCTCGCAGTCCTGGATCGCCGCATAGGTGTCGGGATCGGAGGAGTAGATCGTCGCCGAGAAGGGATCGAGCACGAGCCGACCGACCGCCTCGGTCTCGGGGCCTTTGATGAAGACCTCGCTGTACTCGGTCCCCGAACGCTTGAGGCTGCGGATCAGCGTCTCGGTGCGGTCGTCCATGTCGAGCCGCGCGTTCGCCCTGAAATCGGCGATCGTCTCGGCCTTCTGCTGAAGNACCAGCATCCAGTCGCTNTTCTCGAGCGCGGCGCGCGCGCCNTCGGACTTGTAATANTCATTGAGGGACTGGGTCGCGGTNGCGAGCGCGCCGCCNTANTTGCGNGCAGTGCGGGCATAGGTNTCGACGAACTCGCCCATCGACCCGCCCTTGAGCATGGCCCAGGCCTCGTCGATCAGCAGCAGCTTCTTGGTTGCTCGCGACGAGCGNGTCATCGCCTGGCTGGTCATGAACATGATCGCCGAAAGGACGACGCTGCGCAGTTCCTCGCGGCTTGCGAGATCGCTCATCTCGAAGACGGTAAAATCATCGTCGAGCGCGAAGCTCGCCTTGCCTGCAAAGAACCCGCCGTAGCTGCCGCCGCGGCAGAAGGGCGCGATCGCGGTGGCGAGATCGCGGCCCGCCTCGCTTTCCGATCCATGGAGCGCATGCGCGACATCGTCGACCGATGCGCCGCTGCCGAGTGCCTCCCAGGTCGCGGTCACGGCCCGATCGATGAGCCCGCGCTCGGTATCGCTCGGCGCGGTGCCGGGACGCGCCATCTGGCCAATGATTGCCTTGATCATGGCGAAGCAGTCGAGGCGGTAGTCCTCGTCTTCGTGTGCGCGGGCATCGTCGACCATCGAGAAGGGGTTCAGGGAAAAGCCCGAGGCGAGCGTGAACTCAACGAAGCGTCCGCCCTGCAGTTTGACCGAATGCTCGAAGCTGCGGCCGTCGTCGATCACNACGACCTTGGCNCCNGCGCCGCGCAGGGCGGCGCAGAGNTCCTGCAGCAGCACCGACTTGCCCGANCCCGACTTNCCGCAGATCGCGATATTGTGGTTGCCGGCANNGTTNTCGAATGGCGACCACCAGAAGGGCTGGCCGCGGCGGCCAANGAGCAGGAGGTGCGGNATCACGCCGCCNAGATATTCNCCCTGCATCGGCGCGATATGCGCCGCCGTCGTCGNGAGCATGGTCTTGAGGCGCTTCAACCGCGCCATGTCGTCGGCGAGGCCATCGGCGAGGCTCATGGGAAAGGCAGCGACGAGGCCCTGCAGCTGGAGGAAGCGCTCGTCGGCTAGGTCCCAGCCCGCTGCCTTGTAGATCGCCTTGATGATGCGTTCGTGCGCGTCGCCCTGGCCGAGCGGCGAGATGCTGGTGAGCCCGTAGAACAGCTTCACGAGCTTCTTGCCNGCCTGGAGNTCGGCCTGGACGTGGCGCCANTCGGCCGACTGTTCGGCNAGCTTGGGCAAGAAACGCGCGCTCTTGGTCTGGCTGAGACTGGTCGTGCGCATGAACTTGAAGCCCGCGCGCGCCGANGCNGCTTCCTGGTCGGGGTAGACNAGGCACAGCATGGTTGCCGTCGGACAGGGGAAACGCAGCTTGTCGGTGAACATGTCGCCGATGAGCCGCGCGCATTCCCAAGGTGCCCAGCGCTCAGGGGTAGAGCGCACGGCATAGTGCCGCACATCGAAATGGTCGGGATAGCATTCGCCGACTTCAGGATTGCCCTCCTCGTCGCGGCCCGTCTCGCGAAAGCGCTCGGTCCTGAGGATCAGGCGATCGTCGCCGACCTCGAGCTCGATGTCGCGGCGGATCGCTTGGGACATGAAGCGTATCGTGCGGGTTCCACGCATGGATATCGGTCTCGTGCGCGGTAGTCGGCGAGGTGAGCTCGTCGATCAGCGCCAAGAGGCCGCCCGGACGCAGCTCCTGCGCGTGCAGTCCGAGCGAGTGGAGCATGCCCATCAGCCCTTCGCGGCATTCCGAAAGTTCCGCGTCGGTCACGCTTCCGGGCACCGGCACGCCGAGCGAGACGATCAGCCGGACGTTGCGAGCATGGAACGGCGCATGCGCCGAGCCCGAGCTCCAGACGAGATCGTAAAGGCGCCTGGTGCGCGCTCTGGCGATGGCCTCGTAGATCCCGCCCTGCTCGTAGCGCGGAGCGAACCAGGGGCCGACCACGCTGCCGATCCGCGGAGATGCGAAGTTCAGGACCTGGAGGCAGGCGCCCTGCGGCAGGCCTTCGGAGAAGAACTGACCGAGGATCTCGCCGGTCCGTTCGTCGGCCCCGATCAGCGGGGTGACTTCGAGCACGAAGCCTTTGGAGCGGGCGTTGCGGTAGAGCTTCGCCCCCTCGTCATAGACCCGGTAGGGCAGCCAGTCCGAGAGCATATCGAGCCCGAAATGCGCCCGCGGCTTTTCGGGCCGAGCCGTGTCGGCAAACAGGCCCCGCGAGAGTGCGTCGCGCGCGGCAGCAAGGGATAGCGTCACTGGCTCTCTCCTTCGGTCATGTCAGGTTGGGGGACCGGCTCGCGGGGAGGGGAAAACGAGCCAGGTCCCCCGGGTTCCGGCGCGTCAGCGCCGGGCATCGCCGGAACGGGCTGCGAGGGGATGAACAGCTGTTCCGGCAATGTGTCTGCCTCTTGGATTTTTGGCGGTTGGAAATCGGTTGCGGGGTTGCTCTCGCGCGTCGCGGCAATAGTCGATGCCAGCGAGCGCAGGACTTCGCGGCGGCCCTGCGGCGTGCGCCAGCCTGTCCCTGCCTGTTCGGGCAGCGTCAGGTGAACGACGCGCGCCTCATGGTCGCGGCCCGCCGCGTCACGGTAGCCTGTCAGCACGACCAGCAGGCGACGAACCGCTTCGCCGGTCGGGGTCACCGTCCGATGCGCGTCAACCGTGTCAGCCTTTTCAATGCCGGTCGCCCCGGCATCGATCGCGGAAGTCGGCGCGCAGGTCCCTTCNGGAGCNCGGCAGGCAAAGCTGCCTTTGACGTTGCCGCCNAGGCTNGCGCAGCCACTGGCCANNAGGAGCGGCGCAGCGAGCACCATGGCGCGAAGGATTGGAAGCCGGCTCATTGCGCCACTCCCTTGCCTTCGGCGACGAAGCGGCGGATCGCCGCGGCATCGCGGTAGCCATGAAGCACCGCCCCATCGCGGGCGCGCACGATGACCGGAGTTCCGGCAAACCCGTTGGCCTTCGCGAAGGCTTCGTTGGCATCGAGNGCCTTGGCNTNCNTNCAGGTCTTNNCANTCGCCNGAGCCTGGCCGGNATAGGCCGCATGGAGTGCCTTTGCNGGNTCCTTNGCGCANAGCACCGCCTCGGAAATCTTGCGGCTNGCCGCGCCGAAGATCGAGATCGGNCGCTCTTCGATCATGAACCTTGGCCTTGGCGAGTTCGNCNGNCAGGCGCTGGCAATACCCGCACTGGAAATCCGAGAAGACGACCAGGCGTTCGCCCTTGAGGTTGCCCCAGTGGATCGCGCCGGCAGCCGGAAGCGACGAGAGGTCGACATGGTTGGCGGCCGCCTGGACAGGCGTTTCGTCGCGTCCCGCCGGCGCGTCACTGGCTACGCGCGCCGCACCGGCCGCGAGCAGATCGGGATTGAGTTCGAGCAGGCGGGCGGCAGTGACGTCGCGCCGTTCTTCCATGTCGTAGAGACGGCCTACGAACAGGTAGCGGGCGGTCTCGTCGATGTAGAACAGCGTGTCACCCGAGACGACTTCGCACCAGGGCCCGAGCGTGTCGCAGCTGATCGCATCGATCGGGGTCTTGGGCAGCCGCAGTTTCAGCGCCTGCGCGACATCGCTCGCCATGCCCGCGGCGCTCGCAGGCATCGCAGTGACGGCAGAGACGCCGAGCGTCAGCACGGCGGCGGCGCTCGAGAGGGCAAGGGCAAGGTGGGCGGCGCGCGCCTTCAGGCTTGGCGGCGAGTCATTGTAGTTCATTTGGAGGGGCTCCTGACGTGGACGCCGTCGAGAAAGACGATCTCGACCTCGATGCCGGTCGGCATCTCGACGACGGGTTGGTATTGTTCGGCGCGTTCGATGAGGTATCGGCTGACGGTGTCGGCGGCTTCGCCGGCACCCTGGCCAAAGCCACCGGCGAGGATGTCGGTCGGCGACAGCGCCTCGCGCTGACCGTTGGCGCCGACCTGGCCGGTAAAAATGCCGTTGGCGTTGGCGGAAAATCCGCGGCCGAAGCCGCCCACAATCCCGGCGAGCAGCGCCTGGCTGACAAGGCTGCCTTCGCGGCTGACCACGCGGCCGCGCACGCCCGACTTTCCGGCGAAGGAGATGAACCCCTTGACCTCGCTCACCGCGAAGCGCCCACCGGGTTGCGCGCAGGTCATGCGCACCAGCTTGACGTAGACCTTCTCCGCCGAGAGATCGCCGCGCGCCGCGCCATTGACGAGGCAGCCGGTGATATCGGTGGTGAGCAGTTTGTTGCCGCGCATCACCGAGCGGGCCGGACCGGTGATCCGGAGCACCACGGGAAGCGGATCGCTCTGGCTGGCAACGCCGGTCGAGGCATCGACACCCACGATGACCGTTGCCGGTGCGTAGCTGTTGGGCGGAAGGTAATCGCGGCTCGCTTCGAGCAACAAGGCTGGCGCAGTCTCTGCCGCACGCGGCTTGCCGTCCTTGCCCGTCTCCGCGCTGAAGCTCATCAGGCTGAGCTGTCCGCCTTGCGTTTCCGGCGCTCCTTGCGGTGGCTGGACAGCTCCGCCGGTGCCGACGCCGGGTCCATAGGCAGGTGGCGGTGGCAGTGGCGGCGCGGCGGCAGGTGCCTTCGCAGCTTCGCTCAGCTGTGATCGCAGATTGGCATTCTCGGCCGAGATCGCGTCGATCGCCGCCTGGCCGTCGGAGCGCATCTGCGCGTTCTCGCTGCGCAGGGCTTCGAGCTCCTGTTCGATCTCGGGGCGCGGCAGCTGGGCCTGCTGGAGATCCTTGATCGCGCGGCCCTGTGCATCGAGCCGGTTACCGTAGCTCGCGACGAACTCGCGCTGCGAGAGGTTGCGATTGACGAGGCCGCCGGTGTCGATTGTCGCCGCACCATTGGCATCGGTGCCAGCCTCGTCGCCGTCGCCGCCGAAAATGAACATGCCGCCGCCGATGAGCGCGATGGCCCCGATCCCGGCGAGCAGCATCTTCTGGCGCTGTGCGATCTGCGAATTGAGGTTGCGCCGTCCGCTTTCTCGCGCTTCCGGCGAGCCCGGCAGAGGCCTCTTTCCGGCGTCCTTCTGTGGTGCCTCGGCCATCAGTCGAGTCCTCCCTTGGCAAAGACTAGGAAGGCACTGGTCGCTTCACCGGGAGCGAGTGCATCGCGGCCATAGGCAAAAGCGAGCGCGCCTGCGGCACCTTCGCGCTCGGAGCCAAGCGCAAGGCTTTCCTGGCCGAGGTTGCGCACGAGGAAGCGCTGTCCGGTAAGTTCATCGCCCTGGTATTCGGCGACCAGCTGGACCTCGATCCCGCCGGTACGGCGCGGAGCCGACAGTTCGGCGCGGGCAGTGAATCCGGGCAGGACGGCATCGCTCGCCATCGCCTCGATCAGGCGGATCGCGGCGTCCTCGGGACCGGTCTCGGTCTCCCATTCGGTGGCCGCGGCTTTAGCGAGCGCGGGATTGGTGATGAAGAGCTGGGTCGCTTCCTCGCCGCCGAGACGGCAGGCGAACTTGTAGACGTAGCCCGCCTTGCTGGTCGCAAAGAAGCTGACCCGGGCAGCGGCAAATTGCGGGGGCACGGAGATATAGATGTCTCCGCGCACTGGCTCGTGCGTCACCTGGAAATCATTGTAGGGAAAACCGCTCGCGATCTTCGAGACATTGGCAAAGCCGTCATCGATAAGCGCGATCCGGGTGAGTTCGCCGCGAGCGAGCTCGCAGTCGATGGTCGCGTTGTCGGCCGCTTCGACGAATTGGTCGGCATACGCCGGGACCGGCGCGAGCGCGAAGGCAAGCACGGCGAGGCCGGTCAGCTTGAGCCCGGGATCGGGGCGCCTTGTCGCGCCGATCGCGAAACAGGCAAGGCCGGTTCCGGCAAGCGCAGCAGCGAGGGGAGATGGGAGAAGGCTCATTGGCCGGGTTCCTCCTTGTCGGTGGGAAGTTGCTCAAAGCCGGCGAGCGCAAGGCTGAGGCCACGCTTCGACCAGCGGAAACGGAAGGAGCGGCGCTGGCTCGCGATCACCTGCGCGCCGACAAAGGTCTTGAGCGTGCCGGTGACGGTCGAGGTCAGGGCCTTGGGGTCGACGTGCATTTCCGCGATCACGAAGGCCTGGCTGATGTCCGAGCCGCGCTGTTCCTCGACGATTTGGACGAGCTCGGCCTTGAGGCGGCCGTGCGCGGCGGGATCGGCGAGCTTCAGGATGTTCGTCATCCAGTAATCGAGGCTTTCGGGCGCCCGGTTGAGGAGCATCAGTGCCGTGTCGCGGGTGACAAGTTCGAGATAGGGCGCGTCGATCCCGCCGCTCGAGACGGTGATCCGCTCTGAGGTGATCGGCACCAACACAACCTGCTCGTCGCGGGTGACCGCGGCGCCGAGGCTGACCAGCGTGGTCAGGCCCAGGACACCTGCCAGCACGGCAAAGCGGTTGCGTTGCCGCAGGTAGGTCTGCGCCTGTTCGTGCGCGAATTCTGCTCGCATGGTTCGCCTCCCTCAGCCCGCCAACAGGCGGCAGTGGGAGGGCGGCGTGGCCTTCAACCCGAGAAAGCTCCCGGGCAGGTACCAGTACGCAGCATGCACCAGTGCCGAACCGGCGCCGCGTGCCTTTGCCTTCCGCAAGGCAAGCCAGGCCCCGGCGGCCAGGCCGATACCGATGAAGATATGCTGCGAGAGAATGCCCCAGGCGAAGGGAATAAGGATCCCTGCAAACTCGTCGATGGTCCAGAAGCCGATGAGCTCCGGGTCGTCGAGCCGCCGTGGAACGAGGTACCTGTCGGCCATGCCGCCCTCCTGTCGTGACCGGATCCGCTGATCAGATGACCGCGGTCACGACCGAGGTGACGATCGGAACGCCGGTGCCGACACCGATGCCGACGCCGACCGGCACCGCGACCTGGCCGAGCGAGAAACGCCCGGAGGCGAGACCGATCAGGCCGCCCGCAAGGCTGAGCACAGTGATGATCTTGCCGCCCGAACCTTCGAGGAAGTCGGTGAACTTGGTCAACGCGGGATCGAAGGTGGTGTCGGCGCCGGCAAAGGCGGCACCGGCGCAGGCCAGCGCCACGCAGGCGGGAAGAATGTAGTCGCGGCC
>FUFK010017830.1_pt1 | contig 62071 bp, 88 predicted proteins | sample 1021851 | NCBI WGS metagenome assembly FUFK01 (sample SAMEA51879418, study PRJEB19060) | metagenome
ATTTTAACACAGCAGTTGGTAGAGATGCTTTGAAATCAAACACCACAGGCACAGAAAATGTTGCAGTAGGTAAAGGTGCTGGGGATGCAATCACAACTGGTGGCTATAACACAGCCGTAGGAACAGATGCATTAGGAGCTACAACCACAGCAACTTTTAACACAGCGATAGGTAGAAACGCTTTATTATCTAATACNACNGGTGCTTCNAANGTAGCTGTTGGTGGTCAAGCACTAGATGCNAATACGACTGCTTCAAACAATACAGCCGTTGGAACATCTGCTCTCGGTGCNAATACCACAGGAACATCTAATGTAGCTGTTGGAACAGATTCTTTACAACAAAATACTACTGCTAATTTTAACACAGCAGTTGGTAGAGATGCTCTGAAAGTAAACACCACAGGTGAAGAAAATGTTGCTATAGGTGGTAATTCTTTAGATGCTAATACAACAGGTAGTTTTAATGTAGCTATTGGAACATCTGCGTTGGGTGCAAACACTACAGGTGCTGAAAATACAGCAGTGGGTGTAAATTCTTTAGATGCTAATACTACTGGTGGTAATCTTGTAGCAGTAGGTATGCACTCTTTAGGTGGTAATACTACTGGTAATAATAATACTGCTCTTGGACATGGTGCTTTATTCGTAAATACTACTGGTTCAGGTAACACTGCAGTTGGTATGGCAAGTTTAGATGCAAATACTACAGCGGACAATAATGTAGCAATAGGCTATGCAGCACTTACATCTAATACAACAGGAACGCAAAACACATCTGTTGGTGCTTTATCTTTACAAGAAAATACTACAGCAGATGACAATACAGCGGTTGGCTATTTAGCTTTAGGTGCAGCGACTACTGGGAACAGAAATGCTGCGGTAGGTAGTTTAACCCTAGATGCTAATACAACTGGTGCTAACAACACTGGTGTCGGTTATGCAGTTTTGACTGTAGCTACTACTGCAAGTAATAACACAGGCTTAGGACACAAGGCATTACACGTTAATACTACAGGTGCTTCAAACACAGCGGTTGGTAGTAATTCTATGGATGCTAATACGACTGGTGGTTCAAACACAGCAGTTGGTGCAGAATCTTTAACAGCTAATACTACAGGTTCAAATTTAACTGCTGTAGGTTTAGGTGCATTAGAAGCTAACACAACAGCAGACCACAATACAGCTGTTGGTAGTGCTGCTTTAGCACTTACCACCACAGGTAATTCAAACACTGCTGTTGGTTCTCTTGCTGGAGATGCAATTACTACAGGTAGTTCAAATACAGCTTTAGGTGTACAAGCATTAACTGCATTAACTACAGGTTCAGCAAATATTGCAGTTGGAAAAGCTGCAGGTGAAGAAATAACAACAGGTTCACAAAATGTAATTTTAGGTGGCTATGATGGTAATCATCAAGGTTTAGATGTAAGAACTGAATCAGATGGTAAAGCAGTAGTATCAGATGGTGCTGGTGACATAGCTTTTCATAATGCAGTTGGAACAGCAATTTTAGCAGGTAATGTAGATGTCACAGGTGATTCTAGTACAGCCAACGCATTTGCTTTAGCAGATGGTGGTGTTACTGGTTTATTTGGTGGCGGTAATGCTTTTTCAGGTGTGTTTATTATAAACGATTTCACCAGTTCGGGTGAAATAGCTATGTTTATTACTGGTGGTGGTGTTATATCTTTAGTGGGTCAAACAGGTGCAAGTTTTGAAGTAAGCTCTTCACCTGCATCAACTAATTATGGTCTTTTTATGGATGGAACCACTGTAAAACTAAAAAGCAACAGAGGTGCATCTGCAAGTTTCAGAGTAATTAGCTTTAGAACCAGAACTGCACAATAGGAGTTTATATGGCACATTATAATTTTACAGAAATAGAAAGCTACACAGAAGATAGCGTAGCACATAAAAAATATAAAGTTGAACAATATAGTGATTCTGATAAAACAAAATTAATAGGTACTTCAGAAGTAATTACTTGTGGTGATAAAGTTGATAAACCACAAGATATAATGACTGAGATAGAGGGTTCAACCACACCAGAGGCAAACCCACCTTATACATCAAAAAGAAAAATGGCTTATCCTAGTATTGAAGAACAGTTAGATATGCAATATTGGGATCAAGTAAACGGAACAAGCACTTGGAAAGATGCTATAGCAAAAGTTAAATCAGATTTACCTAAATCTTAAAGGAGAAAAAAATGGCAGTAACAAAAACAATAACTAAATGTACACCTTATATAAACTCGTCTAATAAAGTTGATAAATGGGACATACACATGAAATATGAAAACGGTAGTGAAGGTGATAGCACTTACTATACTTCTACTTTTAGCACTACAGTCAATCAAACAGATACAGACCTAGATGGTAATACAACTACAAACTTTACATTAAAAGCTAAAAGTAGTTGGTCAAATGCTAATCTAGTGGCTATATGTCCTGTATCGCACTGGGACACAGTATTTGCTAGCCAAGTAGATAGCGTGATAACTAATCCACCGACACAAAGCACACCCGATAACGACTTTAACGTGCCTAGTTAAATATGAATGAGCATCCTTTTCAAATACATGGTCTTCCTGCAGTATATGTTTTAGAAACACAGATGCCACAAGAAATGATACTTGATTTNAATGACTATATGGATGAATATAGAGAAGATAAAAATAAAGAATCATTAGCTAAAACATTAGTAGGACAAATACATAAGGGAGAACAGTTACTGTTAGATCATAATGATAAAAGATTGCTTGAATATAACCGTTTTATCTGTAACCTTGGTGCTGAGTATATTAATCATTTTGCTAGGGCAGGTAATAATATTAAGTCTGACAAACGAGTAGAGATTGACGAAACTTGGTCAGTGCATAGTTACGATGGTGATTATAATCCTATACATGACCACGGCACTAAAACTTTGATGGGAATATCTACNACAGCTTGGACAAAAGTTCCGTCACAAATAGGAGCTAAAGCTAACGCTAATACTCCAACTTATTCTCTGTATAATGAAAGTGGTCACTCAGACGGCTGTATAGCTTTTCAATATGGACAAGTATCAGTAATAGATTCTGATAGATTAAAACCAGCACAATCATTTGTTATGACACCAGAAGTAGGTAAACTTTTAGTTTTCCCTTCTTGGTTACAACACATGGTCTATCCCTTTAAAGGTGAAGGCGAAAGACGAACAATCGCATCCAACTTAAATTGTTGGGATGTGCAACCATCACCTGAGGAGGTGCAATAATGCAAAAAGAAGAAAGCAAAGCTATAATAGGCGATACTGAATTATTAGAGTCTGAGATGACAGATAAACAAAAATATCTAGCAAATCAAATAACTAATTTAAGAAGTAAAAAAGAAAATATGCTGTTTGATATGTCACAAGTTGATGCAGCATTACATTTTTTTACAAACCAGTTTATAGCTTCGACACAAGAAAAAGCTGAAGAAGTTTTGAATAAAGACGAAAAAGGAGAGGAAAATGATTAAATATCTATATTTACTTATACCGGTGTTTTTAACATCATGTGCAACTGTGGGAGCTGTCATTGACGGAGGTAAAGATTTAACTACAAGTGTTATTGATTCAACTGTTAAAACAGCAGGTAATATAACTAATTCTGCATTAGAAGACGTAGCAGCTGTTGTTGATACTGTGGCAGAATCTACTGAAAACATAGTAGACAATGTCGTAGATGAAGTTGACGAACAGACAAACGAACTACAAGAAGAAGAAACACAGGAGAAATAAATGATTTGGTTAAATGTATTTACTTGGATTTGCACAATAATAGCCATAGCATCTTTTATAGCAGCTGTAACACCAACTCCACAAGGAGATAAATGGTTAGCAAAACTATATAAAGTTATTGATTGGTGTGCGTTAAATATAGGAAAGGCAAAAGAAAAGTAATGTCAAATAAAAATGCTTTTGCTGAGCTTAATGCACATGAACGGGAATGCACTATTAGATATGAATATATCGAAAAACGTCTTGATGAAGGCTCTGCTAAATTTAAAAGATTAGAAATGTTGTTATGGGGGGTTTATCCGTTTATACTTGGTTCCATAGTATTTGCTAGTTTTATTTAGGAGATATAGTGCCTTTACAGAAATTTATATTTAAAGCCGGTATAAATAAAGAACTTACCGCATATGCTAATGAAGGTGGTTGGTTTGATAGTAATTTAGTTCGATTTCGTAAAGGATTACCAGAAAAAATTGGTGGTTGGGCTAAAAGGTCTGATAACACATTTATCTCTCGTGGTAGAGCTTTACATGCATGGACTTCATTAAGTGGCACACAATTTATTGGGTTAGGAGCAACTAAAAAATATTACGTTGTAGAGGGCACTAATTATTACGATATAACACCAATAAGAAAAACCAGCACAAACAGTATAACTTTTTCTGCAACTGATGGCTCTACAACAATAACTGCTACTGACAGTTCACACGGTGCTGTGATCGGTGATTTTGTAACTATAAGTGGTGCGGTCAGTTTAGGTGGTAATATAACAGCCTCTGTATTAAACCAAGAACACGAAATTGTTTCAGTACCAACTTCAGACACTTATACATTTACCGCATCTGCAACAGCTAATTCTAGTGATACTGGTAATGGTGGTTCAGGTGTTGATGGTGAGTATCAAATAAATGTTGGTTTAGACGTTTATGTGCCTTCTACAGGTTGGGGTGCAAGTGGTTGGGGTGAGGGCACTTTCGGTTCATCATCTGCATTATCTTTTGCAACACAACTCAGATTATATTCACATGATAATTTTGGAGAAGATTTAGTGTTTAATCCTAGAAATGGTGGTGTTTACTATTTCGATACTAGTGGCGGTACTTCTAATAGAGCTGTTTCTTTATCCGATTTATCAGGTGCTAATTTACCTCCAACGGTAGCATTACAAGTATTAGTTAGTGATATTGATAGACACGTATTATGTTTCGGTGCAGACCCTATAGTGGGTTCTTCAAGGTCAGGAACTATAGACCCAATGTTAATTGCGTTTAGCGACCAAGAGGATATAACACAATGGGAGCCTTTACCAACTAATACTGCAGGTTCTTTAAGGTTATCTGCGGGGTCATCTATCATCGGTGCATTAAGAGCTAGACAAGAGACATTAGTTTGGACAGATACTTCGTTATATTCATTAAGTTTTGTTGGACAGCCTTTTACTTTTGGTGTTAATTTAGTCAATGAAGGTGTAGGGCTAGTTGGTCCTAATGCTGCTGTCAATACACCTAAAGGTATTTTTTGGATGGATAAAAAAGGTTTTTATAGTTACACAGGACAGGTGCAAAGTTTACCATGTTCTGTGTTAAATTATGTTTTTAATGATATAAACGATACACAAAGTTTTCAAATATTTGCATTTTCTAACAAAGCTTTCGATGAGGTCGGTTGGTTTTACTGTTCTTCAGGACAGACTAATATAGATAGATATGTGGTTTATAATTATAATGAAAATACTTGGTCAATAGGTCAACTATCAAGAAATGCATGGTTGGATGAAGGTGTTTTTGATAAACCTATAGCTACACATGAACTGTCATCTAATACTAGTTGTATATTTAATCACGAAGTTGGTAATGATGATGATGGTTCTGCTATGCAAAATGTTTTTATCGAATCTAGTGATTTTGATATCGGTGAGGGTGATATGTTTCAACACATCAGTAGAGTAATACCCGACGTAAAATTTATTGGCACAGGTTCATTAGGTTCATCAGGTCAACAATTAGACTTTGTGTTGAAAAAAAGAAATTTTCCAGGAGAAAGTTTAACAACAGTAAGCACTAGTGCATGTTTTTCTAACACTACAAAATTAGATACTAGATTACGTGGTAGACAAGCTGTTTTGCGAGTTCAATCTAATGATGACGATACTAATGTAACAGGTATGAGTTTTAGATTAGGTGCTACTAGATTAGATATAAAACCTGATGGTAAAAGATAATGAGTAAACTTTTAGAAACAAAATTACCAACAGCACAAGGACAAGTAAATCCTGAAACTTTTAATAGATTAAGTAGAGTTTTAGAGTTATCTTTGAACTCTGTTGATATAGATTCTACTTTAGCTGTAAATGAAACTCAAAGAAATTTGAACAAATTTAATAAAGGAGATATAATTTTTAATCTAAGCACAAACCAATTACAGCTATGGAGTGGCACTGAATGGATAGACTTATACGTTGGGGAAGAAAATGGAGTTCAAGGAACGACAGCTCTAGGAAAAGTAACGGTATCAACTGGAGGGGCGACAACAATCAAGATATTATGAATATAGATAAACTTAGAGAAGAGTTAAAATTCGATGAAGGCTGTATACATAAAATATATTTAGACCACCTTGGATATCCTACATTTGGTATCGGTCATTTGATTATAGAATCAGACCCTGAACACGGACAAGATGTGGATACACCAGTCTCTGAAGATAGAATAAAAGAGTGTTTTGAAAAAGATATAAATATTGTAACTACAGAGCTAGATAGAAATCTAGAGTGGTGGATTCACTTACCTGAGGATATACAAAGAGTATTAGCAAATATGTGTTTTAATTTAGGTATAACAAGATTACTAAAGTTTAAAAAGTTTTTAGCTGCATTAGAGGAACATGATTGGGAAACTGCTGCAGTTGAAATGATGGATAGTCGTTGGGCGACCCAAGTTGGTCCTCGTGCGATTCGTTTAAAAGAAAGAGTATTAAAAGGAGAATAATATGGTCATGAAGAAAGCTAAAGGAATGAAAAGAGGCGGAAAACTCAAGAGTTCTAAATACAAAAAGAAAGGCGGCATGAAAAGAAGAACCATGAGAAAAAAGAAGAAGTAAGTGCCCTATCTCATAAGTAATATCCCGCACTTTAAATGTTGGGTGCGTAGAGAATTTACAGCTAATCATCAGCAATATCATGGAGAATTTTTACATGCTATTGCTTTTGCTGTAAATACCATTCCAGACAGGTCATTAAGTTTTCAAGTTGTTTTTACAGGTTGTGAAAGGGAGTACGATGATTGGGACGAAGGTAACATACACGGTGGTGCCATGTGGGCACGAATGCCAATACAAGGACTAATAGCTGATATTCCTGTTGAGGAGTGGGCTGTTCCTATGGAAGACCATTTATGTCAGCCATGGGATTGTGAATCAAGAGACCACTCTGTGGTGGTCATGGATAGAGTAAGTTCTTCTCCATGGCTTTGCAAAATCGACGGAAAGTTTTATACTGGTAAATATATGTTTACAGTAGATTACACAAATAATGGTATAGCTGATTGTCCTGCACAACATAAACAATCACATGTTTTATATATTACAGAAGATTGTGAGTGGAAAGGTAATCTTGTAGCTTTACCTAATAACAGAGTTAGGGCTACTAGTCCTGCATTATGGGTTACTGGTGAGGGTGCACCTAAATTTACACCATCACAACATCTTCATTCTGCAGAGGGTCATGAAAGTTATCTAGACCCAAGTATAACTTTTGATAACTTATACAAGGAGTAATTATGGCAAAGGCGAAAAAAAGACCTGCAAAGAAAAAGAAGTCTTCTAAATCTAAAGCAGTGCCAACTAATCCTGCACTATATGCTAGAGTAAAAGCTGAAGCGAAACGTAAGTTTAAAGTGTATCCAAGTGCTTATGCAAATGGATGGCTAGTTAGAACTTATAAAAAACGTGGTGGCGGTTACAGAACTAAAAAAGCATAATGGCACGTAAAGGTTTGTGGGCTAATATACATGCCAAACGTAAAAGGATAAAGGCAGGCTCAGGTGAGAAAATGCGTAAAAAAGGTGCAAAAGGTGCACCAACTGCAGCTCAAATGAGAAAAGCTAGAAAAGGAACTAAAAGACGTGGTAAAAAGTAGACGTAAAAAAGACCCAAAGAAGGGTACCGGTAAAAAACCAAAAGGAAGCGGAAGAAGATTATATACTGATGAAAACCCGAAAGACACAGTACGTATTAAATTTGCAACTCCTGCAGATGCTAGAGCAACGGTTGCCAAAGTTAAAAGAGTTAACAAACCTTTTGCAAGAAAAATACAAATACTTACTGTTGGAGAGCAAAGAGCAAAAGTGATGGGTAAAACGCAAGTAGTAAGTATATTTAAAAAAGGTAAAGAAGCAATTAGAAAAGCGAGGAAGAAACGTGGCAAAGCCTAGTGGTGGTTTAACAGCTTGGTTTGGTAAAGGACCTAAAGGTGACTGGGTAGATATTGGTGCACCTAAGAAAAAAGGCAAGTTCCAAAAATGCGGTAGGAAATCTGCTAAAGGTAAAAGCAAACGTAAATATCCAAAATGTGTGCCAAGAAGTCAAGCTAAAAGAATGACCGCATCACAAAGAGCTAGTGCTGTTAGAAGAAAAAGAGCTGCAGGTAATCCTGGAGGTAAACCAACTAATGTAAGAACTTTCGCTAAAAAGAAGAGGAGCACACGTGCCAAGAAAAAAAGCTAAAATGCCTGCGAGAAACAAAAAGAATTTTAGACCTACTAAAAAGGGTGCAGGTATGACAAAAGCAGGTGTAAAAGCATATAGAAGATTAAATCCCGGCAGTAAATTAAAAACAGCAGTAACAGGTAAAGTTAAGAAAGGTAGTAAAGCTGCAAAAAGACGTAAATCATTTTGTGCACGTTCTGCAGGACAGATGAAAAAATTTCCAAAAGCTGCAAAAAATCCAAACTCTAGACTTAGACAAGCAAGAAGAAGGTGGAAGTGTTAAATGGCTAAAGCACCAGATTCATTTGTATATAACGCAACACTCGAACGTATAGTCGATGGNGATACATTCGACTGTACATTAGATTTAGGTTTTGATGTAAAGCTACATAAACAACGAGTAAGACTTGCAGGTATAGATACACCCGAATCTAGAACAAGAGATTTAGCTGAAAAGAAGTTAGGATTAGCAGCAAAATCACGTTTGCAAGAACTATGTATAGGTAAAATACAAGTCAAATCTTTAGGCAAGGGTAAATATGGTCGTATATTAGGTATACCATACACAGAAGATGGCAGAAATATTTGTGATGTTTTAATCAAAGAAGGTCATGCTGTTGCTTACGACGGGGGAAAGAAAACAAAAGTTTGGGGCGATTACTAGTGGAACAAGTAGTAACTTTAATTCAACAAGTTGGTTTTCCTATAGCAGCAGCACTTGGTTTAGGGTGGTTTATATATAAATTAATTATGCGTATCGTAGATGGCATGGAAACTAAATTAGACACAGTTGATGAAAAAGTTGAAGGTCAAATAGCAGCCATTGAAGAAAGATTAGGGCAAAAGTTAGACTCACAACACGGTATATTAGTAGCACTTATAGATAGAGTCCGGTCTGTTGATAATGAAATAATTAGACAAGACACACTTTTGAAGACTATACTAGGTGTTCCACAACTGATGCAATCAGATAGACTTGCAAAGGCAAACAGAGATGACCAAAGGAAAGATTAAACAAAGAGAAAAAGAAAAAGACGTGATTATAAAAGTTCTTTTTGTTATAGGTGTAATGATGTTTATAGGCATATTTTGTCAGAACCTATGGTCAGACACAATCACACATAAATTTAAAAACCCATCTTTTAATGGTGTAAATACCTCATCACATTATCTAACTATAGAGAATCAAGAATTTAATCGTAAAATGTCTATCAAAGAAGAACTAAAAGCGATACAAGATGAGATTGAAAGAGACAAAGAAAATACTACATTAGCTAGATTCATAAGGAATCTTGAGTCACGTATCTATGCTCAGCTTTCAAGACAATTAGTAGAAAATTTATTTGGGGAAACACCTAGCACAGAAGGGACTTTGACCTTAGAGGGAAACACTATAGAATATAGTATTAATAATGGAATCATAACTCTAAAAATTACTGATGCAGATGGGAATGTTACTGAGATACAATTGCCTATTGGCGATTTTTCTTTCTAGTTGTAGTCTCAATCCTATAGACACAAATCTTACACAAGGTAAAACTTTACCTAACATTTTAGAAATACAATCTAGTGAATTACTTAATATTCCACAACCTGCAGTGCCTATTGTAGTCGCTGTATATCCGAACAGTTTTACAGACCAAACAGGTCAACGTAAAAGCAATAGTGAGTTTGCATTATTTTCCACAGCNNTAACACAAGCACCAAGTCATTTACTTATAAGAAGTTTGAAACATACATCTAATGGCAAATTTTTTAGAGTAGCTGAAAGAGTTGGTCTCGATAACCTAACAAAAGAAAGACAANTGATACGTTCAGCTAGAGAACAAAACGAAAAAACTGATGGACCTAAACCGATTATGCCTTTATTATTTGCTGGCGTTTTGATGGAGGGTGCTGTACTTGGTTATGATACAAACATAAAAAGTGGTGGTATCGGTGCTCGATATNTAGGCATTGGCACTAGTAAACAGTATAGAGTAGATAATATAACAGTGGCTTTGCGAATGGTCTCTATAGCGACAGGTGAAGTTCTTATAGATGTTTTAATTAGTAAACAAGTTTATAGTTACGGTCAATCACAAGATGTTTTTAGATTTATTGAAGCAGGTACAGAACTTGTTGAAATAGAAATGGGAGATGCAGAAAATGAGCCAACTACATTAGCTTTACAAAGGGCTATAGAAGAGGCTGTTTTGCAAATCGTCAAAATAGGTTATGATAGAGGTTTTTGGGAGATAAAAAATGAAAATACTAATTAGTTTATTATTAGTAACATCATACATNTATGCTGCTGATAATGAAATATATGTTGACCAAAGCGGTGCTACTGCTAATATTGATTTAGAACAATTAGGCTCTGGGAATATTATTGGTGGATTGTTGTCATCTGCAGGAAGTTTAACAGCATTAGATTTAGATGGTCTAACCATGACCTTAGATATAAATCAGATAGGAGATACTAATAAATTTCTTGGTGATATTACAGGTAATACTATAACCGGTTTTTTCGAGTTTGACGGTGATAGTAATACTTTCACTATACAAGGTGACCCGACTAACACTTACGGTATCAACAGTTCTAATTATAATGTAAATGTTTCTGGTAATAGTAATACCTTTACTTTAGACCATGGCACCTCTGCATTAGCTGCAACATTAGATTTAGATTGGATTATTCAAGGTGATAGTAACCAGTTTGATTTCGATATAAATTACGATGGCGGTACTTCTTATGTTGATGTAGATGGTGATAGTAACACATTAAACTTCACAGGCTCTGGGTATGCAGGAGGTTACTTTTACTTAGACCAAACAGGTGATAGCAGAACATTTAACATCACACAATCGAGTACATTAGATAATGACTGGCTCAAGATTATTTCTATTGGCAATAATGGTACTGTTTGCGTCATTCAAAACGACGGCGGAACAAGTACAAGCTGCTGATATAGGTGATATATCTGAACTAAATGGCTTTGCACAGATTGTAAGAGATAAAACTTACGATGCAAATTTAAAGTTTGCTATAAAAAGTAATGATGAAGCTATAACGACTAATGGTCGTATGGCTATAACTTTTTTAGACGAATCTATTGTAAAACTTACAGAACACTCACAACTTTTAATAGACGAATACATCTATGACCCTGACCCGAGTAAATCTAAAATGTCCCTTAATTTTGCCTTGGGTACAGCTAGGTTTATCACAGGTAATTTAAATCGTATAGATAAACAAAATATAAAGTTAAGCACGCCTACTGCAAATATAGCAATTAGAGGCACCGATTTTACGGCAACAGTTGATGAGCTTGGTCGCTCACTTATTATACTTTTGCCCGATGCATTTGGTTTATCTAGTGGGGAAATTGAAGTAGTAACAGCAACGGGTACTGTGTTGTTAAATAAACCATATCAAGCCACTACAGTTGATGTGTTCGAAAACGCACCTAGTAAACCTGTAGTATTGGATTTATCTTTAGATATTATTGATAATATGTTGATTGTTACACCACCTAAAGAAGAAGACTTTGTAGAGGAAGAAGCATCAAGCACAAAAGCTGTTAATTTATTAGATTTCAATGATTTAGATATTGATTATTTGAATGAAGATTTTTTAGATGAGGATAGTTTAGAATTTACAGAGCTTGATATCAATTATCTCGATGTAAANTTTTTAGAAGATTTATTAAATGTTCTTGACGCATTAGCTATAAAAGAAGAGGAAGACCAACTAGGTTTAGCAACAAGTATAAATATATCTGGAACTTTAATTGGTCAAGATCCAGATACACAAATAACCACCATAGTTACAGGTCAAAGCATAAGTTTACGTAGACAAGTTAGTGAATCTGTGCAACTAGATTTAAATTCAGGTAACAGCTATACTGTGATTTTGATACAAGATGGTGTTTCTAATATAATAAAAATAAATGGTGGTGGTGATTCCACTATCACTATAAGACAAAGTAGTTGATGAAAAAATTAATAATTTTATTATTACCAATATTATCGTTACCTTTATTGTTTCAAAGCACGCCAACAGAAATTATAAAATTAAAAACTTTTGATGCATTTATAAAAACACCTGAACCTAGTGGTAATTTCACTATACTTAACATTACTGAAGAAGATGTAGAACGTGAGGGGGGTTATCCTTTACCAAGAAAACGATTAGCAGATATACAACTAGAAATTTTAGGTAAAGGTGCTATGGGTGTTGGGTGGGTAATTTCTTTTCCGCAACCTGATAGATTGATGGGTGATGACGCTTTTGCTATATCACTAGGTTATGCACCAAGTGTTTTAGCTACTTTTGAAAACGGTAGTGGTGATTATCCAAAAACTACTGGAACTGTCATAAAAGGACCAGATGTTGGTGGTATCTTTTCTACAGGTATAAAACAAAACTTTTATAAGTATGACGATATAGCACAAGGAGTTGCTATTGCACCTACGGAAGTTGACCAACTTGTTAGGAGAGTTCCCCTGTTGTTAAAAACTCCAAACGGTTGGTCGGCTTCATTTGGCACAGAGGTATTAAAAATTTTAACAAGTGCTCCAACGTACATCATTACCACAAACGACAACGGTGTACAAGAAATAGCAGTTAGAGGACTACCACCTGTAAAAACAGATAGTTTCGGTCGTAAATGGATATCTTGGGTAAAAACTGAAGAAACGGACTTAAAAGAAATGGATGTTAATGGTAAGTTTGTATTTGTGGGTGTTACTGCTAATGGTGTTATGCCGCAAATTGCAACGCCTATTGGATTAGTTGAACCACATAAAATACAAGCAGCACTTGCAGAATCTATATTAATACAAAACAGCCCTTATATACCGGATTACGCTTTAGCTTTAGAATTATTAATATTTTTAGTATCTGTGGGGCTCGTGTGGGCGTTTATAAGCTATTTAGGTATAACATGGGGGATAATCCTAGGTTTATTAATTATGGCTATAACGGGCTTATACGGGGCTTATACGATAGGTGTTGGAGTTCTAATAGACGTTACATGGTCTTTAATATCACAATTTATAGTAGGTAGTGTGGCTTTTTATCTAAGATTTAGAGAACAATATAAATTACGTTTACAAATTAAGAAACAGTTTGAACATTATTTAGACCCTAGACAAGTAAAAATATTACAAAAAGACCCTGATTTATTAAAATTAGGTGGTGAAAAAAGACGTTGTACTTTTCTATTTACAGATGTTAGAGGTTTTACTGCATTATCAGAAACATTAGAGCCAGAACAAGTAACAGAGATTATGAACAAAGCACTTACTATACAATCAGATGCAGTTAAAAAGTATGGAGGTATGGTAGATAAATATATAGGAGATGCAATGATGGCAATATTTAACGCACCTTTAGATTTACCACACCATGAACAAGTAGCTGTAGAATGTGCTAAAGAAATACAAGCTAATATAGAAAAAGCTGATATAGGCGTAGCTATAGGTGTTGGTGTAAATACAGGAGAAGCCGTAATTGGTAACATGGGTAGCGATACAAGATTCGATTATAGTGCTATAGGTGATGCTGTAAATACCGCTGCAAGATTAGAATCAGCTACAAAACAAGTAGGTGTAAACATACTTATAGGTGCAGAAACTGAAAAATATTGCGGATATCATTTAAAATCGGTAAAACCTATAAAAGTAAAAGGTAAAGAAAAACCTTTAATAATATACACTATTTGATATATAATCAGTCGAAAGGAGATATTTTCTATGAGTTTTTTGGCAAACCTAGCAATTAATGTCATAGGTGGTGCGTTGATTAATGAAATCCAACGTAAAAGAGCCCCTAAACCAAAAGCTATGATAGGTAGTGGAACTGCACCTAGTTTAGATTCAGGAACTCCTTTAGAAATACAAGAAATTTTAGGCACACAAGTTACAGTACCTGAAGAAGCATCAAAAGGTGAAAAAGGTAGAACCTTATCAGATTCAGATGAGGAAATGTTAATGCAACTTCTACAGGGTGATACAAAGGGTATTATGGGTATGTATCATGGGGGTAATATTCATAAATATAAAGATGGAGGAGGTATTTTCGGTTTCGGTCTTTTAGATAACATAGACACCGTGTTTGATTTAAAAAGTTTTTATGATAAACAATCTGAAGAAGTTCAAGATAATATTGATGATATTTTATCTAGTGGTATTATAGCTTTATTCAAACAATACGATGAACCTAAAGGTAGTCAAGTAAGTACACGAACTTTACCTGCAGGTAATGCAAATAGAAGAAGGCTTCAGTTTGAACCCATAGGTATGGATGACGGTGGTGTTTTAGATAGACAAATGTTTAAACCAATGTTAGGTGGTGGTGAACTTGACGGTCCAGGAGGACCTAAAGACGATATGATACCAATTATGGCTAGTGATGGTGAATTTATGTTATCTAAAGCTACTGTAGATATGTTAGGTGGTGGTAATCATAGTAAAGGTATTGCTGCACTAGAAAAAATTAACAATAAAGGAAATAGAATGTATGGCTAGTAGAGAAGAACAAGAATTTTCCAGTCAAGCCCCCGCAGGGTTTATAGGTGATTTATTATCACAAACTATATTCCCTTTTGCTCAGCAGTATTTTACTGACCAAATATCTAATTTAGGTAGAGAAGATTCAAGTCCTTTTACGTACACAGGACAAAGAGTAGCTGATTTTGACCCTAGAGAAAGATTAGCGATGCAACTTTCTGACAGGGCTATTGGTAGCTATCGACCGTTTTTAGGACAAGCTTCGAGAAGTTTAGAAGGTGCAGGTGAAATGTTGCGGGGTAGTGGTAGACAATTTGACCCTTCAAATATAGATGAGTTTTATAATCCTTTTGAAGAGGATGTTGTTCAACAAACTTTACAAGATATAAATAGACGTTCGGCACAAGCTGACATAGGTTTACGTGATAGAGCTATAAGCCAAGGAGCTTTTGGAGGTTCTAGAGGCAGGATTGCACAAGANGAGTTAGCTAGGCAAACTGGTAGAGGTGCAGCAGAAGCAGTTGGTAACATNAGAAGTCGTGGTTTCGGTCTAGCTTCACAACAAGCACAAAACGCATTTGAACAAGCTCAGCGTAGAGGCATCATGGGAGCACAAGGTTTAGGTAATGTAAGTAGAGGTTTTCAAGGATTAGCAGGACTTTTCCCACAACTTCAACAACAAGATATTAGTAGAACAGCACAATTTGGTGGTTTAGGTAGAGGTAGACAACAATCACTTATGGATTTAGCTTATCAAAACTTTACTGGTCAATTTAACTTACCTATGAATTTATTACAAAACTTAGGTTCATTAACTGCATCATTAGGACCATTAGCAGGTGGCTTTGGTTATGCTGGTGCAACACCCTCAGGATTACCCGCATATACACCTAATCCAACTATGGGAGGTGCTTTTGGCGGTACTACATTACCTTTTCAACAAGGTATAGGTGGAACACCAACACCACCGATGAATTTTGGTATAGGTAGTTTTAATCCATATGGTGTTAACTTTGGTGGGTTTGGAACTAGGTTAAGTTAATTATGGCTAGATTATTACCTTTTCCAACGTTCGGCGGCAAACAAGGTATTGCAGGTGTTATGCCTATACAATTACCACAAGCACGACCATCGTTTCCAACAGCTAGAGGACCAGTGCGTAGAGCACCAGAGCCTACTACAAAAGAAAAATTAGCAGGTATTTTACCTTTATTAGTTTCAGGTGTCGCTAATCGTTTTAGAAATAGACAACCTGAAATGTCTGTGGATGAATATATACAAAGTATTGGTGCTGACCCTAGTGATTTATCAAAAGAGGAACAAGCACAAGTTGCAGCATTTACTGCCTTTGGACCTCAACAAGATGTTGGTGGTTTACGTGGGTCTGATATATTTAATTTAGTAGCCGCATCGCAGATGGGTCGTGGTGCACCTGATTATGTACGTTCGGCATTAAGTATTAGAGGTGCTGAAAACGAAAGAAGAAGACTTATAAACCAACAAAGAGGTGAATTAATAGAAAATTTCTTGAAAGACCCTACCTATGATTACGCAACATTAATCAATGTAAAATCAGCACAAAATAATCAAAATCCATTTGTAGTAGGTAGAGAAAATACTAATACAGGTGAATTAGAACTTTTACAACCAGACGGCACATACACTTTAGCGGGTGATAATTATATTAAAAGGACAGGTACAGCTAATATAGAAATACCAGAAAGTCCAAATGTAAAACTTATGGCTGATATATACGACCCGATATATGAAAAAGAAAAAACAGCTACAGGATTAATTAGTATTTACACACCGCTTAGAGAACAACTTACGAGTCTTGGACCAGATGATATAACTCCTGGAACAGTAACATCAGCTATGGCTGGTTTTGTTAATCAAGGTGTTATTGAATTTAATAATATATCTAAAATTGTAGGTGGTAATATCTTTGCTAATGATGCAGATGTTGCTGCAGGCACTGCAGGTATGACAGGTGATAGAGCTGGTTTAGGTACAGCTTCTAAAGGTTTATATAATGATTTATCTAAAGGTGATGTATCAACAGATTCTCAATCTTTTAAAGAGTTTGAAACTATGATAGAAGGTGAGACAGGTAAAAGTTTGAATGAGATTCTAGGTGATACTGTTTATAACGATGTTAGATTAAGGTCAAGATTCTTACAGCTAGCCTATGTTGCAGCAGCTATCAATGGTCAAACAGGTAGAACTTTATCTGATAAAGATTTAGCCTACCATATACAAATAGTTGGTTTAGGTCAAACTAGCGACCCTAAAGTTTTAATAAGAAATTTAGATAGTTTTGTTAACGATAGTATAAATGCCATAGATAACGACGTAAAATTAGCTATATCGCAAAATTTTCCTAAAATAGCACCACAACTCGATGATACATATGTTCAAAGTCATCTAGCTGATTTTTATGCACCAAACACACCTAATGTTTATTCAAGAACTTTAGACGGATATACTTTTAGAGATTTTGGTACAAGACGTCCTGGATTAGGTATAGCTAGTTTTACACAAACTGTACCTAGTGCTACTTTGAATATGAACACGACTTTCGATTATGATGAAGCGTTAAATAAATTCTAATTATGTCTGAACAAATTGCAACTAAATTTATAGAAGATATTTATAGAAAACCTTTACCTAATAATCCTAATGTAAGATATGGTACTGCACTTTCACCCGCAGAACTAAGATTATATGCTGTAGGTATGAGTCCTGAGTTAAGAAATTTAGAGTTTCAATCTGGTAATTTAACAGAAGAAACGTATAAAAGAATATTAGAAAAATTACCAGAACTACAGGCTAAAGTAGATGTATATAATGTTGCACCTATATCATATACATTACAAGAAAGAGAGCCTGAAATATATAAACGTATGTTAGAAGACCAAGTATCAGCACAACAACGTCAAATAGACGCAGGTGTTAGAGGTAATTTTCCAACAGAGTTTACACCTTTTGAAACTAAACCTCCTGTTGGTTTTTCACGTAGACAAAAAATAGCTAGTTATGGTATAGACCCTGATAATCCTTATGTATTCCCAGATAGAGAAACAGAAAAATCTTTTTATAATCATTTAGCTTTTACATCAAGAACACCTAGTAAAGAACAAATAAAATTTATTACAGATAAATTAGGTATAAAAGGCGATTTACAGTATTTAGATAATGAAAATCCTTATGAAGGTTTTAGATTTAAAGCAGAAGGTAATGATTTTTATCAAATTTTACGTAATCCAAGATTAACTAGAGACGATATTAGAAAAACATTTTTTCAAGAAGGTCCTGCAATAGTTGGTGATATTTTGGGTACTGTAGGCACTATGCCTAAAACAGCTAGTAAAAGTATTTTTGGTGGTTTAGGCACTATTGCACTAACTGCCGCAGGTTCAGGTGCAGGTGCTACTGCAGGCGATGCAGTTCGTTTAATTATAGGCAGTGAAGCTGGATTAAATAATTTAACTATAGAAGAAATAGCTAAACAATCAGGTATGACAGGTGCAGTAGCTTTTGGCGGCACAGCTGTTGTAAACAGTTTNATGAAGATTTTACCTGCTTTATATAGAACTGCAGCAGGGACACAAGTGCCGGCTGATGTTATGGAAAAAATACGTACTATTTTAAATAGACAAGCACAAGATGATATTTTACGTCCTGATATAATTTATGGTAGAGGGCAAAAAAGTGTTGATTTAATAAATGAACAAATAGATAGATTTGCTAAAAATTTTAAAGATAAATATAGACAATATAACCCTACGTTAGCGGGTAGAAATCCTTTAGACCAAGATGCAGCAGATTTAGAATTTATATTTTTAGAAGGTGCTACTGATCCAACGTTAAAAGAAATGTATAGTGCTATACGTGATGGNAATCAAGCTGTTATAAGTAATATGATGAGAGCTTTAGGTAAAGAATTCGAAGAAGGTGTTATACCTTTAGGTAAAGAAGTTGATGCAAATATAGTAAAAGCTGCAGAAGATAGAATACAAGATTATATAAATATTGGTGGTGCTAAAATTAACGCTTTAATTAGAGAAGCACAAAAAGAAATCCCAACACCGACGAACACTTTATTTGATAACGTTATAAGACAAGAAGGTTCTACATTAATGTTACCGAAAGAAGTTATACGTGCACAACAAATAAAAGAAAACTTTTTAAAAAACGCTACTGATAATTTTAATACAGTAATAAATAGACCTGAATATAATACTTTTGTTACTGGNGGTGGTTATACAAGAAATACTATTAATAATTATAAAAAACTACAAGATAATGCTGAGCTTATAGTTGGTGGTAAAAGAGCATTGAGAGAAATAGAAGAAGTTTTAGGCGGTAAAGATTCAGAACTTATTTATAGATTAGCAGGTAGAACACCAGACGGTAAAAAATTAGGCACGAAAGAAGAAATTGGTTTTACGATAGCAGAATTATTTAATATACAAAGAGCTATGAATGAATTAGCATCGAGTTCACAGTATGGTAATGTTACAAATATTGCAACTGATTTAGTTAACGATATAGGACGAAGTATAGATAAAGCATTTAGTGACGATGTTTGGTTAAAATTAGGTAATGCTAAACCAAAAGCTAAATATTCAGTAGACGACATAAATCAAATAAGGATTTATCAAAAAGCTAATGGTTTAGATGAATTACGTGCTGCATATACTGAAATGAGTGCAGCATATCAGTTATCTAGGAATAGTATTTTAAAACAAATTATACAATCAAAGCCTGAAAGATTAATCCCGACTATTTTAAACACTTCGTCACAAGGTGCAGCTACTAATTCTGTATTAAGTGATTTATTTACTGTTTTAAAATCTGAAGGTAGTGATAATATACGTTATGTACAACGTGAATTTTTTGACTATATAAACCGTAATGTGATTGACCCCGAGGATAGTTTGTTAAAACAAAATAAAAAATTACGTGATTTCGTTAAAAAACATGAGGGTACTATTAACGTTATATTTGATGATTTAACACCGGGAGTAGGCACAAGACCAAAATTATTAAAAATTAATCAATTAAAAGATTTAGAAAAAGAGTTCTTAGAAACCGATTTAAGAATTAGTAGATTNAAAAATACTTTTGGTGTTGGAGATACATCAGTAAATCCTGTTTATGATATTGTTACTAATATAATACGTGCAGGCGAACAGCGTAGGGTTACAGGTGCGTTAAAAAATGACATAGATTTTTTATTAGAAACAATTAAAGGTAATAAAGTTTTAGAAGAACAAATACCACAGATTACTAAAAATATTTTATTACGTGATATTTTAGAGTTAGTGCCTGCAGAAGACGGTATGTTTAGACTCTCAGCTAATAAACTTAATAGATTATTAAATGAAGGTTTCGGACCTGATGAATTAAGTGCACAAAGTTTTAATGATGTTTTTGGACCTTTATTAGGTAAAAATGCTGATGAAACTATTGAGGCTATAAGATTAATTAATACCATGGCACAAAGAGAAGCACTTGTGCCTGCAAGGGTAGGACCACAAGAAATATTTACTGCACTTCCTGGATTTAAATTTCTACAAAGAATGATAATTCCACCGTTAACACAAGTAGGTAGAAGAACCACTGCTTTAGATGTATTAATGAATAAACGTTCTGAGGCTTTTATAGGACAGATGATATTAGACCCTGAATTAGCTAAACGTGTTGTAGCAACATACGAAGGTAGGTTATCATTACAAAGTCTAGCAAGTTTTTTATCAGCATATGCTATAACTACTGGACAAACTTCATACATGAACGATATAGCTGATGAATTAAGGTATTATGATAGTGTCATGAAAGAATTAGATTTACCTGCAGATAAAAATATAACTGCAGAAATAGAACAAACGATTAATAATATAGTGGATAATTATCAATGATATTCGAAGACCCGAGATTAGGTATTTTATCATTAGCTGATGCTAGACGAACAGCTAATTTATCAAGAAATCGAGCTACTGACCAATATGAATCTGATGTTGCTGATTTTCAAGACAATATTGTGTCGGAGATGGAAGATAGATTTTTACCACCTATCGATACATTTTTACCACCTATCGATACAGGTGAGCCGCCTATATTTGTTCCACCTCCTGACTTTATTACAGAACCACCCATAATGAGACCTCCAGTAGATGATATAGAGCCACCTATTTTTGTGCCACCCCCTGACCCAATATTAGAACCACCAATAATGAGACCTCCTATAAATGATGTAGAGCCACCTATATTTGTTCCACCTCCTGACTTTATTACAGAGCCACCAGAAAATCCTTATGATTTTGTGATAAACCCTCCAAAGCCACCATTTGAAGACCCTATAATTCCACCTATGATACCACCCATTGATGATCGACCGATTGATAGACCTCCTATAGATATTAGAGACCCTATAGTTATTAGAGACCCTATAGACTCAATAGGACGTATAGGTGACCCTAATATTATAAGAGACCCTATTGATACACCTATAACACCCACACCGACACCCGCACCTGTGCCTGCACCTGTGCCTGCACCTGTGCCTGCACCAATAGAAACAGGCACAGACAACAGAAGACCTTTTTATCAATTACCTACAAATTTTGATAGTGGTGTGCCTAGTATAGTCACGAATATTACTCCTGCAGTTTTTGGTATGGCTCCTGGAATGTTTCCTCCAGCACCAGATAGAGATATNATAAAACCACCGAGGAGACCGCCAGTTAGACCGCCTTTTGTTCCTCCTATAATTGATGATTTACCAACTGGTGGTAGATTCTCTATAGCTAGAAAAGATAACGAAACTACAGGTATGAAATTAGGGGGTGCTTTGAATAGCGGTTTGATGAGGTTGCCGCAAAGTCAACAAGGTGATACAATGACAACACAGTTATTCCAAAGATTATTTAGACCAAGGAGATAATTATGGAAAATCAAGGTATTATGGGTATGAGCAAGTTAGACCAAATAAGAGGTATGGCTTCAAACATGCCACAAAACCAGCCTATGCCAGCACAGCCAGAACTTATGCAGGACATGGCTCCTGAGATGACACAACGTCGTGAAGAGCCTATGGTGAATCCACAAGAGGACGCACAAAAACTTGCTGAAGCTGTTATTAAAAGGTCTGGAGGTAATCCACAATTAGCCATAGATATAATACAAAACGCAAGCATGATTGTTATGAATACTATTGAAGGTAGTACAAGAACACCTATTAGAGCTAAAGATGGTCAAGAAATAAAAAAGAGTGACTTAAATGAAGGATTACAAGCTTTAGCTAAAGAAAATGAAGATGTTGTAGAAAAAATTACAGGTAAAAAGGTTGTTGATGATGTAGAAAAAATGCAAGATGGTGGTGCAATCATGCAAGAAATGATGCGTCTTAGAGGTTATTAATTAATCCAGTCTTTCCACTTTTCATCACCTAATACTTCTTGAGCTAAATCTAATTTATTACGTAAAGCTTTTACTATTTTTTCATCTACAGTTCCTTTAGCAACTAAATCTATGTATGTTACTTTATTCGTCTGACCTATACGATGTGCACGGTCTTCTGATTGTAGACGTTTTTCTAAATCATAGTTATTACTATAATAAATTACATTTTTAGCTTCTGTTAATGTGATACCGTATCCCCCTGTTTGTACATTACTTATTAAATATTCTAGTTTCGAATTAGGGTCTTGAAATTTGCGTATTATTTCTTGTCTTTCTTCATCTGGCGTTTCACCGTAATACGTAGCTACACTATCTGTGCCTGTAATACCTTGTATAGTTTTTAGTATTCTTTTTATATCATATTGATAATTAGCCCAAATAATTGTTTTACCTTGTATTTCTTGTAAAACATTTATCAATTCATCTAACCTGTTATTTTTGATTTCTACTTCTTCACCTTTATCGTGTTTTACAAAACCACAGACAACTTGATGTAATCTTAATATTTGTGTAAGTATAGATGTTACACTTACTGTTTCATGTGATTCTAATTCTGTTATTGCGTATTTTGCAAGTTCTTTATAAACTTTCTTTTGTTCTGCGGTTAGTTCTACCTCACGTGTTGTATAGATTTTATCTGGTAAATCTAAACATTCTTTCTTTAATACCCTAAAAGAAAAACTATCTAATGAGCTTGTTAGTTCTTCTAAATTTTGATAACCGACTACTTGTCTAAAACTATGTGTGCCTAATTGTCGATTCATAATTTGTGCGTATCTATTTTGAAAAGAATAATATGAGCCGTAACCAAGTAAGTGTGTATTAAGAAAAGCACATTGACTATATAAATCTAATGGTGAACGTGTAACGGGAAAGCCTGTTAATATTCTGCGATACTTTGTATTTATNGNTANCTTTATTAAATTTTTAGTACGTTGTGCTTTAGGGTTTTTTATTGTGGTTGATTCATCAACAGCCATCATACATAAATTACCTAATATAAATCTACTTACATAGGCTACACCTTTTTTAGTGCTAAACGCTTCTACATTTATTATAAGTATTTTAAGTTCGTAACATGACTCAAATAGTTCTACTAAATCTTTCTTTTGTTTTTTATTAGGTGCTGGATTCCAAATAGCTGTTTTGTACTCTATATGGTCTGGCATATGTGTTGGTATTTCTTTTTCTAACCAGTTTCTATATACGCCTTTAGGTGCAACTATTATNGCAGAATTTATAACACCTTTNTCATATAACATAGCAATATTATCAATAAGAACTTTTGATTTACCTGTTCCCATTTCCATAAAATAAGCATATTCTTTTTTACGCCATGATTTTTCTAACGCTTCTAGTTGGTGTTTATAGGGTTTAGTCTTAAATTTATATTGCATATTTATTTCTTTCTAATTTCTAGTAATAATTATATCTATATCTAATAGATTTTAAAGACCAAAATAATAATTTTACTTGCCCTCTAGTAGAGGATTTATCAGAATATCTATTAGATTATTAAAGATATTAGTAGTTCTTTAAAAATATTTTTAAAAATAAAATAATTTTTTAAATAAATAATACTAATAACTTTACTTTGGTAAAACTCGGTTATATATTAATAGCCTAGAAATAAGAAAGGAGAAAAAATGACAGTATATGTTGTGCAAGAAGTTCCAGGACGAAATATCGCAGGTGCTCGACAGTACGGTGACTTTGAAGTCTTGTTACCTTCTAATGCTCAAATCATGTTAAGCTCTGGACCTTCTGTTCGTAGGATGAAAAGACTCTTACAAGATTACAAAGAGGGTGATTACTTATTGTTGATTGGCGACCCTGCTGCCATTGGTGTAGCATGTTCGTTAGCTGCATTTTTTAATCGAGGTAAATATAGTATCTTAAAATGGGATAAACAAGAAGGCTTGTATTATCCTGTAGAGATAGACATACATCAGAAAGGAGAATTAGATGAGTGATAAACCCACCTTTGAAGAACTTGTTGGTAATGCTGAACCAGATAAATGGAGCAGTGAAGTTACTAACGATGAATTAGCTAATGTTTCTAGTTTAGCTCAAAAACAAATTAATCTATTAAATGAGGTATCTCAAATAGAAGATATGTTAAAAGCTAAAAAAGAAGAGTTGCGTTTGNNNCAAGAACAAGANCTACCNGANGCTNTNTCNGNAGNAGGNCTNACACAGATTANTATTATCNNCNGGAGAAAANATATCTNTNNNNGAGTTCTATAGTGCTNATATATCTAAAGCAAACCAACAACAAGCATACCAATGGCTTATAGAAAATGGTCACGAAGGAATTATAAAGAACGAAGTATCTTTAAAATTTAATCGTGGTGAAAGTCAGATAGTCGATGAGACTGTTTTAGCTTTAAAATCTAGAGGTCTATCGCCAGAGGTAAAACAGAGCATTCATCCGTCAACGTTAAAAGCTTTTGTGAAAGAGCAGTTGACAACGGGGAATGATATACCAACCGAGCCATTTGGTATCTATATTGGTACTAAGGCTAATATTAAAAAGGAGTAAAACATGGTTGACGAAAATAAAGAAGTAGTTGAACAAACTACTTCAAGCATGGTTGCCTTTGACGATAGTTTATTATCAGAGGGAACTGGACTAGAAGATACAACGGTAGAAGATTTTGCTATACCGTTTATCAGGATACTACAGCCTATGTCACCACAGCTTAATAAAGCAAGCGGTGCATATGTTGAAGGTGCAAGTGCAGGTGATTTGTATAACACTGTTACTAATAGTGCTTATGCAGGTGAGAAAGGGATTGTAGTAGTTCCTTGTGCCTACACTAAAAAGTATATTGAATGGGTGCCGAGAGAAAAAGGCGGTGGTTTAGTTAATGCTAGCCACGATGTCTCAATACTTAGCGAATGTAANAAAGACCCAGAAACTAGGAGATTTTTTACAAAAGAGGGTAATGAGATAGTAGAAACTGCACAGTTCTACGTGTTAGTTCTAGACCCAGAGCCACAACAGGCAGTTATTGCATTTACATCTACACAACTTAGTGTAGCACGTAAATGGCTAACAATGATGAGAATGGCTAGAGTACAAACATCAACAGGNCAGTCTGTTGAAGCACCGATGTTTGCTTATACTTATAACTTAACTACTACTACCATGTCTAATGATAAAGGAACATGGAACAGTTTCAGTGTTAGTCAAGGTTCACAGACTGAAATAGATTATGCAAAAACTGCAAAATCTTTCATGACTGCAGCACGTGCTGGTGAAGTAGAAGTTAAAGAAGAACAGCTAGACGATACTGTTACTTTATAACTATGTCGTTAGCAGAAACGTTCGCAAAACGTTATGCGGGGCTACGCTCCGCATACGGGACGTTTACTTCTACAAATGAAACAAGAGAGGACGGAAAAGCCAGTGGAAAAAACATTACTATATCAAAAAAATTAGATGATAGTGAGTTAATTACTTTATGGCAAAAACACCTTAACGGTGAGCAAAGTTTAGGGATAGTCCCTATTAATGAAGATAATGAATGTGTATGGGGGGCTATTGACGTTGATGAATATCAGTTGGATTTAAAATATCTAGCAGTCAAACTAGCACAACAAAAACTCCCATTAATATTGTGCAGAAGTAAAAGCGGTGGTGCACATATATTTATCTTCTTAATGGAGGCTGTCCCTGCCTCTATGTTACAAAGAAAACTTAGACAACTTGCTGCTGCTATAGGGTATGGTCAAGCAGAGATATTTCCGAAACAAACAAAATTATTATTAGATAGAGGTGATAGAGGAAGCACTTTAAACATGCCTTATTTCGGTGGAGAAAACTCTACGAGATACGCTTACGGAAAAGAGGGACAAGCTCTAACACCTGAAGAATTTATAAAGTATACAGAAGATTTACAACTTAATGCAAAAACATTAGAGGTATTAGAAGCTAGTCCTCTAACAGAAAAACAAGAATGGTTAGACCAAGCACCTCCATGTATACAACATCTAGTTGTGCAAGGTTTTCCTAAAGGCACAAGAAACTCAGGACTATTTAACGTAGGTGTCTTTTTAAGAAAGAAGTTCGCAGATGATTGGGAGAAAAGATTAGAGGACGTAAATATACAGTATATGCAACCACCATTAGGAGCACAAGAAGTTTTGACAGTAGCTAAACAGCTCAAAAGAAAAGATTATTTTTATAAGTGTAATGACCAACCGATAGCAAGTCATTGTAATAGTCCTTTATGTAGGACGAGAAAATACGGTATCGGTGCTAATGGTGGTACACCTTTATTTAGTAATTTAACTAAACAAGATAGTGACCCACCNATATGGTTTTTAGATGTTGAAGGTGGCAGATTAGAACTAGAGACAGATGATTTATTAAATCAAAATAGATTCCAACGTAAATGTATGGAAGCCTTAAATAAAATACCACCGAAGGTAAAAGATAATGTNTGGAGACAGATAATACANCAATTATTAGACGTTATAACTATAGTAGAAGTACCCGCCGAAAGTTCTACAGAAGGACATTTTATGGAGCTTTTAGAAGCTTTTTGTACAGAAAGACCGGCTAGAGAAAAAGATGAATTATTATTACATAAACCATGGACAAACAAAGGTAGAACATATTTTAGACTAGGTGATTTGATGGATTATTTACATAGAAATAATTTTAAAGATTACCAGAGAAATAAATTAACATCTAAGTTAAAATCATTACAAGGTGAGCCGTTCTTTTTTAACATAAAAGGTAAAGGTGTAAACGTTTGGCACATAGCAGAGTTTGTTACACAGAACGAGCCACATGATTTACCAGAGTTTAACGATACAAAAATATGATAGATTATAAAAAAGGATATTTTAAAAATAAAAACCCAATAATTACAGATTGGGATGAGCCAACTATACGAGAGTTTCAAGGAAAAACAGTAAAAGGAAGATATACCGTTGGTTATGGCAATACGTTTACGTATGCAGGTAAAACATATAAAGGCAGACCTTGGGCAGATAATGACATCATACATGGTATAAAACTATTAACAGAAATTATGTTATTAAAAGAATATAATAAACAAACGTCTTTGACTTTTTGTTTATGTGGCTATTATGGTGATGACGGTAAAGGTATACCACATCATTCAGATACTGTTCCCACTTTAGATGATTTAGTAGTATCTATATCTTTCGGTGCACCTAGAGTTTTTACATGGAGGCAATATCAAAACCCAATCAAAACTAAAACAGATACTAGCGAAATAAATACGAAAATAGAAAACTTTCTAGTAAAAGAAGACACATATCTTTTAGAACACGGCGACGTAATTATATTTGATGGTCACAGTCAGATGAGATGTACACATGCTGTGCCTGATATTATCGGTGCTGGTGAGAGAATCAATCTAACTTTCAGGACAGGTGTATGACGTTACCTAGCCATACACAAGTTATTCTTGGACCTCCAGGAACAGGTAAAACTACTACATTATTAGAGCTTATAGAAAAAGAGCTAGAGCAAGGCACACAGCCAACAGATATAGGATTTTTTACATTTACACGTAAAGCTGTAAATGAAGGTAAAGAAAGAGCCATGACAAAGTTTGGTGTTAGTAATAATGAATTACCTTATTTTAGGACATTACATTCTTTAGCGTTTAGACAATTAGGTCTTACTAGAGAAAACGTCATGGGTAGAGAAGATATTATAGAACTAAACGAAAAGTTAAACTTAAAACTAACAGGTAGAAGTCAAACAGAAGATGGACACCTGTTCGCTATGACACATGACGATAGATTGGCTTTTATAGAAAACTTGGCTAGAATGAGATATGTATCTTTAGAAGAACAATGGCATAGCGTAGACGATGCTGTAGGTTGGTTTGAATTAGAACGTTATGCTAGAGGATTAAAATTATTTAAAGAAGATAAACTGTTAGTAGATTATACCGACATGTTACATAAATTTATTCATGAGGGCACTATACCAAAACTAGATGTAATGTTTGTAGATGAAGCACAAGATTTATCACCAATACAATGGGCAGTAGTACGTAAACTCGCAGATAATGCAAAACGTATTTATGTTGCAGGTGATGACGACCAAGCAATCTATAAGTGGGCGGGTGCAGACGTAGATTATTTAATTAACAATAGTAAGAACGCATTAGTTCTAAAACAATCGTACAGGATACCTGCAAGTGTTCATGAATATGCTAGAAAGTGTATATCACAAGTAGGCTCACGGATACATAAAACATGGCACCCACGGAAAGATAAAGGTCAAGTTAGATGGGAGCCTAATATTAATTTGTTAAATATGGAACAAGGTGACTGGTTAGTTTTAGCTAGGACTAATTATTTGTTGGAAGAAGTTGATGAGTATTGTAGAAACGAAGGTTGGTTTTTTGAAGTTAAAGGTAAAACAAGTTTACCAGAAAGCAAGGTTAGAGCTGTAATAAATTGGGAGAGATTAAGAAAAGGCGAACATATATCTTTAGCAGAATGTACAAACATATTTAAATATGTAAAAGTAAAAGATTATAAAAAGATAGATTTATTAGAAGCAAGCACTAAACCAAACTTAGACTTGTTACAAGAACAGTTTCCTGATTTACCTACCGGCGAGTGGTACGATGTATTTACGTTATTAAGACCCGCAGAAATAAGCTATATAAGAGCTATGTTACGTAGAGGAGAAAAGATTACTAAACAACCCAGAATACGTTTATCTACTATTCATGCAGCAAAAGGTGGAGAAGCTACAAACGTAGTTTTATTAACAGATATAACTAACAGAGTTTATAAGAATTACCAAAAGAATCCTGATGATGAGAACAGGGTATTTTATGTAGGTATGACAAGAGCAAAAGAAAATTTGTTTTTGATAGAGCCGAAAACAACAAGATGTTTTCAAATATAAAGTTCTTTACTTTGCATATAAAAGTAAAGTATATTAATTTTTAAGGAGGGACATATGTCTTCGATAAGAAAGAAATTACTCGTTAATGAAAACGATAGTAAAAATACAAGAATGGATATAGCTAGTGCGGGAGTATTAGCTAATTGGCGACCAGATGAATTAGCTCATATGAGTCGTTTCGATAAAATTGCTTCTATGTGTATAGAAGAAGCTAAAAAACTAGGCAGACCATTAGATACTTTTGAGGTAGGTTGTGGAGAGTGTTGGACGTTACGTGCGTTATATAAAGCATACGTTGTTAAAAAGTCTGACATTATAAGGTCTTATTATGGATATGATATAGACCCTGCATGTACTATGGAAAATCCTTTTTGGTCTAATGCAGGTAATCCTTTAGAAAACTCAACATGGTTTCAGAACTTTAATGGTGAAATAAGAATACAGGACTTAACTGTAAATCCTAGATTTGATTTAGAAGATGAAAGTATAGATATGTTTTGGTCTACAGAAGTTATTGAACACATGGGTAGACATTTTATCAGACCATGGTTAGATGATGTTGCTAGAGTTATGCGACCGAATGCTTTAGGTTTTGTATCAACACCTAATCACGATGGTTCAAACGACAAGTTACCTGAAGACCATGTATATGAGTGGGGTTATCAAGAACTAAAAGATGAATTAGAAAGAAACTTTACTATAGAGGCAGTTACAGGAACTTTTATACAGTTACCTAATTTAAAGAAAGCTATGAAAGAGCCTAACTTAGGGTGGACACCTGAGCAGTACGAAATGTTAGAAAATAGATACGGTAGACAATTTTTAAGAGTTGTTGCTGCTACATTCTATCCTGAGTATGCAAATAATTGTTCTTGGATAATACGTAAAAAGTAATGTTTATTCAGGAGGAACTTGACAGATATCTGTATTGGCAAGAAGAAAGAGAAAATATCAGGATACAAAAAGAAGTATCGAAACTGCCTCCCCCATGGTCTGATAACTCTATACTTCAACAATATAAATTCTGTCAAGTTTTTCGTGAAGATGATAGAACAACTAGGTGGCTTAAAAAACATATTAGAGAGCCAATGCGTAATAACTCTGATGTTCTTATGGCTGTAGTAATTTTTAGGTGGTTTAATTGGATACCTACGGGTAGGACACTTATAAAACATAACTTACTCAAAAGTTGGGATAGACAGAAAGCGATAGAAGAAATAACTAAACAAGATAAATGGGTTACAGGTGCATATATTGTTAAATCACCAAATGGTATGGATAAAGTTACAGGTGTAGCAGAGTGTATTAGCCATATGTGGGAACGTAAAGACTATATTATAGATAAATTAGAAGAAGCGATAGAGCAAGATAAATGTTCTTTAGAATATTGTTGGAAACTATTACGTGATTATCCATACATGGGTCCATTCATGGCGTATGAAGTTGTTACAGATTTAAGATTCACTTATTTGTTGTCTGCAGCAAATGATAAATTCACATGGGCTAATGCAGGTCCAGGAGCTATGCGAGGATTAAACAGGTTGACAGGCAGACCGCTTGATTTTTGTCAACGTAGTCATGACTGGTGCAGTGAGATGATAGCTTTATACGATATAGCCCTACAAAGATTACCGGTACATATAACTTTTAGAAATGATATACCTTATGAATTAAGAGAGATAGAGGGAGGACTTTGTGAGTTTGATAAATATTCACGTATTTTTAAAGGTGAGGGAAGAACAAGGTCTATGTATAAATATGATGAAACATTACCGTTAGTGGAGGGAATATGAGAATAATAACAGCAAGGAATGTTAATGGTGCTTTATTAAAAGGCATAGATTTATTTAAAGATAAAATTAATTATATAGAACAAGATAGTAGAAATGGTAAAACATTAGAGTGTGTAGAGCCAGTTACTACTGTTTATCTTAAACCTACAGAAAGAGTATGTCTTATAGAAGAAAGAGATGCTAATCCTTTTTTCCATTTTATAGAAAGTATGTGGATGATTGCAGGTAGAGATGATTTAAAATCACTAACACATTATGTACCTAGCATGTCTGACTTTTCAGATGATGGTGAAACTCTATGGGGAGCTTATGGTAAAAGGTGGAGGAAATATTTCTTAAAAGACCAAATAGATGTGATAGTTAAAATGTTAAAATATAATCCAGATGATAGACGTGCTGTTTTACAAATGTGGGATGCTGTACACGACCTTGCAAAAAATGGTAAAGATGTACCTTGTAATACAAACATATATTTTAAGATAAGAGATAATAAATTAAATATGACGGTATGTAATAGGTCTAACGATATGTTATGGGGTGCGTATGGTGCAAACGTAGTGCATATGTCTGTCTTACAAGAATTTATCGCACATAAATTAGAAATAGAAGTAGGTGTTTATCGACAGGTTAGTGATAGCTTTCATGTTTATTTAAATAACGTATGGGATAAAGTAAAAGATTTATCTATAGATGTTTACTCTATAAGGTCTACTACAGACGTCTACGATACTTTAGAAGATTATAAACCTTTTAATTTATTTTTTGATAATGGAGTTTTAGATTGGGAGCTAGATAGATTTTTTAATTATCATCCTGCAGATTTAATAACATCTAATAATTGGGAAAGTCCCTGTATGCGAGATATAGCTGTTCCTATGGCAATCGCATACTCATTTTACAAAAGTAGAAATTTTCATGAAGCATTACAACAATGTGAAAAAATAGTTCCAGTAGATTGGAAAAACGCTTGTCTTAGTTGGCTCCGCACACGAGAACAGCGTCATTATGAATTAGCGGAAAAAGGAGAATGACATGAGTGCAGACTTTAATCTAATGAAAGAAATCGCACAAAATGATTTACAAGCTCTACAACGAGCTGAACAATCTTATGGCGACTCTTGGAAAAGACGTGGAGGTGTCGGTGCTTTTATGATGCTCGCACGTAAGTTCGATAGAGTAGAACATCAGTCTAATAAACACGGATGGGATGTTTTTGAAGCCGGTGCAGTCTACAGTGGAGAGGCAGGTCTATTAGACGATATTAGGGACTTACGCAGATATTTACTGCTAGTCGAACAAGAAATATTGTTACAGACCGAAGATACCACTGAGGACGATACTACAAATGATAACGAAACTGTAGGTGATACCTACGAGGAGGAATGATGGGTTTTTGGAATAAGTTTAAAAGTTTTTTAGGATACCCTAGACAAATTAACACACCTACAAGTAAAATCAATAAACAAGAATTAACTAAAGGTGTTGTAGATGAGGCTATTGATATAGCTGTAGAGGGTGCTGAAATAACTCTAGATAAGTTTGAGGAAAAGAAACCGACTAAACCAAAAAGAGCTAGGACTAAAAAAGGCAGATATATAGCAGATGATAAATCTACGCCTGATGTCAATGAAGCTTGGGTAGGAGGTAAAGCACCTAAAAAGAAAACTAAAAAATGAGACAAGACGTTTTCTTCCAACCAGAAAGCACATGGTCAGTACCTGAGGTGTTACCACAGTTTGCACCTGATGAGACTATAGCAGTCGACTTAGAAACATATGACCCAAACTTGTTTGTAAACGGTCCAGGATGGGCTACAGGTGACGGGCATATAGTGGGTGTCGGAGTTGCTTCTAAAAGTTGGTCAGGCTATCTACCTATGAGACATGTTGGAGGAGGTAATCTTGATGAAGCTATCGTTATGCGGTGGTTGAAAAATATTTTATCTACTCAACGTTCGGTTATTTTCCACAATTCACTTTATGACGTTGGGTGGTTAAAAAGGGAGGGCATTGATATAAAAGGACAAGTTCTGGATACTATCATTGCCGCTCCTCTTTTAGATGAAAACAGGTTTTCATATTCTTTAGATTCATTAGGTAATTATTATTGTAATGAAACTAAAGATGAAACCTTATTACAAGATGCAGCTTTGACGTTTGGTGTAAACCCTAAAAGTGAAATGTATAAACTTCCTGCAAAATATGTTGGACCATACGGAGAGCAAGACGCTCTACTTACATACAAGCTGTGGGAAAAACTACAACAAGAAATTAAAGAACAAGACTTACAAAAAGTATTAGAAATGGAACTTGCTCTTATACCTCTACTAATAGAAATGAGATGGAAAGGTGTAAGAGTAGATACTAATAAAGCTGATGAGGTTAGCGATAAGTTATCTAAAGAGGAACAACTTATACAGGTAGAGATAAAAAGAAAGTATGGCAGTGAAGTTAATTTATGGGCTAACGCATCTTTACAGAATATTTTTGATAAAAATAATTTATGGTATCCGAGAACAGAAAAAGGCACACCAAGTTTCCAAAGAGATTGGTTAGAGAATCATGAACATGAGTTGCCTAAATTAATTGTTAGGGCAAGAAAATTAAATAAAGCAAGAACTACTTTTATAGATAAGATGATAGGTGACCATGTATTTAATGGTCGTATACATGCTGAAGCACACCCTATGCGTAATGATAGAGGTGGTACAGTAAGTGGTAGGTTTAGTTATAGTAATCCTAATTTACAACAAGTCCCTGCACGTGACCCAGAGATAGGTAATTTAATACGTTCTTTATTTATACCCGAAGAAGGTTGTGAGTGGGGTGCGTTTGATTATTCACAGCAAGAACCTAGACTTACAGTTCATTATGCTAACGAAATGAACTTAGTCGGCTCTAAAGAAGCTGTACAAGGTTATACAGAGAAAAATGTAGATTTCCACCAAATGGTGGCAGATATGGCAAATATACCACGTAAACAAGCAAAGGTTATTAATTTAGGTCTTAGTTATGGAATGGGTAAAGAAAAATTAATTAGAGAGCTAGGACTAGATGATATAGAAGCAGAAAAATTGTTTCAACAATATCATGCAAAAGTTCCTTTTATCAAAGCATTACAAGACCAATGCACTCGTATAGCTAACATGAAAGGATTTATTAAAACTATAGGTGGGCGTAGATGTCGTTTCGATTTATGGGAAAGTAAATTTGAAAGAACAACACCACTTAATAAAGATGACGCAATAAATAAATACGGCGATGAACTAAAACGTTCATTTACATATAAAGCACTTAATCGTTTGATACAGGGCTCTGCGGCAGATATGACTAAATTAGCCATGATAGAACTATGGAAGGAGGGNATAGTCCCACACTTNCAAATACATGACGAGGTAGATATNTCTATCGAAAATCATGCTCAGGCTAAAAAAGTTNTAGANATNATGGAGGGCTGTGTNGATATAGCAGTNCCTTTATTAGTCGACGCAGAGCTTGGTCAATCGTGGGGTGAAGTTAAGGAGATAACTCTATGAGGGGTATAACACCAAAGAAGAAATTAGAAAGTCAAGAAAAATACGAACGTATCTACTCTATGTGGCAAAAAGATGAATCTACTCTACAAGAAATAGGTTCATGTTTTGATTTAACAAAACAAAGAGTATGGCAAATTATTACTAGATGTAAACTAGGTGATGGTGATTACTATGATGGTATGCAACTAGCTAGACAAAAATGGTCAGAATTAAATGAACTCTACACTGATTTCGAAGACATAATACCGGAATATAATAAGTGGTTAAACGAACAAGGTGTAAAAACTGCTAGAAATAATCAAACTGTAGTACCTCATAGTGGTTGGGACTGGAAATACTAAAATTTTAGTTAAATCGGAAAAATCGGTCTCGCCTAACGCCACCTAAGACGTTTTGTCGAGGTGGTTAAGGGTTTTGGGTTAGACGGTATTTTCAAGCCTTATATCGCTTTATAATACGTTATAGCTATAAAACAGCCTTATACTGCTTTACTTTGACGTTAATCTACTTTACCCTTAAATAATGGGTAAACGTAAAGGACAAAAAGCATATATTGGAGAAGATGGATTACTTCATCCACTTGTATGTGCCAGAAAAACTTGTAGTAATCCTATTATTGATAATCAAGAAAGATTTTGTTCTAAAGAATGTTGCACTGCATATCACTATAAACGCATCAATAAACTTCATAAAGGCATACATAAAAACGTAAGCAAAAAATTCTCACCTAGAAGAATCGTCAGTAAGAGTTCTATTAAACATAATGAAACACATGTCTCTATAAATAATTTTGCTGTAGATGATTACCACGTTGACCCAGATATTTTTGCTATAGCTGAAGCTAATCATGAAAAATACGTGCATGACAGAAACGAACATGAAGCTAGAGTTGTTATCGAAGGATATAAAATCTTCAAAGAGTCTTATAACCAACATCACGATATTAAATATGAAAAAATAGTTAGCGATAAAAGAAAACTAAAGGAGACTGAAGACCAAAAAATACATAGAAAAAATACTAATGCAGAATGGGCACGTAAAAATAGAAAGAAAATAAATGCATTATCTAGGGCTAGATATAAAGCTAACCCAGAAAAACGTAAGAGGTATAACAATAAATACTACCATGAAAGAATTAAAAAACCAGAACTATATAAACACGAACAATGGCTAAAGAAAAAAATCTCTGGCTCTTAGTAAGAGATAATTTAAAAGATTTTCATTTACAACGTATCGAAACCGGTATGACAGGTTCAGGTGTGCCTGATGTTAATGGTTGTTATGCAGGTGTAGAGTTTTGGTTAGAACTTAAAGATGTGCCTGCTGGTTCTAATAAGATAGGTCTAAGAGTAATGCAAGTATCTTGGATAGCTCGTAGAGTAGCTCACGGTGGCAAGGTGTTTGTTTTAGCTAGAAAACTCAATAAACTCTATCTCTACCATATACAAGTAAAAGACGATATTATCGAGCTTGTAGATAACGGTATAACTTGCCCTCCAGATTTATTATTAGAGATACCATACGAGTGGAACGCTCTAGGTCGTGCTTTACTTTCGTAGTTATGGCTTATATTATTTATAACGTAAGCGTGTTGCTTACCAAAGTTTTGATTATCAGAAAGGAGAAATTATATGCCTGATGAATATAAAATACCAGCACTTTTGCTCGGTAGAGTATGGGAAGCTGTTTTTAGTAAAGCTCATGAAAATGAGTTAGCACAAGAACTAGCTGACCTTATGATTGCACAAGGTTGTGAGAAACTAGAAGGCGTTAGAGACCCTGCACTTATTTTTTGGTTTTGGAAAAAATATTTAGAAGATAACCAATTTATTAAATTAGAGGATATACACTAATGAATGATTTTAATATTGAAAAAAACATACCTATCCCTGAAGATATCAGAGGTAGCTCTAGTCAACGACCATGGCATAAGATGGAAGTTGGTGATTCGGTATTTATACCATTAAAACAAGACGATAATGCACAACGTGCAAAAAATAGATTACAACAATCTACTCGGACTTTTTGTAAAAAACATCAGCCCGATTGGAAGTTTGTATTGCGTTACAGACTTGAACAAGAAACTAATGAGGCACATAACACAAGTGTTGAAGTTTCTGGAATAAGAGTCTGGCGTATCGCTTAATGATTTTGTTGCTTTACATTCGTGAAGTTGATAACTATTATTAACGTTGGCTCTGCTATAAAGCAGGAAATATTAACATTAGAAAGGAGAAAGATATGCGAATAGCAACTACAACTTCTAAATCTAAGAGTATGCCACCAAAGGTTGTTGCAGACAAGCCTATAAGTAAAGCACAAGTTACAAAAGTGCCTAAGGCTGTTGCAAAAACTAGAGGTGCAGCGAGAAAAAACTACAAGTTCAATGGCACTATGCCAGATGCTGAAGGTTTTACACCGCAGATGTATGCTCTACTTAAAACACTTAATGAAGCTAAAAAGACTGAGTTAGACTCTAAAAAGTTTACTGCTCAAGATTTAGTAAAATTAGCTGTAAAGAAAGGTTTCTTGTCAACATGCCAAGACCCTTTAAGAATTTTCAGATTTTACAAAGATAGATTAGTGGGCGAAGGCTTCCTATCTGAAGTATAATTTGGAATCGTGATATGAGGTTAGCGGAAAAGAGGATAGCTATTAAAGTGAGAATCCTGTTTGCTTGAGATTGAAGACATTAAGTTGTCAATAGATTAGAAAGCATATGAACAACGCCTTATACATGGTAGTGATAGATTGGTTTCGATTAATCTCCCAGTCTATCACTACACTTTATTTATGGGAGTAAACTATGCAAATAAAGATTATTAAAACAGAAGGTAATGAAATAGAAATGCCTTTAGAATTATTAGCTCGTAAACTCAACAATATAGTTGTCGATAAAATGGCTGACGGAGTTCTAGCAAAACGTGAGATAAGGTGGGATGATACCGATTTTATTAATTGTATGATTGATACTGTTGATGTTATGTTTGCAGAAAAAGATTTCAAATAACCTTGCTTTACTTTGGCGTTAATGTTAAGTAAAGTAGTTATATAACTAATAAAGAAAGGAGAAAGTTATGAAAGCAGTATATATAGACCCGTACGATGAGACTGTATCAGAAGTCGATTACAATGGTGATTTTAAAGAAATTTATAATTTAATTGATTGTAGCACATTTGATTGTGTAAGATTAGACGATACTAACGATATGTACGTAGATGATGAAGGATTACTTAAAAATCCTAATCGATATTTTAAAATAGATGGACGTACCATCGCTGGAAAAGGTTTAATACTATCACACAACGATGAAGGTGAAAGTGTTGCAACTAATTTAACTAGTGAAGATGTGTTCAAAAAAGTAGAGTTCTTACCAGAAGGACATACTGAAGAACCATCTATGCATTTTACAATTATATAGGAGGATATTATGCCAAATCATTGTGATAATCGTGTAGAAATACATTGTAAAACAGTAGAACAAGCAAAAGAAATAAAAAAATTTTTACATTCTGAAGAAACTTGTTTTGATTTTAATAATATTGTACCAGCACCTAATTGGCAAAAAACACCTTTAACAGGTAAAGAAAAGTCTTGGGTAGGAGTCAGTGAACCTCGTGGTAAAGTTGGCGAACTACCTGTTAAAGATGAAGAGTTTACGGGAGCAATCGGTACATTTTGGAAGTTTGCTAGCACTGGTAAACAAGACGATAGGTGGTATCACTGGCAAATAACGCACTGGGGAACTAAATGGAATAGTTACGATAGTGAGTTAAGTTATATGGATGATGATACATCTCTATATTATAATTTTAATACTGCGTGGTCGCCACCAGAACCAGTAATTGAAGCTTTGCGTAAAATTTATACTGAAGATATGGGTGTATCTATTACAGCATGGTTTGATGAGCCCGGATGTCAAATTGGTGGTTATTATTAGTGCTTTACTTTGGCGTTTATGGTAAGTAAACTATTAGTAAGTTTTAGCTATGATTTTGTTCACCTTATTAGGTCATAGCTAGGTAAGGGTGTGTGAAGGGGAAAAACGCATGCAAACCTGAGGAAGACCCACTCAGCACACACCCGATTTAAGAAAGGAGAATATATGAATTTAGATAAGATTAAATCAGAAACATTACGGCATATCAGTAGGTTAACATACTATTTAGATATGTCAGATGAAGATAGAATACGAGCATATAAGTTCGTATCTTCAGCTTTATGGGATTACCATAGAATATACGAGCCTTATACTAAAATCAAAGTTGCTGACGTAAGTCACTTTTTTGAAGTATGGTTTGATGTTTATTATGGTAGTGAAGAAAAATGTTTATGTGGATTACCTTTATCCTTAAATGGTAAAAACTGCTACGAACATATGACTAAGGGGTATTAATATGTTAATTCAAAGTAAAGACGTAAATACTATTAAAAAGATAGTTAATTTTTATTGTGATATTAGTGATGATGAAAACGCTAAAGATAAAGTTCAACATGCTTGGACAAATATTATGCAAGCATTACATCACGCTCATACACAAAACTCTATTATGGAGTTAATGGCAGCAGATTTAGATAGGAGAAAAAATGAAGGTAGTAATTAATTCTTATAGTAGATTATCACACCTTGAATTAGGTGTTAGTATAAGTATAGAAGATATTAAAAATATTCTACCTGATTTAACTGACTGGCAGGCACAAGTTGTATTAGCCAGACTTGCAAGAGAACATGATGAAGGAGTGTTTTATGACGCAGCAATCGAACAAATTGAAAAGTGGGGAAAAGAAATGTACCCCAGTGAATCAAGTGCCAAAACATCTTAGACATTTAAGTCCTAGAGTAATACGTGCACTAAGATATTTATTTGGAAAAGTAATAACATGAGCAAAAATAGATTAGAAGAAATAACGAGAGTTGAACAGTGGGCTAAAGAACGTGGTCTGCTTATAGAATCACCAGAGTATAAAGGCTATGCTTATAAGTATCGTGATATACAAGCACAAACGATGAAACTTATGGAAGAAGTAGGTGAAACTGTCAAAGCTATAGCCTATAGAGATTCACAAGGAGTTATGGATGGTATAGGTGATTGTGTAGTGGTGTTGATTGTATTAGCAGCACAACATGATAAGACGTTAGAAGAGTGTTTAGAACACGTGTGGGATGAGATAAAAGACCGCACAGGTAAATTGGAGGACGGATTATTTAAGAAAGATTGATTTTGGTAAAGTCGCTTTAGGAAACCCACTGGACAGCCTAAAGCCTTGAAGAACTAAAAAGACAATACATAATGGGACAGTTAGGCTTCCCGTCACTGTAAGGAGTGTATTGTTGGGTTTGAAAACTTTATTGATACTGCGATTGTGAGGAGTAAAAAGTCGTAATTTACAGCACACGACACTCGGGCTATAAAGTGGTTCAATATTAACAAATGCGATGGGTTGAAGAAACCCTTAGTCGATGGAGGGATTTAATTAGTTCTGACTTTACCTTCTGAACATTATATACTACCTACAAAGCAGTGGGATAAGCTCCACAAATAAGGGTAGGCTAAGATACTAGTTAAAATACGATGCGTGGCGAGACTAGATGGTATATAAGATAGGTGACGAACAGGAATGGTAGTATACGACAAGCAGTCCCTGAAAAGCCAACTGCACGTTTCGTCACCGACTTTATTTAGATGGTTACTGTTGGGTAGACATGTCAAAGAGTATGCAAACTAGCGACCTTACTCCCGTGACCACCTAATAGGAGAGCGAGTCTCCGAGGGTTTTTATTATTTCCCTATTCATAACTCGCTCTCCGCCTTGCTTTACATTCGTTTTGCTGTTAACTAAACTATTTATAGTTAAAAATTAGAAAGGAGAAATTATGAAAGACGATGATTTTTACAACCGAGTCAAGAACACTTTACCCTGTAATATGGAAGAATGGACTGACGAACAACTTATTACGCAATGGAATAAGATGAAAGACTTCAGAAAAGTAAATACTGAAGAAGGGACAAAATTTTACGAATCAATGATGCTATCGTTAGCTGATGATAGAAATATAAAATTAACACAGGAGTAAATTATGGGATTAGATTGTTATATGAAACATGGTAACGACCATGAAAAAGCGTTTACTAGTGAAGATGATGCACGCTTGAAAGATATCAAACTTTGCGGTAGTCTATTTACTAGTGGTCATGGTAGTGATGGGTCGTTTAGGGGGAAAGTTTATGAGCCTTTGATGGATGACCTTATGAGTATGTCTGACGAAGACTTTCATGGTTGTGGTATATGGCATAAATCAGAGGACGATGACCCGCCATATGTTACAAGCGATGAACTAAAAGCACAAGCTGAAGTGTTAGAGGCATTTTTATATAATGTTAGAGATGAAAATGGTGTTTTCGCAAATACCGATAACCCTGAAGATGAATCTACTTGGTTAGATATGGATGATGATAATATTGTTTATCAACACGCACATGGTCATGAATACACATATCGAGAAGTTAAAGACCTAGCGACTTTACTTGGTGTTGCTGGTAAACGTGGTGCGATAATGGACGTATGGTGGTAGTGCTTTACTTTGCCTATTTTCGTAAATATACTATATATAGGCTTAATTAAGAAAGGAGAAAGATTATGATATGTTCATTATGCCGAGATAAGATACCTACCGCACGAGCGAAACTAGGTTATTCGACTTGTACCGAGTGTGGCGAGGTGGCTGCACAGCGACTAGCTGAACAGCGTAAAAAACAGATAGCACCTGCTTATAATAAAGGTGCATATCAGTATATTACATTAGACGATACTAAAACTATTGGGAGGTAGTTATGAGTGATAATTTAAAATTGAATATTGATATCTGTAAAGATGTTTATGATACTAGACTGGGTGAGGGTAATTGGGCTCTGACTAATTTTGGTGGTGGGACTAAAGTTTTAGTAAGAAACGAAACAGGCTACCACTACGGATTTTGTCAACTTAAACAAACTATGGTTGACGATATCAATAAACATTTTAATAATGATGAAGAAACATTATTAAGACATAGCTTTGGAGGTAAAGATGGAAAGTGAATATAAATCGTATTTTGACTTATTAGATACTATGCAAGAATCAGGACAGATGAATATGTATGGTGCAGCACAAATGTTACGTGAACTAGATGATGATTTAAATAAAAAACAAGCTACTGATATTGCTGTAGCTTGGATGAAAAATAAGGTGCTTAGTGATGAGTGAAGATTGTAAAGGTAGAAGAATTAGTATTGGACCATGCGATATCAGAAATAGTTATAAGATTACTAAAGACGGAATACTTGAAAGTGTATTAGAGTGTGAGATTTGCGGTAAAAGAGAAACTGAATTATTTACCGATAAATACCCAGAAAGTCATAAATATTATAAGGTCAAAAAGTCAAATGCCGGATAGAAACGAATTACTATTAGCTATCTTTTGTTGGTTTATAATCGGTTTATGGATATATATCTATTACTAAACTGCTGTTTTATTTTGGCTATTATGGTAGCTATAATATATATAGGTTAAAAAAGAAAGGAGAAAGATATGACCGAAAAAATATACGATTATTATTTGAAAGTATCACACGACGATGTATCGATAGGTATGACTGAAGATATTCATATTTTCAAAGGTGCATTATCAGATTTTACTCACGTAGAAGATTTGTATGGCATGTTGTGGTTTAATGTGATAGATAAACAATTAAAACTGATTGATTATGATACGCAAAACAAAGGTTATCCAGTGAGACAACTTACAGAAGATAAAGTTATGTTGAACTGGGAGGGCTCTGATATTTATGCAGTAGACCCAAATACAGAAAGCAAGTTTTATTATTTAGGTAATGGAGTTTTAAGTGAGGAGGTGACCGAATGAATAAAGCACATGAATTTAACACAATCAATAGTCCTAAAGAGCCTTTAGATATGGATGATTTGATTTTTAGTAAATACTATCCTAAAGAACTAGCCGGAAAGTTGAACGGTGCGATTCCTGTAGTCGCTGATTATTTTAAAAGTGGTAATAATACTATTATGCGTATAAATGTTAACGATGGCTTCAATGCAGTTTATCATTTTGAAGAATGTGCTGGAGTCTTAGACTTTAATCAATGTAGGTCTCATTTTAATATTATGGTAAAAGCTGATACTGAATTCGTTGAAGAAATGGAGAAAGGTAGAGGCTCATAGCCTCTTTGCCTTTTGCTTTATTTTGGGCGTTTTGGTAGTTATACTTATAAAGTAATAAATTATTATTTTGATAGAAAGGAGAAAGATATGAATTACGCATTTGATTACATTAATAAACAACTCGATGGCAATCGAATTGACGAGTGGCATTGTATGATACCACTATCAGAAGATGGAGGGGTAATGGCTGACGATATGGTCGATTGTGCCATACCATATGAGGAAAGGCATAATTACCCTGATAAACCTAACTATATTTTAACAATAAACGATGAACGCAAAGGTTTCACTGAAGCTGATGTTATCGGAACAGCTGTGATACAATCTAAAGATTATATTTACCATATATTTAAAGTTGGCGACGGGCATGGATTCATGGCTTCGATTACTCGATTTAATAAAGTAAAACATGAGGTGACTAGAGAAGAATGGGAGAACAGTTACACTTGCGGATAAGATTATGTGTCGTTTGGCGAAAACCATGTCTCCACATATAAATAAAATTGACTAAAACTACAGGCACTGGGAGTAGTAAGCATGGTCAGAGAAGACAATAAAACTCAACCCCCTAATAACCTTCACTACTCCTGCCGACCCATTATTAGATTATCGTATTAGTGTTTTTAAAAATAAAAAAGTTTTTTGAAAAAAATCTTCAAAACTACTAATAGTTGTAATAATCTAATAGAATCAGTCTATAACTCTCTTTGATACTCTATTTTTTGACTTTTCAAATCTAATAGATTTTCTATTAGTTATTAGAAACTATGGTAAGATTACTAGAGGGCACGAGAAAAGTAATTTGAAAATTATCTTTTTTAATATATTTGTAATATCATTTGCTCCATCGAGGTATTACAATGAAAAAGCTAACTTATACACATTTAGTTCCAACAGAAGATGGTAAAGCATTCGTTGACCAACATGGTAAGACGTGGCAACCACTCAACTCAAAACAAAAAAGATTTTGTAAAGAGTATATCAAAGGACAAACAGCTACTGAATCGGCTATAAAAGCAGGGTATACCAAAGATAGGAAGGGTGCTAAAACACAGGGCAGTGTATTACTCAATCATAACCCAGTTGTACGAAACTACCTCATTGACTTGGAAATCCAAGCCTCAGAGAAGGAAGCAGTTTCTCTAGAGAATCACCTGTCTACTCTACACGACCTACGAGAAGAAGCCAAAGACCAAGGACAGATATCCGCTGCTATCACTGCAGAGGTCCATCGAGGCAAGGCAGGAGGACTCTACATCGATAGACGTGAAATATTGACTGCAAAAATTGATATGATGTCTAAAGACGACATACTCACTCGCCTCAAAGAATTGATTGCAAAAAAGACTGATAACATAATCGAAGGAGATTTTACCAAGAATCATTGATTGATTGCAATCGCTCTACTCTATCGCTCTACTCTATCGCTCTACTCTATCGCTCAATCTATCAATCCAGTTCCTTTTTCCATGAATCCTAATCCATGAATCCTAATCCTTCGCTCCTTCGGTGGTAAAATATAACTTAACTAACCTAACTAACCTATATAAATTAATTAAGTTAATTTAACTAAAAGTATTGCAATATAATTTAATTAATATAATATATACCTATGAATAAAAATAATAATCCTAAAAAAGGTGAGGTGGACACAACCAAGAAACAGAATGTGTCAAGATATGCTGACAGAAGTAACGCTGTTAGCAAAGGTGGTAGACTAAGTGATAAAACAGTTATTACTGTTAATCATGAAGTTGCTGATAAAGTGTTTGATACTATGCCTACGCAAGTTCAATTGCTCATTATGAATATTGATGTGATAACTGAACAGCTAGATGTATGTACCATGTCGTCACTAAATACAAAATGGATAGATGAAGTCATGCCTGAGTTTGACTATAGTCAAGATTCTTTTATTGTATTAAATCATTATCTAACTATGTTTAATAGCTTAGGTAAAATAAATAGCAAGGGTAAGAAAAACCCTGACACTTATAAAGGTTTCAATAAAGAAACTTTACTTAACATATTTAGTTTTAACGCTAGTTAATTACTAATCTAATAACACAAGGGGCTTTCTAGCCCCTTTTTTTTGTGCCTATTATATCTACTCTACTATTTATATTTACTAACGCATATACGCTACCCCTATACCCCCTAGCCCTATGCTAGCGTCCTCACCCTCCGCCGCACCTTAGTTTCAGGCTCTCAATCCGATGTACTTTACAAATAAGTCCCTATGAAAAAATTTCTAGCAAAAAAATTTTGCAAATAATTTTTTTACGTTTATACTTTTGTAATGGCAGGTATACAAGATTTGTTACGAACGATTAGTTTTGGTGATAGTTCGAAAATATATGATGAAGTTGGCGTAGAACAAAAACAAGGCAAGCTTACACCTCCACTAAATGCATATGTGCGAGAGCCTGATGTTTTTAATCAAAGACTTACTGAAATATTTGATGAATTAGGAAAAGACGATGATAAACCTGTTGGGCATACTGATAGACAATTAGAGTTTCTAAGTGAGTTAAGTAAAGTTATATCAAAACAATACACACCTCAATACATTCAAGATGAAAAATATGTAAAAAATCCATTTAGCTTTTTTGCAACTGGTTATGATGCTAATGCTGATATCAAATATGACCCTACGAAAGTAGAAAAAGAGTTTCAAGATTTTTTAAAAGTAACACAAGAACCTAGATTAAATTATATTTTAGATTCAGATACTCTTTCTCCTTTTGCGGAAGATTTGTTACCTTTTTTAGCTGAGTATAGGTCAAAATATAGAACATTACCTAAATCATTTGATGATTTTATTAAAAATAGACAAACATTCAAAGGATAAAATATTATGAAAAAATTATTAAATATAGTCGGTGCAGTCGCACCAACACTTGGTTCGGCATTAGGCGGTCCATTAGGCGGNATGGCATCAAACGTTATCTCTAAAGTTTTNGGCGTAGATAATAATCAGATAGCTATTGAAAATGCTATGCAAAACGCTACCCCTGAACAGTTATTAGAAATTAAAAAAGCAGAAAAAGATTTCGAAGTTAAGATGAAAGAACTTAACGTTGATATTTTTAAATTAGAAACACAAGAAAAACAACATGCTAGAAGCATGTTTAGTAAAGATTGGACAGCACGTATTATTGGTATAGCCATGGTTATGGGTTTCCTTGGATACATTTTTCTAGTAACATTACAACCACCAGAACAAAATAGTGAAGCATTAATAAATTTAGTGCTTGGATATTTAGGAGGATTAGCTAGTGCAGTAATAAGTTTTTACTTCGGTGCGTCTCATACAGAAAAATAGTCCGCCGACAAAGAAACTCATTCATTGTTTAAACTACTTTACTTAATATGGAACAGCCTAAATCAACAATAGCACCTTTACCACCATCTAATAGTTTAGTATTAGAAAGATTTTTTGATTATATAAATCAACCTTTAAATACTGAAGACCCGATACAAAATTTAGTATCTGGTGTCGCTGACTTCATCCCAGGATTATCGACTGAATTAGCTAGACGTAGGGGCGATACTATGGGTGAAGCTTTAAGTTATTTAGATGTCGTAGGTGGCGGTGCATTAAAAGGTTCGATATTTTTAATAGAAAGAAAAAAGATGTTAGAAAAAGCTCTNAAAGAATTAGATAGCGACCCTATATTAAAAATGAATCCTGANGCAGGTAANACTTTACGAAAACAATTAGCAGATGTTGATAAACAACTAGCCGATAATAAAGCTATGACTGAAAGTTATAAAGCTATGTTAGGAGATAGAGGTATCGTTAGTCAATTACCACCAGCAAAGCTTGATGATTTACTAAAAGCTGCAGAAAGACAAAATAAAATTATGAGAAAAAGAGAGGGTGACGATTTTGTAGATGATTTTTTCTTCAAAAAACCTGATTAATAACTTTGTCTGATNAATTAAAATCTTTAAAAAATATAGACCTCAGTCATTTAACAACTGCTGAAGCTAAAGAATTCACTGTTCTTTTAGAAGAATTAGAAAAACGTGAACATCAAATAAAATCAACAAGNAGTTTTTTAGATTTCGTTACAGCAATATGGTCAGAATTTATATCCGGCGAACANCATGCAAAAATGGCAAAAGCTTTTGATGATATTGCTAGTGGTAAATTAAAACGTTTAATAATNAATATGCCACCACGTCATACAAAATCAGAATTTGCATCACATTTATTTCCTGCATATTTATTAGGTAAAAATCCTAAACTAAAAATTATAGAAGCTACCCACACTGCTGACCTTGCAATTAATTTTGGTAGAAAAGTTAGGGATTTAATTGATAGTGAAGAATATAACCAACTATTTCCTGAAACAGAATTAAAAGCAGATAGTAGAAGTGCCGGTAAATGGTTAACAAATAAAGGTGGTGAGTATTATGCTGCTGGTACAGGTGGTGCGTTAGCCGGTAGAGGTGCTGATTTGTTTATTATTGACGACCCACATTCCGAACAAGACGCTATGTCAGATAAAGCATTAGACGAAGCTTACGAATGGTTTATGACTGGACCACGACAAAGGTTACAACCCGGTGGTGCAATCGTTATAGTTATGACACGTTGGTCTAAAAAAGATTTAACCGGACGTTTAATTAAGAAAATGACACAAGAAAAAGGTGCTGACCAGTGGGAAGTTATAGAGTTTCCTGCTATTTTACCTAGTGGTAACCCACTTTGGGCTAATTTTTGGTCAAAAGATGAGTTAGAAAGTATAAAAGCATCCGTCAGTCCATCAAAATGGGCTGCACAATACATGCAAAGACCTACTGGTGAGGGTATTTCTATCATACCTAAAGACTGGTTTATGGTTTGGGACCAAGAAAAACCACCAAAATGTGATTATTTAATACAAAGTTATGATACTGCGTTCTTAAAAAGTGAAAGAGCTGACTTNACAGCTATAACTACATGGGGTGTGTTCTATCCAGAGGGTAAAATAGGCGATGAATTGTATGATGGCGATGAAGCACACTTAATTTTAATAGATTGTGTTAAAGAAAGATTCGATTTTCCTGAATTAAAACAAGAAGCAATGCGATTATACGAATATTGGGCACCAGATAACGTAATTATTGAGGCAAAAGGGTCAGGATTACCACTTATACAAGAATTAAGACGTATTGGTATACCTGTAAACACTTTTAGTCCAGGAAAAGGGCAAGATAAGATAGCAAGATTAAATTCTGTGTCACCAATTTTCCAAGATGGACGAGTTTGGGTACCAGATAATCGTTTTGGTGAGGAACTAATGGAAGAAGTTAGTGATTTTCCCGGTGGAGAAAATGATGACCTCGTAGATGCAACAACTTTAGCGTTAGCACGTTTTAGAGCGGGTGGATTTTTACAACTTTCAACCGATATGGACGATGAGCCAAGTTACTTTCCTACCCAAAGGGTTTATTATTAGTAAAAATAGGACTATGATACGAAAATATGGCTATAGAAAAACAAGCAATACCACAACCTTTACAGCCTGACCAAGAAGTCGAGCTTGAATTAGTTCCAGAAGAAAAAATTGATGATATGGAAGTTACTATCAATGCTGATGGTAGCGTTGAAATAGGCACAGAGGAAAATGAACAAATAAAAGGTAAATTTGGTGAAAATTTAGCTGAAGTTATCGACGATAACACATTAAACGTTATAGCACAAGAACTTATACATAGTTTTGAAGATGATTTAGACTCACGGAACGACTGGTTTCAAACATACAGCGAGGGTTTAGATTTATTAGGTATCAACAGCGATAATAGAACAGAACCTTTTATCGGAGCATCAGGTGTACACCACCCAATATTGGCAGAAGCAGTAACACAGTTTCAAGCACAAGCATATAAAGAATTATTACCAGCCGGTGGACCAGTAGATACTGAAATACTTGGAGTAACTGATAATTTGAAATCAGAAAAAGCTAATAGAGTTAAAAACTTTATGAATTATCAGATTACATACAAAATGGAAGAATACGACCCAGAGATGGACCAATTATTATTTTATCTTCCGTTATCTGGTTCTGCATTTAAAAAAGTATACTACGACCCTGCAGTAGGGCGTGCAGTAGCAAGATTTGTAAAATCAGAAGATTTAGTTGTGCCCTATTATGCAGTAGATTTACTTACATCACCCCGAATAACACATGTTATACATATGTCACCTAATGATTTGAAAAAATTACAAATATCCGGTTTATATAAAGATATGGAGATGATGGACCCTGAAGGTGGTTATGATAATACTGATATAGAATCTAAAATCGATGAACTACAAGGATTAAGTAGAACAGCTAACGACGAAGAATATACATTACTCGAAATGCATGTAAATTTAGATTTAGAAGGTTTCGAAGATACGAATGCTATGGGTGAAGAAACTGGATTAGCTTTACCTTATATCGTAACTATCTGTAAAGATAACGGTAAAATTTTAGCTATAAGACCTAATTACGATGAAAAAGACCCAATGCGTAAAAAGATAGAATATTTTACACATTATAAATTTCTTCCAGGATTAGGTTTTTATGGTTTTGGTTTNATACATATGATGGGTGGTTTAACTAAATCAGTTACCGCAATATTAAGACANCTTATTGATGCAGGAACTTTAAGTAATTTACCTGCAGGTTTTAAATCAAGAGGTCTNAATATACAAAGACACGATGACCCATTACAACCCGGTGAATGGAGAGACGTTGATGCTCCCGGTGGTAGATTACAAGATGCGTTTTTACCTTTACCTTATAAAGAGCCAAGCGGTACTTTAGCTACGTTATTAGGTGGTTTAGTAGATGCAGGAAAAAGATTTGCTGCTACTGTAGAAAATCCCACTGGAGATGGTAATAGTGAAGCACCNGTTGGTACAACNGTAGCCTTATTAGAAAAAGGGCAACGTATTATGTCTGCTATACATAAACGTTTACATTACGCACAACGTAACGAATTTAAAATATTAAAAAGAGTTTTCGGAGAATTTTTACCAAAAGAATATCCATANCAAGTACANGGTGATAATAAAAGTGTTTTTAAAACAGATTTCGATAATAGTGTAGATGTAATACCAGTAAGTGACCCTAATATTTTTAGTATGACACAAAGAATTACATTAGCACAAACACAGTTACAAATGGCACAATCTGCTCCAGATATTCATGATTTGAAAGAGGCTTATAGAAAAATGTATTTAGCCTTGAACGTAAAAGATATAGATGCTATATTACCACCAGATGAAGATATTCCAGCAAGAGACCCTATATCAGAACAACAAGCTGCTATGAAAGGTGAGCCTATTAAAGTTTATGATTTCCAAAACCAAGAAGCATATATTGCAGCACATAGTGCATTTTTACAAAATCCTATGATGCAACAAAACCCTGTAGCTTTACAAAGTATTGGTGCTAATATCCAAGAAAGACAAGCAATACTTTATAGAGTACAAATAGAACAAGTATTAGGACAACCGTTACCACCTATGGAAGATGGTCAGATGCCGCCAGAAGTTATGAATGAAATAGCAGTCGCTGCAGCAACTGCGACACAACAAGTAACAGGTCAAGCACAAGCTATGGCACAAGCTCAGATGATGGCACAGCAAAACCCACAAGTAGAAATGTTCCAGCAACAACTACAACTAGAAAAAGAACAATTAGCACAAAAAGAACAAGAAGATTTACGAGACAAAGAAATCGAAATGATGCGTATAGATGCACAAAGAGAAGCTACACAGACTAGAGCAGCAGTGGATTTAGAAGAATTACAAGCTAAAACACAAAACGATGAAATCAAAAATTTAAACGAAGTTTTAAAAACCGTTCGTGAAACACGAACAAACCAAGGAGAATGAAATGAGTAATTTTAACAAAGCTGATTATCCAACTCCTAAATCGCAAGGTACAAAACAGAAAATGTCAGTGCCTTCGATGGAGGACACAACTAAGTCTGAAGTTGTGAAAGCAGGTGAACTTAATATGGATTCTGACGGTAAAGTTGTCGGTAAAGAATCTAAAGTAAAAGCTGCTTATGGTCAGACAAAAGGCTTACTCTGGTATAACTATATTAAATAGTGGACCATATAAGACTTATGGAGCATCTGCTCCAGAAATATCGTGATAGAATAGATTCTCTCACGCAAACGCTTGCTTCTGGTAGTATTGAAAATTTTGAACAATACCAAAGGATAGTGGGTGAAATAAACGGTTTGAGTTTTGCAGTACAAGAAATTCAAACAATACATTCTAATATGGAGGATGCACAATGAATAACAAAGTTATTCCAAGTCGGGTAGATAATTTTGGTAGTGATAAGTTAAAAGAAGAAATATCTGAAAACGAAATCACACCGGAAAACTACGAATCTCATGCAGATAAGTTACCACGTCCAACGGGGTATCGAATCTTAATTTTACCTTTTGCACAAAAAAGCGTAACTAAAGGTGGTATACACATAGCTAAACAGACTATTGATAAAGAACGTTTATCTACAGTTGTAGGTCATGTAGTAGCACTTGGACCAGATGCTTATGCGGACACTATAAAGTTTCCAGAAGGAGCATGGTGTAAAAAAGGTGATTGGGTTATCTTTGGTAGATATGCAGGTGCTCGTTTTCAAATAGAGGGTGGCGATATGCGACTTTTGAACGATGACGAAATACTTGCTGTCGTTGATGACCCTGAAGCAATAATATCATAATTAACAGGAGAAATTATGCAAGAAAACAATCAAGCAGAAAATATAGAATTAGTTTTGCCAGATGAAGAACAAGATACTACAAACGAAGAAGCTGTAGTAGAAGAAGTTCAAACTACTGAGCTAGAACATAAAAACGAACTAGATGAAGTTAGTGAAAGCGTAAAAAAACGTATAGATAAACTAACTTATAAAATGAGAGAGGCTGAACGCCAAAGAGATGAGGCATTAAATTATGCTAAATCTATTAACACAAGTAACACTGAATTAAAAGAAAAATTAAAAAATTCAGATACGTCACTTTTCAAAGAGTACGATAGTAGAGTACAATCTGATATTGAAAGAGCTAAAATTCATTTGAAAGAAGCTCAGGATGCAGGTGATGCAGAAGCTGTTGCTAATGCAACAGAAAAATTATCTCGTGCTAGTGCTGAAGCAGAAAACTTAAAAAGGTTACAAGCTCAGCAGGCATTAAGGGATAAAAAAGAAGAACAGATTGTAGAACAAGAACCTGTTCAACTAAAATCAGATGCACCACAAACCCCTGACCCAAGAGCAGAGGAGTGGGCAAAAGAAAATAGTTGGTTCGGCACAGATACAGTGATGACTTTTGCAGCATTCGGTATCCATAGACAATTAGTAGAAGAAGAAGGGTATGACCCGACTTCTGAGGATTATTACAAAGAAGTAGATAATAGGATGCAACAAAATTTCCCTACAAAGTTTTCGAAAGAGCAACCCCCCGTGCAACAAGTTGCTGCCTCAACTCCTGGAGTTGCAGGCAAAAAAGGAGCACGCAAAGTAAAATTAACGCCAAGTCAAGTAGCAATAGCTAAAAGATTAGGCGTTCCACTAAAAGAATATGCTAAGCATATCGAAGGAGTATAAAAATGACAGANGATANTANACATNCAGAAGTCGTAACAGACAGAAACTCTAGGTCTGCAGAGACACGAGACTCTCAAACTCGCAGTAAACCTTGGACACCCCCATCCATGTTGGATGCACCCACCCCACCTCCTGGATACAAATTCAGGTGGATTCGTGAGGCTACTAGAGGCAATGATGATAAATCTAATATGTCTAAACGTATTAGAGAGGGTTATGAACCTGTGAGAGCAGAGGATTATCCTGACTTCGAAGCCCCAAGTATTGACCACGGAAGAAATAAAGGAGTCATTGGTGTTGGAGGACTAATACTCGCAAAAGTACCTGAGGAAACCGCAAAATCAAGAAATGATTATTTTACGCAGCAGGCAAAGTCTGCAATAGACGGTGTTGACCAGAATCTAATGCGAGAAAGTGACCCTAGAATGCCTTTAAATAAAAGTGATATTAAAAGGACATCTAAGGTTGAATTTGGTAGTAGGAATAATTCCGACGATTAATATTAACTATAAAAACTTAGGAGTAAAAAATGGCAAATACAAACGCCCCTGACGGATTTACCCCTGCGTATCATATGTATGGTGGTGTTATTCGTCCTGCAAGAATGAGAATTGCTAGTGGAACTTCAGCTTCAATATTTAGTGGAGATGTAGTCAACTTATCTAGTGGTTATGTAATTCAAGGCACGGCGACAGGCACACCAGTTGGCGTATTTTACGGGGTATTTTTCACAGCAACTGATGGTACACCTACGTTTTCTAAAGTGTGGACAGGCGGAACCGCAACACAAGGAACTAATGATGCAATAGCATTAGTATATAATGACCCTGGAATTGTATACGAAGCACAATTTACAGCAGGTACACCTGCAGTAAGCTTCATTGGTGATAAGTACACTCTTTCAACAACTGCAGGTAGCACAGTTACTGGCAGGTCAAAAGAAGGAGTTACAGCTACAACATCTAGTGGTGTAGCGTTGTGTGTAGGCTTTGCATTAAACCCTAGTAATGAAATAGGTGCTAATGCTAGAGCTTACTTTACGTTCCCAACAAACACTTTCGCAGTATAGTATAGGAGTAGATAATGGCAATTAACAGAGCACAACTTGTAAAAGAACTTGTTCCGGGCTTGCACGCTCTCTTTGGATTAGAATACGACAGCTACGAAAACCAACATGAAGAAATCTTCGACACAGAAAGTTCTGAAAGAGCTTTTGAAGAAGAAGTTATGCTTTCTGGTTTCGGCGAAGCACCTATTAAAGGTGAAGGAGCAGCTGTTGTTTATGATACTGCACAGGAATCGTTTACATCAAGATATACACACGAAACCATAGCCTTGGCTTTCGCATTGACTGAAGAAGCTATCGAAGATAATCTCTACGATACACTTTCTTCAAGATATACAAGAGCTTTAGCAAGGTCGATGAATACTACAAAGCAAGTTAAAGCAGCTAATGTTTTAAATAATGCTTTTAATTCATCATTTCCTGGAGGAGATGGAAAAGAGTTGTGTGCGACAGACCACCCTACTGTAGGCAACATTGATTTAAGAAATGAATTGTCAACAGCAGCGGANTTAAACGAAACTTCATTAGAGCAGTCATTGATTGATATCGCTGACTTCAAAGATGAAAGAGGTTTAAAAATCAACGCACAAGCAACTAAACTCATAATTCCACCAGCATTACAATTCGTAGCTGATAGACTTATGGAGTCTCCTGGACGTGTGCAAACATCAGATAATGATATCAACGCAATCAGAAACATGGGTATGGTCCCACAAGGTTACGTTGTNAATAACTATCTTACTGATACAGACGCATTCTTTATCAAAACAGATGTACCTAATGGCTTAAAACATTTTGTTAGAACACCAGTGCAAACAAGCATGGAAGGTGATTTCGAAACAGGTAATGTTAGATATAAAGCTAGAGAACGTTATAGTTTTGGTTTTAGTGATTGGAGAGGTATTTTTGGCTCTCCTGGAGCATAAACAAGCTAACTTGTTTTTTAAGGGGACTTCGGTCCCCTTTCTTTTTTGTTTCGAATAATATAGAATGACAAGAATCTAGGTAATATAAACAATCTATCGACTGACCTAGCAGACAAGCCAAGACGATAGATTTATTAAGGAGAACTTAATATGGCAAAGAGTACATTCTCAGGTCCCGTAAAATCTTTNGCGGGATTTATATCAGCAGGTAATGCAGTAGTTGTTAGTTTAACAGCAGACACTACATTAACAGTTGAGTCACACGCAGGTAAAATATTAACATGTAATGACGCTGATGGTAAATTTACCTTACCAAGTATTGTTACTACTGACCCTGGAGATAATAGCGACCCTAATCAATTAAATAATTTAGGTGCTTCTTTCTTCTTTGTAGTAGAAACTGCAGCTACAGATATGGATATTTTAACAGATGGAACTGATAAGTTCGTCGGTGGGCTTTATACTGGTAAAGATGACGCTACAGGTAAAACATTTATATCTGGTGCATCTAACGATGTTATCACTATGAANGGTTCTACTAAAGGTGGTCTTGCAGGTAGTATTGTAAAAGTAACTGCTATAGCATCTGCAAAATACGCAGTAGAAGGAATAATTTTAGGCTCAGGTACTATAGTTACACCATTTGCTGACGCATAATAGGAGGTCACTATGAGTTCATCAGATGTAAAAGCGTCTAAGGCTTTGACTGCAACTGGACAACTTCAAGGTTTTATTGGTAGTGGTGCAGGCACTGCAACTAATTTAGGACCTATTAGAATCCAATCAATACAAGCACAATCTAGTGCAGCTGATGGTGAAATTAAAATTTATGACGGTACTGGTGCTTCAGGTACTAAACTGTTAATACATTTTAAATTTGGTTCAGCAGCGAATGAAAGTTTCGACCACTATATACCTAATGATGGTGTAAAGTTTGGAACTGGTGCGTATGTTGTATTGGCTAATTGTGACTTTTTTGTAGCATACTATAATTAATATGGCTACTTCAGGTACAAGAGCTTTTTCAGTTAATGTAGCTAACGCAATCGAAGAGGCGTACGAACTTGCAGGTTTGGAAGCTCGTACGTCTTATGATGCAGTAACTGCAAGACGTTCTTTAAACATTATGTTTGCTGATTGGAATAATAGAGGCATACAGATGTGGGAAGTTGCTAAAATTGAACTTACATTAACAAAAGGCACTAATGAATATACTATAAATTCTTTTGATATAGATATATTAGATGCTTATATACAAAGAACTATAAATAATGTTATTACAGACCACAGCATAAGTCGTATGGATAGAAATGAATATGTTGGTATACCTAATAAATTAACTGAGGCTAGACCTACACAATACTGGTTAGAAAGATTGAGAACACCAGTAATTCATCTTTATCCAACACCAGAGAACTCAACTGACAAACTCATTTACTATGTGTGGAGAACTATAGAAGATATTGATGCGTCAGACCAAGATATAGATGTACCTAATAGATTTTTACCTTGTTTAACATCGGGATTAGCTTATTATTTGTGTCTTAAAAAGAATACACAAAAGTTACCCATATTAAAACAACAATACGAGCAAGACTTATTAAATGCTATTAAGTATGATGAAGATAGGTCACCACTTAAGATAGTTCCTAAAAGGCAATATATCTAATGTCTTACGCTTCCGGTAAATACGCATATTTTGTTTGTGATGTTTGTGGTTTTAGATATAAATATACAACTGCAAGAATGACATGGGATAATTCTAAAGTTTGTCATGAGTGTTATGAACCAAAACATCCACAGCTTGACCCACCACCGCTTACTGCTGATGCTGAAGCTTTACATCAACCAAGACCAGAAGTAGATTTACCACAAACACAGTTAGGTTTGGTTAAAACTACTAATCAAGCTGCTGCTGGAATGACTTTTCAAAGTGACCCTATAGGTAGTAAACTTGAAGGTACAAGAGCTGTCGCAGGTTTAGGCAGTATAACAGTGAGTATTACATAATGGCAGGATTTACATACAGCACCTTAAAAACAGCAATACAAGATTATTTAGATAATAATGAGACTACTTTTACTAATAATTTAAATAATTTCATACAAACTACAGAAGAGAGAATACTAAAAAATGTTCAATTACCAGTTTTTAGAAAAAATGTAGGGGGTACAACGACGTCAGGTAATACTTATTTATCGACTCCTACTGATTATTTATCAACTTTTAGTTTAGCTGTAAAAGACTCTAGTAATAATTTTTCTTATCTGCTTTTAAAACAAGTCTCTTTTATAAGAGATTACACACCACAAGAAGCAACAACAGGCAAACCCCTTTACTATGCACAGTTTGATGATAACACATTTATATTAGCTCCAACACCGAATAGTAATTACAGTGTTGAACTACATTATTATTATAGACCTGCCTCTTTAACAACATTAGGCGATAGTGGACAAAGTTGGTTATCAGAAAACGCACCTAATGCCATGTTATTTGGTAGTTTAGTTGAGGGTGCAGTTTTTATGAAATCTGACCCACAAACCGTAGCACTTTACGAAACTAAATTTCAAGAGGCTTTAGCTACATTAAAATTATTAGGTGAATATAAAAATGTAAGAGATGAGGCTAGAAACGACCAACCTAAATTAAATCCAGGAGGAATGAATGTTTAGTGTAGACGTAAAAACAACTATGGGTGATGTAAACGTACAGACAACTCAAAACAAAGGTTTAAGTCCAGAATATTGGACAGAAAGAATAATGGAAAGACTTATAAGTATTAGTGATAATGCTGACCCTATGGTAAAAGCACAGGCACAAGCATTTAAAGATAATATGACACAAGTCGTTTTATTATATTTAAAACAAGCTATCATGAGCGATAGAGCAACGATAGCAGGTATGTTAGATAAACAAGGTCATAAAGATATGGCTAATATTATAAGGAGATTATAATGGCAATTACACAAGCTATGTGCACATCATTTAAAAAAGAATTGATGACTGCAACACATAATTTTACTGCTACAAGTGGTAATACGTTCAGACTTGCATTGTATACAAGTTCTGCATCTTTAGATGCATCAACAACTGCATACACAACAAGTAATGAGGTCAGTGGAACTAACTATACTGCAAAAGGTGGTGCATTAACTAATGTGACACCTACAACATCAGGCACAACAGCTTTGACTGATTTTGCAGATTTAACTTTTAGTTCTGCAACCATAACTGCAAACGGAGCTTTGATTTTTAATGATAGTGCTTCAGGCGACCCTGCTGTCGCAGTTTTGGCTTTTGGTGGAGATAAAACTTCTACTAATGGTGACTTTACAATACAGTTTCCTACAGCAGATGCCTCGAATGCTATAATAAGAATAGCATAAAATAAATGTCAGTCGGTTGGGGTCGTGCTGGCTGGGGCGATGGTCCATGGGGTCAGCCTGCAGTAGTTAACGTAACAGTAAATGTAACAGGTAACGCAGGCACAACTGGACTAGGCTCTGAAACAGTAGTTTGTGATGCGAACATATCGCAAACAGGATTATCTAGTTCTTCTGGATTAGGTTCTATTGTAATAGTTGCATCATCTGTAACTTCTGTTACTGGTAATGCTGGTACATCATCTTTAGGTGATGAAACTGTAATCGCTAAAGCTTTAGTTAACGTCACGGGACTGGGAGCAACATCATCTCTAGGTAGTGAAACTGTAGTAGCAGAAGCTAATATTTCAGCATCAGGTAATGTTGGAACATCATCTTTAGGTAGTGAAACTGTAGTAGCAGAAGCTAACATCTCAGCATCAGGTAATGTTGGAACATCAGCACTAGGTAATGCTATAACTGCAGGTGCTGCGGTAACAGGTGTTTCAGGCACAGCTTCTGCAGGAACGCTTGGTGATGAATCGGTTACAGCAGCAGCAAATATTGTAGTAACCGGTTTAAGTGCTACTACAAACTTAGGCAGTGTCGCTGTAAGTTCAGATAACAATATAGCTGTAACGGGTTTAGTTGGCACTTCTGAATTAGGTGATTTAACTATAATTGCTGAATCTGTGATAACTCCTACTGGAGTAAGTGCAACAGGTGTGCTTAATATTGTAAATGTTTGGGGTTTAGTCGATGATGCACAGACAGCGAGTTACAGTGATGTTTCTACTACACAAACACCAAGTTACAGTAACATTGATGACACACAAACACCTAATTGGAAAGAAGTTGCTTAATATTTTTAAAAATATAGTGTACAATCATGAAAGTTGGAGGAATAAATGGCTACATATGTTAATGATTTAAGGTTAAAAGAAATCGCCACGGGAGATGAATCAGGTACTTGGGGTACTAGCACCAACACTAATTTAGAGCTTATCGGTGAAGCTTTTAGTTTTGGTACAGAGGCAATTACCACTAATGCAGATACTCATACGACAACGATAGCTGACGGCTCCACTGACCCAGGACGTTCTTTATATTTAAAATACACAGGTACGTTAGATTCGGCTTGTACTATTACTATTGGTCCAAACACAGTATCTAAGCTTTGGTTTATAGAAAACGGCACTAGCGGTTCACAAAATATAATTATTTCACAAGGTAGTGGTGCTAACGTAACCATACCTGCTGGTCATGTAAAAGCTATTTATTCTGATGGTGCTGGTTCAGGTGCGGCTATGGTTGATGCGTTTACTGATTTAAATTTAGCAGGCACGACAACAACATCCTCATTAAATGTATCAAGCGACCTAGACGTTGACGGTACAGCTAATTTAGATGTAGTTGATATAGACGGTGCTGTAGATATGGCTTCTACTTTACAAGTAGATGGAGCTATAACTTTTAGTAGCACATTAAATGNNATAGNNNTNNTAGCTGATACNACAAACTTTACTGANAGTATTTTAATNAGTCAAAANGCAAGNACAGGTACTTTAGATGCTGCTACTAATAACACAGGTCTAGGTGATACTGTATTTGCAGCATTAACGAGTGGTGATAATAATGTTGGTNTAGGTGCTGATTCTTTAAAAGCATTAACTACAGGTAGTGGCAATGTAGCAGTAGGTTTTGCTGCATTAGAAACAAATACAACATCAGATAATAACACTGCTGTTGGATTTACAGCTTTACTGTCAAACACCACAGGCACAGAAAATGTTGCAGTGGGTAAAGGTGCTGGGGATGCAATCACAACTGGTGGCTATAACACAGCCGTAGGAACAGATGCATTAGGAGCTACAACCACAGCAACTTTTAACACAGCGATAGGTAGAAACGCTTTATTATCTAATACTACAGGTGCTTCTAATGTCGCTGTTGGTGGTCAAGCATTAGATGCTAATACGACTGCTTCAAACAATACAGCCGTTGGAACATCTAGTCTTGGTGCGAATACCACAGGAGCATCAAATGTAGCTGTTGGTACAGATTGTCTACAACAAAATACTACTGCATCTAACAACACCGCAGTTGGTAAAGATGCTTTGAAAGCAAACACAACAGGTGCTTCAAATACAGCAGTTGGTTCAGGTGCATTGGATGCTAATACGACAGCTTCAGAAAATACTGCTGTTGGCTTTGATGCTTTAGGGGCAAACACCACAGGCGATGGAAATACTGCTATTGGTGTAAAAGCTATGGACGCTAATACAGTTGGTGATAGAAATGTTGCAGTAGGTGCAGAGGCACTAGGTAATATGAATCCTTCTACTAACGCAGATATGTACAATGTTGCAGTAGGTTATCAAGCAGGTCTATCAATAACCACAGCTAGTTTTAACACAGCCGTGGGTGGACTAGCACTTGATGCAAATACAACTGGTGCTGGAAACGTAGCAGTTGGTTATAATGCTGGTGGTGCTTTGACAACTGGTGGAAATAACACAGTTGTAGGTACTAACGCATTAATTACGCAAACTACTGCAACTAATAACACAGCTATAGGTAGTGGTGCTATGGAAGCCAATACAAGTGGAAGCAATTCCGTAGCTGTTGGTCTGGGTGCTTTAGCTGCAAACACTACAGGCTCATCTAATGTAGCAGTTGGTTCAGGTGCATTAGATGCTAACACAACTGCTGCTGAAAACACAGCAATTGGTAAANATTCTTTGACTGCTAANACNACAGGNGGTNTAAACACAGGTATAGGTGCTTCTGCATTATTAAGTAATACCACAGGACAATACAACACAGCAGTAGGTGGACAAGCATTACAAGCTAATACAACAGCTAATAATAATACAGCAGTTGGTTTAAATTCTTTATTAGTAAACACTACAGGAGCAGATAACACAGCAGTTGGTACTTTTTGTATGGACGCAAATACTACAGGTGTTGATAATGTAGCTGTTGGTTCTGAAGCCCTAACANATAATACTACTGCTTCACATAACACAGCAGTTGGATATAGAACTTTACAACAAAATACCACAGGACAATTTAATTCTGGTTTTGGAAAATATGCTTTACAAAATAACACAACAGCAAGTAATAATACTGCTGTCGGTTATGCATCTTTAGGTGCAAACACTACAGGTTACGACAGTGTAGCAGTAGGAAGAAATGCACTTGATGCTAATACTACAGGATATGAAAATGTATCAATAGGAGAAAGTTCACTTACTTCAAATACGACTGGTTATAGAAATACTGCTCTTGGTAAGAGTGCTTTAGAAACCTGTACCACAGGTGTAGAAAATACAGCAATAGGTATGGGTGCTGGTGGTGATATTACAGACGGAGATGCAAATGTAGCTATAGGTCAGGGTGCTTTACCTGTAAACACTACAGGCAATAGTAATACTTGTGTTGGAGTAAATGCAGGAATAAGTTCAACTACAGGAAGTAATAATACTTTATTAGGAAAAGATGCAGGTAGGTCTGGCAGTCCTGGTGGTCCTGTTACAACAGACAGTAATGTTGTTGCTTTAGGTGATGAAAATGTTGCATCATTACATTGTCAAACAGCTCTAACTGTTTCCTCTGACCAACGTGATAAAACAGATTTTACTGATTTAGATTTAGGTTTAGATTTTGTAAAAGCACTTGCTCCTGTAACTTACAAGTGGGATAAACGTTCAAAATATGGAGATAAAAATTCAGACAATTTTGATTTGAATAACTTAACACCAGATGGTACGCACAAAGAAGATTGGTTAGACGTAGGTTTTAAAGCACAGGCAGTAGAGGCTCTTGAAATAGCTGCAGGATATAACAAAGATAATCAAACTAATTTAACTATTCAAGTTTCTCCTGACGGAAAACAATATGGTTTAAAATATGAAAAATTTATACCAATATTAGTAAAAGCATTACAAGAAGCAGATGCTAAAATAGAAGCATTAACAACAAGAATAGAAACCCTAGAAGGTTAATTTAAAAGGAGAATAATTATGGCACAAACAGTAAGCGAAGTCTTAACAGCAGCAACAGATAGCGTAACTTTGATTAATGCAATCAATACAGATGCTTCTGCTGTCGATGCAGTTGAAGGAATGAATCAAACTGAAATCAATGAAGTAGTACAAAGAAACGTAGACCATTTAGAGGTCATTCTAGCGTATGATGGAAGTGATGAGTT
>FUFK010038352.1_pt1 | contig 62041 bp, 93 predicted proteins | sample 1021851 | NCBI WGS metagenome assembly FUFK01 (sample SAMEA51879418, study PRJEB19060) | metagenome
CCATTAACAGTAACTGTTGCTGACTGTGTTATAGGACCTGCACTTACACCATTCTCATCACTATCTATTGTAATGTCTGCACTGATTGTCTGTCCGTTTAATCTTATAATACTGTTATTGCCCTTGAAAGGATACCTTGTATCTGACTCTGATTTTGTATAACTATCTGCTACAGAAAAAGTATCATAGACAACCATTTCTACTATGTCGTTTAAACTTGCTGCTTGAACTAATACAACAGTTGTGCCAGTTGTTGCAGTGTAGTCATCACCCGGCACTAACAATACACCATTCTGATATACATCCATATACAGACTATCGGTGTAACTTAGTGATAGTGAGTTGGCATCCGATCCACTAAAACTAGTTTGCCCAGCCGTGGCTTGATATTGAAACCTACTTCTTACACCAAAATTTTCTGAACGACCTATGTATGGCATATTTTAACCTTTCGGATACTTGTCTTTAACTTCTTTAATAGCTTTTTGAAAAGCATCACCACCTTGACCTGCGTGATAAATCATATCTAATTGGTCTTTTATAGATGGATAGGCTTCTGCTCTATCTCTTTGATATTTTTTGTTATCATATGCAGTCTTTAATTCTTTTTGTTTAGCAAGTATGTCTGCTTCAGCTATAGGTGTAGTTTTCAACCAATCAATTTTTTTTATATCATTGTCTTTTACAAGCACTTCTGCCTTTGGATTTATAGCTAAAATAGAATGTGTTATGTCGTATTCTATACTCATCCTGCTATCTCTATCGCTATGAATGTTGTAATCATATTTGCATGTCCTACATAACAAGTTGCACTATCTGACCCTCGTCTGAATGTTGGAGTATAAACTGTTGAAGAAGTTGTATTTGGTGAATCTACAAAATTAAAACCACCGTTTCTAAAAGTTACATGACTATCTGCATCATAGAGTCTAAATAAACCATCTCCATTATTATCTGTATATAATGTAGTGCCACTTATATCTGCTGCTCCAGCACCGCCAATATTTCTTGTTACAGACATTACCATATATCTTGTATATGTAACTACATAAGTATAAGCCTGAAACATAAGTAAAACTTTAGAACTAGTAGAAGTTGGTGTTAAAGTTACTGCTAACTCTGTTATTGCTGTATGAGACGTTGATGTGGTACTTAATTCACCTTTATAATTTACTGACTGAATTTGCAATACACTTCCCGATGACATATTAGCATCAGAAAATTGATTAGTTACAGTTCCTATTCCACTGCCTATTATCTTAGTTAAAGCCATCCGTTACTCCTATGCGTATGGACTATCGCCTAATACACTTGTATCCCAAGCTGCTTTTAACTTTGCAATAGTGTCTGCATCTGTTATCGCTTTTGCAGCAGGCGCATCTCTTAATGCTTTTTTCTTTGTAACACTAGCTGCTTGTGCAGAACTATCTCCAGCTTCTAATGCTTTCATATAGACCACATCTTCTTCTGCTAACAACGGAGTTCTAACTTCTCTAATCTTGTCTTGAAAAATCTTTTTAGATTCTGCTAGATCTTCTGTTATTGTTTTGCCAGATAATGTCCAAGCATTTCTGAAATGTCTATCTGATGGCACTGTTGCGTCTGATGCTGCAATAGTATTACCATCTTTATCTACTATGTTGGTTGTCATTTAAGCCACCTCATCTTTCTGTATGGTAAGTTCTTCATTAATCTTCCAAGCATTTCGCCATACTCTAGTGCTAGGAAGTTGATTTTTTCTGCATATAACCATTCTTGGTTTGTTTGCTTTATCATAGTCTCTCCACACTCTTTGTGGAATATCTTTCATAATTAAATACTCTATAGCTCTTTCTTCTGTTATTGCCTCAATAGGCTTTGTGTTATGCAACAAGTAACCTCTTGTATGCTTTACAAAGTCTGGCTTTGCTTCATCCTTTGCTAACTCCCAGTATACTTCAACTGGTGGTAATATACCACCTTGCAATGCACAAGCCATCCAATTAGGGTCAGGGTGTGTAACCTTTGCAGGTTCATCAGGTGTTTCTGGGTCTTCCCATACAACACAATACTCTGTTCTGTAAGGCTCTAGCTTTTCTTTTGCCCAACACAATCTATCCCAAAGATGTGTGCCTTGAAATTCAGGTGTTTCTATTGTCATGCGAGTTCTCCTACTAAAATACATTCAACTCTTGTTGCATCATAAAAACTACTGCCTGATAAATTGCATTGCACTTCATANGTATTAGTGGCGAGATTTTGGTCTCCCATGACATACAAATCTCTGTAATATGTTCCCTCGTCTGCTGACCCAGATGTTGCTACAGAAAAAGATGTATCAGACAAAGCATTGTCCATAGTAATTTTAAATATACCTGTGCCTTCATCAGTTATAGACGTTGTGTTTAGAGACGAATTTATTGTTCCTACCATGGTAAAAGTTATACGTTGTTTAGGCACACCACTAACAACAAAATCTGTATCAACAGACTTAGCTGTGCCAGTTATCTGCCCACTTGTCTGTAATGTATCAAATGCTATTGTTCCATTTGCCATTATGAGAGGTCTCCGTGTATTGCTAAACCACTATATTTTTGAGGGTCAGCTATTGATCCATTTTGATAGTGTTGTATTTGATAATGTGAAGACGAACCAGTAATTGGGTTTGAAAAAAATGCTCCAGTGCCTGATGTTGTGGTATATTGATGACCCACAGTAAATGAAAATTCTGTGCCTGACATATTGTTTGTCAAATTAAATTGTGCGTTTCCAGTATTTGTGTCAGTTAAAGAAGCCACATTTAAGCTATCATTTATCGAAGTAGCATTTCCTAAAGCATTTGCCCAAGACTTTGCCAACCCTTGCTGAATACTTGTCTGATTACTACCCTCACCTCTAATAGTCATGGAGTTTGCACTTGCACTAACTACAGGTGTTGAGCCAATGGTTATGGTTGTTGCAGTGGACTTGCCTGTGATTGTGTCTGTTACGATTGTACTCATGCTAAGTCTCCAAATCTAGCAACACTAAAATCTCTATCTGCATAGGCACTATTATATGTATCATAAGTTCCAGTTCTGCTTTTAGAAGTAGTGTACATATCAGCCTGATACCAATTAGTTGCCGTAGCAGTTAATATACCAGTATCACCACCATGAATACCTGCACTTACATAATTTGCTGCTGCAAAGTTATTTATAAAATTATGTTCAAAATTTCCTGCACTTACATCTGTGTCAGAAGAATTGTTAAATGAATCATTAGTTGCTTGAGCTTCAACAGTACCCCAAGTCTTTGCCATCCCTTGCACAGCATTTTGTGTAGTAGTGCTATTTTCAGACACATAGGTAGCAGTATTACCTATTGTAATATTCGTGCCACCACCACTCCTATCTGTAACTGCATCTACCTTGATTGTACTCACGATACCACCAACCTTCCACCACTATTTACAGTCAATGTAACGCTACTATCTATTGTAAACGGACCTGTTACTTGTGCATTTTCTGTGGCTAATATTGTTGTATCAGCAGTTAAGTTTTGTGCATTGGTTCTAAACAAACCACCTGCCTTAAAGTTACCTTTGTTCTCTGCTGCTGGTGTAACTGTGCCAGTTTGTGGTGCTAAAAAATTTACAAAGATATTTGCAGTTCCAGAACTAGGTGCAGCCGTAAATGTCAANGTTGTGCCATCTGGTATGGTATATGCTGATGTGTCTTGTACAACACCATCTACAGATACAAGCACATCTTGTACTGAACTTACAGTTCTGTTTAATGTAAATGTAGTATCTGAGTTATCGCCATTGAATCTTTGTACGGCAGTTGTAGCTTCAAAAGTTGTAACTGGTGATTTACCAACAAAAGGCATTATGTAATCTCCATGTAAGATAAGGCAACATCTGTNGCACCTGTTGCAGATACTGATATGCTATCTGTTGCNTCTAAAACNACTTTGTTACCAGCTANTAGTTCTAGNGATGATCCTGCTGGNATAGGTGCATTGGTAATAAGNTCTACTGGTTGGTTCACTTCATCATTAGCATTTGTTCTATTACCAGTATCTGATGTTAATGTTACAGTTGCAGTGACTTGACTAGTTGTTGTGTTTCCTAATATCAAACCCAGTATTATCGTAGTTGTACTAGTAGCCACTGTATAAATTACATCTGCACTAGTTACTCCTGCTTTGCTTGATAATTTAAAAGTATTTGCCATGTTATCATCCTAACGCTATTGCTAAAGCTGTTGCCTCATTCGCTGCATCTGTAGCACTTGTTGCACCTATATCTGATAGCACCTCTGATGCACTTCTGCTTTCTAAACCATTTGAAGTAAATCTTGCAAACTCATCATCTGCAACACTAGAACTATCTATCTTGACTGCGTTTGTGTTTGATATACCAAAAGTTAATGAGGCTTGACCACCAATATCACTTAACACTTCAGATGCACTTCTACCTTCCACACTCGTGCCATTAATTCTTAAAAAGTCATTGTCAGCTACTGTTGAATCTGCAACTAAAGTATTACCATTAGATATACCAGTGTCTGTTACGGCTGCTGTGCCTAATCCTAATGTTGTTCTTTGGGCAGCAGCATCTGCATCATCAAGCAATGCCTTACCAGCAGAAGTTAAATCGTAAGTGCCAGCAGTACCAGATCCAGTAAATTGTATACCTTTGTCTGCGGCTGATGTTAAACCAGCTAGTGCTTGTAACTCTGCATCTAATCTTGCATTTGCTACAGTTCCAGATAGTTGAGAAGCATCAATAGTTTTGTTTGTTAATGTATCTGTAGTGGCTCTACCAACAATAGTATCTGTGGTTGCTGGAAGAGTTAATGTAGTATTACCAGCAAAGTCAGAGTGTGCTGGTGCTTTTAACGCTGCATAATGCGCATTAGCGCTTTCACAATACATTCTGAGTTCTGATTGCGCTCCAGTATTTTTAAGTTCTATAACGCCACCATTTACTGTAAGATCATCACCAATAGATAGATCTGCACCTAATGTTGCGTTACCACTGGCATCTAAAAATACTGACTTTGATGCAGGTATTGTACAAAATATAGTTTTTGTACCAGCACTAAAGTTAACTGCGTTATCACTATTCGAACTACTTATCACTGTTGTTCTGGCTAAAGTGCTAGAGTCACTATTTAATGTTCCTAATCCTACCTCAAACTCTGCTGATCCCGGTAGAGTAACCGCATAATATGTTGTATTAGAATTACCAACACCAGCGCCAAAAGTCTCAAACCCTGTGACTGCACCGGCCAATGTAAATGTACCAGTACCAGTTGTGGTTGTAGTTTCTTTTACTCTATCGTTTAATACTAATGCCATTATTTTAGCTCTATCGTTAAGTTACCTGCATTAATTCTAAATATATCACCACTTGCTATCGCTTTACTTGCATCTAATGCACCAACAAATAATATGTTACCACTGCTAGATGCGTCTGCGATAAATACATGTGTTATTGTATTGTTTGTTCCGCCAGAGGCTGGAAACTCAATATTATTTGCATTTATTGCTGTTTGTGTGTCTGTAGAATCTGATCCTATTGTTGTCCATCCAGAAGCAGCAACTTGCTGTCTTGCATAGTTTGTAAAAGTTGCTTCTGTTACAGAACCTGTTTCTGCTGCACTTACTGCTGTAGCAAGTCCTACATAAATACTGTCACCCGGACTAGAAAAACTAAGAGAGTTATTTTTAAATATAAAATGTAACAATCTTCTTTCTAAGTAATTGGTCGCTGCGTTTGCTGTTGCCATGTTCTACTCCTATGTTCTCTGCGCTCTTGGTAGACCCTCAGAGTAAGCATCAGTATTTTCTCTTGCCTCTCCGTAATCCTTAAGTCTTGTTAATTGATCCATAAACCTTTTCTCGTATTGTTGTATTAAATCAGGCTCACCCTTCATAAAAATATAAGCATCTACTAAAGACCCAAACAATAATGCAAATGGTGCATTAGTGCTTAACCATGTTGTACCACTATCTGCACCAGCAGTTAAGCTAGTGGGTCTATAATAGTAATGTAATTCTATTGCATAATTAGAGTTTGGGGTAGGGCCAACGATAAAATTATTTGCATCAAACTGTGCGTAAAATCTTGGCTTGGCTGTGGAAGATGAAGCGTCATATGCTTCTTGTATGAAGTTAACGTCTTTTTGTAAAAGGAATGATTCACTACCTGCTGTAGTGATTTGAAATGAAAAAGATGCTAAGTAATCTGTTGGTATTGTTACAAACTTATCACTTGTTGTTAATGCTGATGTAACATTCTTTCTGAATATCTCTAGGTCAACATTCTTAAATATTCTTTCTTCGGCTGCTTTTATAAAGTCGGATAGATGATTTACAAAGGATGTTTCTGAATTGTCAGTGTAATCCTGTATTGCTGTTTTTAACTGCGCAAATGTAAAGCTCATCTAAGCCTCCAAAGTAACTGGTCCTACTGTAGCAAAAACCCCACCACCTGTGATAGACCCAGATGTAGATTCTGCGGCAACAGTAATAGTATATGTATCATCTGTTAATTTAGTTATAACATATCCTGTAGCTAAGTTAAAGTTAGCTGCTGTTAATCCATCAAAACCTAAGCAGTTTCTAAATCTTACTCTGTCCGATGTAGATCTCCCGTGATCTTTCTCTGTCACTGTAACAACAGTGCTACCGCCTACTGCAGCCGCGGTTGTAAAAGGATCAACAAGTAATAGTCTCTCTGTTGCGGGTTCTATTCTATCTGGCCTTGCGTTCAATAAAGACTGAGTGTCATCAGTTTTAAATTTACCTAAATGATTTTGTGGATGATCTGGGTCAACCACATCATAGCCTACCATCATACCAGTTTTGGCACCGTTTCTAATCTCTGGTATTAGCTCCCTAAGCGGATATCTGAATCCTGTCTTATCGCATATACCGTATGCATATTTACCAACTGAATAAGGCATTACTTCTCTTTCTTTGATTTATAGAAATATTCTTCACTATCCCCAAATCTCTCTAGTTTATTCTCGTTTTCTACCTGATAATAATATGTGCTAACTTTAAAATCAGGCGTTAGTGGCTCTGCAGGTGTTAAGCTGTTATCATATATTCTGGTTCTGTTGTTAGGATACAGGCAATATTGACCGTTTTCTAACTCTATAATATTATGTGACTTATGCTCTTCTGGAGTTTCGCTAGTGCTAAAATCAACTGTATCTATGTCACCATGATAATTATCAAGCGTTGCCACATAAGATCCTTTTACTGATCCTGCATCTCTAGTATAAACTTCATAACTCATAGAACCTATAAACTGTTTTTGTATACAAGTTACATTGTAGTCCATACAATTCCAAAACTGTAGATTGTACAAAGGTAAGTCAGGATCAGGTGTCTTAGGTTCGCTAACAAAAGCGCTTATTGGTAACTTGTCAAACATTGCGCCATACTCAGGCAAATATGTTTCAAAATAAAAAGCTCTACCCGGCAAGGACTTACAAGATATCCAAACCCCTTTTACAAACTCACCATGACCATCTTCATGATCTCTTAAGTATTCTTTTCTTACCCACAAGTTTATTGCAGGCAAATTACATATTAATCTCGACACTATAAGTTACCGTTAACTTTTATCTCATCCTAAAACTTATACCCCTAGAAGCCATTCCGCCTCCACGCATCTTCATGACCTTGCCGCCCTTTTTCATAAAACCCATTTTGTTACGAACTTCTGTAGGCAATTTGCTAAGACCCTTACCCTTATTACCCTCTGGTACAGGTTTTAAGGAGCCACCACCTGCGTAACTCATAGATCTTTTCTTCATCATACCACCGCCCATTGCTTCCATAGGCTTTCCTCTACCTGTTTGTTTATCAAGCATCTTTTTTTGACCGGGTGTCATCAAAGGCCCACCACCTTTAGGTGATGTCTTTTTCTTTTTATTTTGTTTTTTCTCTTTAATAACTAACGGCATTATCTTCTCCCTAATGATGGTGACTTAGTAGAGTAAAGTCTTCTTCTTTTCATTCTATCTATTTTTTTCTTTGGTTTCATCTTAGGTGTAGGAGGCGGTGTCAGCGCTACCTTTTTTTTCTTTACTCCGCTAGGTTTCTTTTTTTGTAAAGCTGCCATTTGTGTTCTAGTCATACCTTTGTAAGGGCTTTGTTTAGTGCTACCACCAACTGTTGCGCCTGTTCTCTTTGCGCTACCAACTTTTGAAGCAGCATATGGCAACTTTAAAGTTGCTCCTGCCCTAATCTTATTCATATCAGTTATGTTAGGATTTGCGGCTTTAAGCTGTTTTATTGTAAATCCTTTACTTTTTGCTATCTGCGATAATGTATCACCAGATTTTATCTTATATTGTGGCATTTTAACCTCCGTAGAAAGTGTTGTATGGTACAAATCTAGCAGACGAGCTATCTTGGTCTTCCCCTGCTGCTAGTTCAAACTGAAATTCATATTCTTGTTTGAGGGGAGCAACTCTATTTGCAACTTCTGGTCTCTTCATGGCAATATAGTAAGCCAATCCAGAAACAAGACATGGTGCAAATCTAGGTGGTATAAAAGATGTTGTTGTCCCATCAATACCCGATGAAATCCCATCTATTCCCACAATTCTAAAAAAAGACAAAGTGTATGTGTCTGCGCTATCTGGTACAGGCCACATGGTTACTGTTACAGAATCAGCAAGCCTCTGTACAAATATCTGCGTAGGCTTACCTTGTGTATTCTTTGCGCTTTGCTGTGCATATGTTGATACACTAATTCTTGTTAGGTTTGTATCTACCTGACTTGTACCAGTTCCAGTTCTAATCTGATGCTCTAATATATCCACAGTATCTGTAGGCATAGTGTACGTTGCTGTTCCTGAGCTAAGTGACAAAGTTCCAGATGCTATTGTCCAAAGGTTTAATCCTCTGTTCTGCCACTCCATAGTTAATAAATTAAAACTGCGTCTGGCATTTCTTAAATCGTTACCTGTTCTTAGTTCTAACCCTGCTCTCGCATACGCTTCTTCAAACAGGTCTGGTATATCTGGGACTACTACTGCCATTTATGTGACCTTTCTATAAGCTCTCGTCTTTCTTGCAATCTTCTTTGGCTGTTTAGATACTTGTTTACCTGCTCTAGTTGCTTTTCGCTTTGCAGCCGTAGAACGGGCATATTCAGAGGGCGAAAGAGCCTTAATTGCTTTTTCAGGTAAGTAACGCTCGCCTGTTGCTTTTGGCCCTTGTGTACTAGGTTTACCACTTTTGGTTCGCCACTTCTGTTTACCCCAAGCCTTCAAACTCCTTTGTGGTTTTTTTAATCCGCCCATTACTTTTTATTCATCCATGCTGTTGTACCCATGTATGCTCCTACGATACCAGCTCCACTTAAATAAAACAGATTGCTAATATCTGCCAAGGCTTTAACTCTTTCTACATCTACAACAAACATAGCTGCTGTAAATACACCCATAGCTATTAAAGTATACCTTGCCATTCTTAGTTGAGCAAGGTTTTTGCGAAGGGCTGTTTCTGTTTCCTTGATTTCTTTCATATTAGAAAGCTCTGCATCTGACACAATGCCATCGCCATCTAAGTCATATTCATTATACTTGCTTGATGATTGCAATTTCTTTTGNTTAGTTTTCATTTGTTCTTAACCGCACTATTTAGTGAATTTATAACATCATCTATATTAGGCTCTTTTTGCCAAGGATTGTAAACACATTTAAACTTCTTTGGACACCAACTCTCAATCATCATCTCGTATGTCTCATTACCACCTTTGTAAATACAAGCCATCATACCAGTTTTTGATTTAATTCTTTTAGCAAGTCTACATGTTGTATATTTTTTTTTTTAGTTTTACCCTGCCAAATCTTTTGTTGCTTTGTATAATCTTTTGGCTTGTATTCATAAGCCTTTGCTTGTTTAATCCATATACCTGCAACTAAAACAGNAAAACCACCAATTATAGCCACCACAATAAACCAAGTTATAGCTTCTCCTATTTGTCTTCTCAACTGCTGTTGCTTGTAAACAGTTTCTTGCCTTTGCTTTCTTATCTGACCTTCCATAGCTAACAAATCATTGTATGCTTGCGGCCCGTAAGTCATATTTAAAAATACCTTTAATTCGTATCTTTGCTCTTCTAACTTTTTCTTTGCTGCATATGCAGCGAGAGCCGCTTCTTCTATAGATCCAGCTTTGAACAACTTGCCGAAAAGGGGAGGATTCTTTGCTTGTTTCTCAGCGTTGTCAATATCAGAGACAGCTCCCATCCATCTACCTATGTCCCCACTCATCTGCTCTATATCTCTAGCTGCTGAAAATCCCTGTTTTATGGCATTAAAAGCGCTATTCGCCACTGACATAGCAGCGGTAATTGTTAATGGGTCCATATTGTGGTTTCCTTATTTGTAGCCGCCACCTGCTTTCTTGTAGGCTTTAGCCATCATCTGAGCTTTTCTAGCAGACCATTGACCGGGTCTTCCGCCTTTGCCGCCTGCTTTAATTCTATTAAATATTCTTTTTCTAAGTCCGGGCTTGGTATAATTACCAGCTTCGTTAACTCTACTTTTCTTTACTTTGCCTCCAGCTTTCATGCCATTGGCACTTCCATCGTCTATATTCTTTGCTGTCCTTAGTATTTTTAGGTCACCAGCATCTGTTCCAGAAGATATAAATCCCCCAGATTTAAGTCTCATAGGTTGTTTCATTAAGCTCTCCTGTATACTTTTCTAGCTTTACTAGTTCTTGCAAAAGATCTGTTTATTGACTTTGGCTTTACTGTGAGATTCTTTTTCTTATTATCTCTAGGATTACCATTCTTGTGAGCAACGTCTTTGCCGTCACCCTTCTTAACACGACCAGCAGTTTTCATCTTAGATCTAGCAGTGTTTCTACTAGCTCTACGTTTCTTCTGATCTGTTTGTTTGTGATAATTGTCATACTCACCACGATAATTACGTTTTGGCATCTTCCTGTACCCACTCGTATCCGTATTTACTTTGCCACTCAACATCAGTTGATATCAAAGCGTTACATGTAATACACTGTACTTGCTTATCTTTTGTGTCCTTTAATGCTGTTTTACATATAGGACAAACTTCTTGCTTAATCATACTGCTCTTGTTTTACCTTTTCTAGCAATGCCGTCTATTGGTCTGGTTCTTTTTATCATGCCACCTTCCATCATTCTTGGCATCTCTGTCATCCTATTAGAGCCTTTCATTTCCATTTCTCTTTTCTTTCGTTTTGCTCTTTGTCTTTGAGCGAAAGGTATGGTTAAGGCGCCCCCTAAACCACCTGCTATTAAGTCACTGACTGGTCCTTTGCCCTTCATTATACTATATGCGGGAGAAAATGTTTCTAACATTTTACCTATATTCTTTTTTACTACAGGTTTCTTTTTTATGTTTTTCATACCTAATAGTTTTTGACCTGTTTTAGATATTGATTTTTTTGTGGATATTTTGCCTCCACCTTTTGTTTTGTAATCTGGCATTCTGCTACCTTTCATTTGTTGTCTCATGGAAGCTCGACTTATCAACACTTCCACCTTCTTCTAGCTTGTCTTAAACGACTGTTAGGATTTTTAGCTGCTTTAGGAAACTTCTTCATTTGACCTGCAGATCTGGCACAAAAAGACTTACGCCTCTTTGCAGCTTTGCTGCCGGGCTTTACTTTTCCTGTTACTGCTGTTTTGAGTTTAGATCCGGGATTATCTCTTCGGTATTTTGCAACACCTTTTGCAGTCATGCCTGCACCAGCTTTGGTGGGCCGCTTATGCCCACCGCTGATAGTGTGACCTTTCATAGTCCCTTTTTTAGCAGCCATTACGCAAAGAACACTGTCATAAATGCAAAGGTTGCTGACGTATAAGATATAAAAGATCCATCTCTGCAAACTATACCCTGCTCTGGTATCGTTATATCTCGTGAAGTTTCGTTATCTGCAATAGTTCTTAACTGCATTACAGTTGTACCTGTTGTAGATCCCTCCACAAAATCAATTGTACCAGCCGTAGCTGAGTTTACAATCATAACACCTTTTATTCTAGCGCTTCCGCCNAATATCGCTGCCTTTACTGTTGTTGCTAAATGTCCTAACTTAATATTAGCTGCTGGTTGCGCTGACACTGACACTGCTGTAACCGTTTTAAAAAACTTTGTTCCGTCATGTGTAGTAGCGGATCCTGTTAAGGTTATTGTTTCTGTCTGTGTGTCGCCNAAAACATCAGTCCCAGTAATGGTAACTGTTTTACCATTGTCTCCAGTACCAGCTGTTGTTACAGTTAATAATTGACCACCAGTAAATGTAGCAACGCCACCACTAGCATCAGCCCCATTTATTGTTGCATCTGTATTAGGTCTTTGATTTGCAAAAACAGAATCATCATCGGCAGCATTTGCATCGGCTGTAATTAAGATAGATTTAACATCTGATCTTGATGCCATGTTTGCCTCCCTTTAAAATACAGAATATTCTAATTCTACTGTGAATCTACCTGCTGNAGCGTCTGCGTTTAATGTAGTTGTAGCCGCAGCATACAAAACATTACTAGCAATTGGAGCTGTCACATTAGGCTCAAACACGTGAAAATTACCAGCTGTGTTGTTAAAGTTAATGTCAATCTCAGTTATAGATAAAGCAGCAGATAAAGTTGGTGAAAAAGCCGCAACACCTGCGCCAACAATCTCTGTTCCTGAAGAAACAGCTGCGTTAGTTGCTGTGCCGCTAGTAGCGCTTAACTGTAAACTTCCAGCCAAAGTTTGACCACATGCTGTTGTGATGCCCACCACAGCTTTATGAATAAAAAACTTTGTTGCAGTTACTAGTTCATCTGGATGATCTGAATTTAAAGTTCCTAATTCTACAAGCACATCACCGTCAGCGTAAGCTGAGGCTGTGTCTGTTGCAGCCAAAGAACCTACAAAGGTTTGAATTTTTCTTGTACCTAAAGATATTAGCTGACCAGTAGAATTTACTGAAAAGCCAGTTTGGGTAATAGCACCTGTGGTGCTATTTTCATTTATTACATTGAATCCACCCTTAGATCTGACTGGACCCGAAAAAGTTGTATTAGCCATGTATAATCTCCTTGTCGTGGCAAATGTCTGCTAATGCAGTCAAGGGTTAAAATAAGGGAGCTGGAAAGGAACAGCTCCCTTTAGGGGTTTAGGCTCCCGGTGAACCAAACATTCCGAGAGGATCTGACACACCAAATGAGTATCTCTCACGGGCTTTGTATCTTACATTACCTGTGTTGAAATCCCCATCCATTGATGTAGACATAGGTGTTCTCACGAACATCTTCATTCCGTTAGGAACATCAGTTGTCAAGAAAAACGCATCTGTATCTGTTAAATAGTGATTAACAGCAAAACCCTCTGGAATAGATCCNTTGGTTCTGATTGCGTTTAAGTCGTTATCTGCTGTTCCAACTCTTAGCTCTGATTGTAACACTCTAGTTGCAACAAACATTANCGCTGGTGGAACGATAAGTTTTCTNGGTCTTGCNGCAATTAACAAGCCTCTTTCGTCTACGAAAGCTGCAATGTCAATNACTGCTTGCTCTANNGATGTCTCGTTCAAGTCAGCNTTTGTTGTCAATCTATTTTTATTGTTACCACCAGCCACTGTTGGGTGAGCTGTGTTAAACAATGTTACACCATCGCCACTTTGGAATGTATCAAAGCCTGTGTTAAGCAATGAAGCAGCTTTNGTCTGCTTTGTGTAAGCCATNGCTCTTGCTAGTGCTTTTGTATAACGAGCAGACAATGAATCATAAAGATTATCTTCCATTGCNTCNTCTGTTATTGAAAAGCCCATAGCCACAGTTTCGTGGTTATANCTTGAAGTAAATGACTCTTGTGCAGAATCATAAGAAATAGCAGAGCCTTCTGGCTTTACTGGGGCTGCCCCAAAACCAGATAACTTTACTTCTTCTTCAAAGCTACGCTCTGAGTTTTCTACTTCATAAATTTCAGTATGTTCATCTTCATACTTCTCATACTCTAATCCAAACAATGCGTTTAGACCCGGTAATAGCTCCTTNAGGAGTTGCGCTCTTGAAATAGCCATATTACAACCTCCTTAAGCTGCGCCACTAGTTGATGTAAGCTGATGATAATTGAATTTACAAACCAANATTGGAAAGTTACTTCCTTTTTCATCACCTAAGTCACCGCCTAGATAGTCTATTATTTTAATACCATCACCTGCATTTGTAGATATTTCAGAAGCATCTAATGCCACACGAGAAATACCTAATGTTGTATTAGCGCTATTTTGCACTACAGGTGCGTTTTTACCGTATATGTCTCTTTCGTTTGAGAAAGATCCATCAGCTTGTATAGTAAATAATACATTAGGATCATCTACGACATAAGCCATTATATCATCCGCTGCTGTACTTGCAGGGAAATGCTGACTAAAAGTCAACTGATTAGTATTTGGATCTGTAAATCGGCAACCCATGAAAATACCACATAAGTCAGTTGCTGAACCATCCATAGTGCCTGTCATTTTTGCAATAGTAGTTGCATTACTGGCATTCACTAGCTGAACGATATCGCCCTTAACTATAGCTGTACTTTCACCAGATTTAATAGGGTATTGTCTAAATACCTCTAATGAACCTGTGTCGAATCTACCGATAGGGTTTAATCCAAATGGTGCTGCTGTGCTGCTCATTTTTATACCTCTTCGGTTAATTTGTTAATATTTATTACGAAGTGCGTGTGCTTTTCTCTGGTCTGAGTACTGGCATACGGGGGTCGGATTCCTTCATGTAACTATTGTCAACAGCCTGCATCTGTGAAGACGCTTGGTTTTGTTGATAGTCCCTTCTGGCATCCATGTTTTCTGTTGAGTTCTTGCAAAGTAACAATCCTCCAACCTCTACATTACCTTTGAATTTGGAATCAACGTCAGACATGATCTTCAACTCTGGATGATCTTCTAACTTTACAGGCTCCCAGCCTTCACGAAATTTTGACGACACATTTGTCATATCAGACTGTCCAAGGGCAGATGTGCGAATCCATCGGAACTCTACACCTTCTTGGGGCGTTGGATCAGGTAAAGCTGATGGTCTTTGCCATGTTGCCTTACGTTCTGATTTTTCTCTTGTATCTTCTGTGCGTGAATCTCTATTAGCCATTTAATGACTCCTTCAATAATTGTTGCGCATATTGTTCAGGGGTAAGCCCAAGTCGCTTTGCGAGACCGATTTGGGTAGAGGTTAATTGCACCTTGCGTGGCTTTTTTGCACTTCGATTAACCGGGGCAACCACGTTACCAGCAGGGCGCTGAGGTGCTTCTACCTCTTCTGTCTCAACAACCTGCTTGTCTTCATTATCTTCTGTTTTAAAGTGTTCAGGAAATGCTTTACGCATTGATGTGTCCACTCTTCGATAATACTCATCTGGCTCTAACAAAGGATTTACACCAGCTTTTACCAGCTTTGCATGAAGGCCATGAGCGAATCCTGTCATCTCTTCATATCCGTCTTTGTTAAACCAATCGTTATTTTTGTCAAGCCACTCTTTGTCTTTCCCAGTTGGCTCTTTCACATTAGTTTGAGCAGTGGCCTGTGGAGGAACAGGCTCTTCTGCTCTTACTTGGGGTTTATAGTTGTTAACTCTAAATTTTTCATTCTGTGCTTGACTAAGTTTTTCTTGAGCTTCTACTAACTTGTCTGGATCACCAGCTTCATATGCATCTTTATATTCTTGCTTTGCTTTTGCAAGCTCTGCCTCAACTCTACCTTTTGCCTGCTCAACAAGAACAGTCTCGCCATCATCAAGCGTTTTTCTTAATTTTTTGTTTTCTTCTACAAGTCTTTGTGCATGAGCTATAGCTTCATCACTTGTTCTTTTGGCTTCTTCTTTTTGCCTTCTTTCTTCGTGATACTCATATTTTAACTGTTTAATTCTTTTCTGCACATCACCTTTATAGCTGTTGATTTCATCATCATCAGGTATATTTGGCTCAGTATTTTCAGCTCTTTTCGGCCTGTTTCTGTCTTGTTCAGGTGTATCGTCTACAACCTCAATTTCAACAGGGTCATTATTTAAAGATATAGGCTGTTCTTTTGTTTGCTCTATATTTTCGTCTACCTGAACTTCTTGTTCTAATTTTTCTGCTGTATTTTCCATTATGCCCTCGTATATTCTCTAGGATCATCAACGACAGCCTCAACTGTGTCATCGTTAATTAGTCTAAATTCTTCGCCTCTAAGTTTAAATCTTGTGCCAGAATAAGATCTGAATATTACAAAATCACCTTCTTTGCAGTATGGTCCGTCAGGAAACTTCTCTGCGTCTTTGTATGCAGCATCTCCTAATGCTATAACCAAACCTACTATAGATGCAGTTTGCTCAAGTCCTTTTAACTTATCTGGAATAATAACACCACCTTGTGTTTTTTCTTCTAACTTAGGTATTGCTATTAATAATTTATAACCTTTTGGCTCGGGTAATTTACGAGTGGTTTCTTCGTCTAGTTCTATCTTTTCTGCAGAGTACATCTCTGATCCTTTTGCAGTGATTTAGGTTCACCGTCACCTTGCAGGCTTCAACGCCTGAATATCGTTATTTTAAATATACACAACTATTGACTAGTTGGGAACCCCTAATCGTCAATAAATCTTTTTTCAGTCTCTTGCAGCAGTTCTCTAGCAATGGACAATCCTTCGATTTTTCCGACAAGTCTTTGATATTCTTCGAAATTACTAGGTCTGCCGGATGATAAATGGTCAGTGACAGCATCCATCTCCTCCTGTATTTTTTTTATTACTGGGGTATATATAGTTTCGTTTCTACTCATTTTGTAGCTGCTTCGCTGCTTCCATTACAATCTTTGCTTCTTCTTGTTGCTCCTTAGAGGCGTCTGTTGCAAGCTTGGCAGCTATCCTCACGCCTTCCCTTTTGTCTTCTGACTCGAGCCTATCTTTTTGATTCTCATCATTCATCATAGCTTTTTGCGCTTCTAGCTCTAATTTAGCAATGTCCATTTGTTTTTTATGCATAAGCTCTTGCTCTTTTATTGCAAGCTCTCTTTGCTGTATTTGTGTCAATGGATCTTGTTGTTGCCTCATAGCTTCTTGCTGCTGCATCTCTGCTGTATTTTGTTGTAATAGCTTTTCTGCTGCCTCTGCTGTTATTCTTGAAAGCTCCTCTTCCGTATCTTCTGGCAGTGGCTTCTCTTCATTAGGCATCGTAACACCCAGATTCTTTTCTATTTCTTTTCTATACTGAAATGCCACATGCTCTGTAATATGCGCAGACAACGCTGCCTGTATAGCCCCTGCAAAAGGAGACTGTCCAACAATCTCTTTTAACTTGGGGTCATTTGCTGCAGCTAGATGAACCTGAATGTGGGCCTCATGATCTTGATATTTAAATGCTTTAACTGGCTCTTGCTTTAATATCGCCATGTTTTCTGTGACAGGGTCGGCTGGTTTTATATCATCCGGTAATTTAATTATGTCTTTAGCGTCTTGTATTCCAAGAACTTCAAGCATTTGTCTATGTAATTTACCCATATCGTATAATTGTGGAGCTTGTTGGGCTAACTGTAATGCCGCTTGATATTGCATAACTCTTTGTGACATGGTGGCTGCGTTTGGATCTGATACAGGAATAACGTCAACCCTATCATCAAAGTCTTTTGTTCTATCGAAATCACCTTCCATTTCATATGCATATTCGCCATCCATATAATCACGAATAACATTTGATAATAATCTTAACTCATTCTTTAACGCTGCATGCAATCTAGCTTGTACACCAGACATAACTTTCATTGATCGCTCCATAAGAGCAAGAGTTGTCCCTACTGGTGCTTGGGCGTTGATGTCTCCAACTTGTATATCCGCAACGGAGCCAATCCTTCTCCCCTCATCAACGATATTTCCGAGCAACTGGTATAAGACCGAGCTTGGTTCTTTGTAAGGAATAAAAGTAATAGCGTCACGTATTGCACCACCCGGGACATCAACGTCACGGAACTCACCCGGCATGAGAGGCGAATCATCACCTTTGATACGAAGACCCCTAGCCTTAAGACCGGCTGGTAAGTTCGAGAGCGTTCCTGCATCGATAAGTTGTCTGAGGATTGATGTTGCACTTTTTGCGAGTCCTCCGATGAGGTGTATAAGTCCTGTACCGTAAAAGCCCAACCCGGGGAGGTACCTATAGTGGACAAAGTATTGTCGCTTTCTTTTCTTTTTATCGTCTTCATAATAATTTCTCCTGATAGATAGTATAGTTCTTGAGGATTTATCTATCGTGATAACATATGGCCTAGCTATACCATCTTCTTCATTAAATGGTTCTGGCATTTCCATCTCTACATGCATTTCTAGTAGAGTGTGTCTATCGTCATCTTCTATTGTTGCTGACTCACCATCAAGCTCATCATACTTTTCTTGTATGTCTGACATGTCTGGCTCAGGCTCAGGTAACTCTATATCTCTGTAAAATCCATTATCTTGCAGTTTTGCTATGTCGTTTGCCGATTTTTTCATAACATGAGTATATCTCTCACATGTCATAAGATCAGACGCACCATAAGAAACAACGAAGTCCTCTGCTGGTACAAACATAGCACATGGTCTTTCCATGATTGGATCATAGTAAACTTTTTTAAATGCAGATCCTGCAAGTGGTAACTTGAAAAGCATCTGTTCTGTTTCGTCACGATACTCTGTCATCTGCTCTGTAAGTAAATAATTCATTTCATTTTCTACACGAGCCGCCTGTTCTGTTTTTTCAACAGACATCTTTCCAACTATTTTTGTTCTTACTGGCCCAGATGCAGGAAATATCTCGCCCATTGCTTGTGCTTGAAATCTAACTATTGATTCTGTGAGTATAGGGTGAAACACACCAGATGAGCCCGCCCAAGGCTGTTGTCTTTCTTCTATCTTCATGCCAAGAAGATCTAAACCTTTCACATAACTTTTAGCCCATTCACTTCTTGATTGTCTGTCAGAATTAAAACTAGATATTAATTCACTAGCCATAGACTGAAGATCAACTTCTTCTATTTCTTCTGCAAGATTTGCATCAAATCCACCAGACATAATTTCATCAACTTGCTCTCCTGTAAAATCTATTATCATTCCACCATCTTCAGTTTCAACTGAAACAGCTTCTGGATTTAAAACCTCAACAGTTACCTCTTCTTCTGTGGTCTCTGCTTTGGCTAAGTCCCTTGGTGTCATGATTTTTTCTACAGCCATTAGATTCTCCTATTTCATTCTTTCTAAGATTCTGTCTATTTTTTCTTCTAGTCTATTTATCGCAACAGTAACATCATCACGCTTTGCGTAATCTTCTCTAGTTTTATTTAGTAAAATATCTATTCTTTTAACTTCTCTTGATTGTGTTCCCAAGAACCATCCTCCACCTAAAACAATAATACCCATCAAGCCATCAATTATATGCACCATATCCATTAATAATACTCCACGGGTCGCCTGTATTTGGGTTCGTCATCCCAATCATCCATAGTGGTTCTTATCCAACCACCTTGTCTAAATCTTAACAGTGCCTGTGTAGTCGAGTCAACCAAGTCATCATGATCTCCTGATGGAAATGCTGCACATTCTTCTATAACTTCATCAGACCACCTTGCAGGTGGACACCAAATTACACCACTAGCAAATAAATCTGTTACACTGTTAACTCTTGCTATCTTATCCTGTCCACGGCTCGGTGTAAACTCCGTAACTGGTATTCCCATAGCTCTAAGTTCAAAAATAAGTGGTGAACCTGCCGCTTTAGCCTCCACAATCATTTGATCTGGCTCAAATTCCCAGTATTTATCATATGCGGCTCTTTTTAATTCAGGAAACTCTAATTTTTCTTTGAATGCATCGATTAATATTAAGTTTGGTCTCTCATTACCCTCATCATCTGGGTGGTAGAATATCCCCCACGTAGTACAAGCGCTATAATCTGCTCTTTGCGTTTTTAAGAAGGCTGTATCCCATGATTGAATTATTGCATCACAAGGTGGTAAGTCTGATTTCTCCCACTCACGCCACCATTCACGCTTGATTAACGCCCCTTCTTCTGATGTAGGGTCCTGTTGGTACTGTGCGTTCCATTTTGACACTGGCAGTTCGGCTTTTAGCGCATCTAATTCCGCCTGTCCCCAAAATTCAGGCCATAATGGCTTGCCTGAAGGCATAATTGCAGGTAATTCTATGACTTCCCAGTCATTTGACCCCTCTCTTTCGATAGATTTGTTAATAATTTGCCCTGTTAGGTCTCTTTTTGACCATCTTGTCATCACAATTATGATTGCCCCACCCGGCTGGAGTCTCTGACGAGGCCCAGATGTGTACCAATCGTAAACTTTGTTGTAAACTTCGGGATTATATTCTCCCATAGTGGCGTCTTGCTCGGAGTGGGGATCGTCAATTATCAAAATATCAGCACCTTTACCCGTCACGGCACCGCCAACACCTATCGCAAAGTAATCACCACGCTTATTTGTGTTCCATCTTCCTGCCGCCTTAGAGTCTGTGGATAATTCTATGCCGGGAAATATATTTTGGAAGTCTTCGTTCTGTATTAAGTTACGAACTTTACGACCAAAGCCAACAGATAGCTCTGCAGTGTGTGCAGTTTGTATAACTTTTTTATCAGGATACATTCCAAGAAACCATGCTGGAAATAAATAACTTGCAAATTCTGACTTGGTATGACGGGGTGGCATATTGATAATCAGTCTTTTTAATTCACCCCGGGCCACTCGCTCAAAAGCATCGGCCATAGTTTCATGATGCCTCCCATGTATAAAAGAAGGCCACATAGCACGAACAAAAGGAAGAAACTCTTTTCTAGCTTTTTCTTTATCTCTGGTCTCAGATATCCTTTCCACTAGATCAAGTATTTCTTTTTGCTTATCCAAAGGAAAGCTGTCTAAGTTTTGATAGGCATCACCTAATAATTTTGCTAGATCACTCATTTTCATTCAATGTTGTTGCAGGTCGACTATCAACTATCTTTTGTGCCAAGTCAATCATCCACAAACATTCATCGGTATCTACTTCAGAAACAATATGCAAAGACTTGTTGCCGTCTTCATCATCAACCCAACCAATTTTAATCTCATTATACAACTCTGGCATTTCATAATCAGAGAGATAATCTGGTTGTTTAAGTTTTCTGTGTTTATCTAGTTCTATTACGTTTTTTGACAATCCGTTTTCCCTACTAGTTATAACAATACTAGTTATAACTAGTTATTTATACTAGTATAACTAAATATATATACTAGTTATAACTAGTAGACAAGCCCCTTTTTATTTTTTTTTGAAAAAAATATGAAATTATATGAGTAAAATAACTGTAGTACGTATGGACAGGGCTACGCTATACACGGGTGGGTAGGACTGGGTGGGGTAACAAGACTAACGAAAATAGCGAAACTAGGCTAATTGTTGTTTAATAACTTTTGTAACTTATCTTTTAACTGATCCTCTAATTCATCAGCAGTCATATTTATATTTTCTGATTTTATTTCTAACTTATCTGCAAATAATCCTACCATATGAGTTTTACCCATCAGCTCTAAAGCTCTAATTCTTGAAGCTGAATTATTATCCATGTCAGTTGCTTCTTTTTCCAGTTGTTTCATTATGAACTCAGCTTGTTTGATCCCCAACATGCGTTGATCTTCTGCTTTTTGGTGCTGAATAGCTTTTATTCTTGATAAGACCTTGGTATTAGCAAAAGTTTTAGATGCCATCTCATGAACTGATTTATCTTTAGTGTCTGGAGATACATCATATGCTTTTCTAAATGCGTCAGCTTTTGTAAATCCATCAGCAATAAGTTGAGCAAATTCAAGTTGTTTAGCAGTCAAAGGCTGATCTTTAGCTTTTGGTATTTTTGTAATTTTAACTTTATCTGAAACTAATTTTAAATCTGGTTTTTTATTCTTATCTTTTTTGCTCATGATTTATCTTCTAACTTTCCATAAATTAACCCTTAACAATTAATATCACACTAAAACCCTTACTGTAAACATGAGAACAAAACATGAAATAGTCTTTAATCGCCCATAGAAGCTCATAGAAGCTCATTAATGCTTTTGGGGTATCATTAGACCTTTTTTATTGTTTCGGAGTTTTTGGCTTCAGCTCTACATCACAGACAATAAACCCTCTAAAAGTTAACCTTAATTATTTTTTTTAATTATTTTTGAATAATTCTAGTTTCTCAATCGTCTAGTAAATATAGGGTTTAAATTTTTTTTATTTTTTTCCAAGAAAAGTTTATTCTCAATCGTATTAGTAATAAGAACATAGTTTATTATTATTTATTATTATTTATCATTATGTGTTTGACATGGTTTTATTATTCGTGTAAGGAATAGGAGAATATTTTTTTAACTTTTTTTAGAGGAGCTAGAAGCTAGAAAGACAAAGGGTTAGCAACCCACGACACGAACTGGAACAGCATGATCTCCAAGTAATGCAAGGAAGTAATTAGCTCGATACCAGATAAGCGAATAGAGAGTGTCAATCAGAGGTAAAATGGTAACGTTTTATTAAGCTGACCAAAGTTAAAGATAGAGATAGGCAATTATTAAAATCTTTAATGTACTGTTTAGGAATGTGTATTCCTACTGATGATCTCAAAAGAGTGAAACAGTTAATTAACTTATGGAGCTATCATGAAAAACATTAAAAACATTTTTGACGTTTATGAAATTAAACAAAGTTTAAATTCAGCTTTAGGTTACGTTGGTACTGTAGAGGATATCCATTACATAGATTACCCAGATAGACGAATTAACTTAGAATTAAGATTGATTTTTAAAATGCTTACAAAAGATACCATTGACGAATATTCTTTAACTAGCTCAATACTAAAATTAAATGAGCTTTTATATAACGATTATCATTGGTGGAGATTTTCCAGACTTAATGAAAAGTTAAATCAGTTATTTAATCTGGGTTTATCTGACAAACTTAGAGCTAGACCACAAATATAAACAATAGGAGCTAATATGAAAATAAGAAACTATCTAAATATACAAGCATATCTACATGAGTTCGCAACTCATAACGTAACTCTAGATATGCTCCAAAGCATATTAAATCATCATAAATATGAGCTTAAAAAAATAAATTTTATTAAAAAATTTGAGGTCGAAATTTTCGTAACCTCATTAGAAAATAATAAAACTTATAAGATTAAAAACTAATTTATCGAGGGCAGAAAAATCTGCCCTCTAACTGTAGTGCAATGTGTGTTGTGCCTGATGATTGCGAAAGCATGAAACAGTTAACCCTTAACTTTTGGAGTTGCCATGCCTAAAAATTATGGTCAATTTGAGGAAGAAATTTTAGAGCTGAGTAATGATCTTCAGTATGAAATTTCACAACTCATAAGAAAAAAGTTAGCTGATCTTAACAATGAAAATCAGCAACTATCTCCTAATACCTACGTTCAATTTCGTTCTAATTCTGACGATCTTGACATTGCAGTTAATCAATACTGCAACGTTGAAGAGGTGCTAGATGCTATATCTATCGTACCTAATCAAAAAGGTTTTAATGAGGTAGCCTAAAACTTAAATGGGGAGTTAACACTCCCCATTATTATTTAACGTAAACAACCAATGGAGAAACTGAAATGGCTAAAGCTAATCAAAAAGTCGTATTCGATAACGTAACACCAATCATAAAAGAGGATAAGAAATTGAATAAAGAAACTCAAAAAGATCCAAGATTTACTAATGAACTTGTTGACCAGATCAGAGGTAGTGAAGCTGAAATTTCTGGTTTAAAATCTACAAACTCTGAAAATACTAAGCTAGTTAATGAGCTGAAGATTGACCAGTATGTAGGTTTAATAACCCATGTAGCACCATTAAAACTTTCTGCTTCTGGCAACCTTACTAAAGCTGATACGAGGGCAATTAGTGAAGATCTTGTAAACGAATGTAACATGAGTAAAGCGAATGCCAAGTTACTTAAAGATAATTCAGTTAAGTTTGTAGTTAAGTTTGATGTACCCTCTCAAGCTACACCAGAAATGATAAGGGGCATCATGGAAGACAATGGCATCACTTCCCAGACTAAACTTAAACAAGCAGTCAATCCTCAAGACGATATTATGCTTGGAGATAAAATTGCCAGAATGATTTATGGCAAGATGAAGAGTGTTAAAAATACTGAGGGTGTAGCTGAAGATAAGTTTATACAAACTGATCTAACTGCTGATGATATCAAGATCATTGAAGAAACTTTAGCTGATGCTAAACGTATGTGGGAAGCAGTAGAGAAAGCTAATAAAGAAAGCTCTAAGGATCAGTCTGAAGACAATCAGCAAGTTAAAGATACCTTTAAAGCTCTGGGTATCTAATCAAGTCGACTAATTTAGGCACGATCTCTGATCGTGTCTATGCTAGTCCACTTGGACTATAACTGTAAATTTAAAATGGAGAACTTATGAAAAATTTACAAAAACAAAAAAAATATAAAATATTTTTATACGAAAATATTAATGGTCTTGGTTGCTTAGGCGATCAAGGTTTCTCTTTTGATACTTGGAGAGAAGCATACGATAAGAAAGTCGAGCTTCAAAAAGAGGGAAAGCTACCTAAGAACAATCATTTAATTCAAATAGATTGTGTTTAAACATCATGAATGAATTAGAGATTATTCAAAAACTAGATCAGATTATTTCTGATCTAGTTAAAGATGGATTGTTAGATATAGCCAACAATCTTGAAATAGAAAAGCAAAAGATTGCTAAACAATTTAACCAAGCTGAAGCTAATAGTCAGCAAATAGATATCGAGGAGATAATTGATAATGAATAAACAAAAAGAAATCATTACCTTTTTTAAAGGTCGCATTGTTAGTGGACATTTTTTTAAAATGTCTACTAAAGATAAGAGATACTTTCATGGTGTATTAAAATTTGAAGCCAGAGATACACCAGACTTAATCACAGTCTACGATTTTCAAAAGAAACAATATAGAAGATTTAGACTGGATCAAGGCAGTATAAGATTAAAATCTGGCAATAAACTTTTCAGCTACAATAAAAAAAGTGGCATAACATTTAAAACAAGGAGTGCATAGAAAATGAGATTATCTATAGCAAAAAAAATATTTATCGAAGCCATCAACCATAGTTTTAATTTTGACTATGAGAACGACAAATCTAAAAAGCCTATATCCTTACACCTTGAAGGCTCTATGGGTATAGGAAAAACTGCATTGTGTAGGCAAGTTGCAGAAGAAATGAAACTACATTTAGTTATTGTTTCTCTGGCACAATTTGAGCCTACTGACATTGGTGGTTTAAGAATGCCAGATGGAGATAGCATGAAAGTGCTTAGACCAGACTGGATTGTTACTGACGAAGAATGGCAAGAGCTGAAAGCTCAAGGGTATGTAGGGATCTTATATGTATTTGATGAACTCCCTCAAGCTCCAGTTCTTAACATGAATATCTATGCTCAAATATGTGATGAATATAGAGTTGGAGAATATCACATTGACAGATCACATTGTTACATCATGTCATGTGGTAACAAATTATCTGACAAGGCAGGAACTAATGCCATGCCATCTCATTTAGTTGATAGACTTTCATTCCTAGAGATTGAAGCTAACCTAGATGATACTTGCTCTTATTTTGCTAAGACTGGTGTAGATCATAGGATCATCTCTTGGTTACGTTTCCAACCAGAGTTTTTGCATCAATTCCAAAAAGGTGTAAATGCTTATCCTACTCCCAGATCTCATGAGAGGGTAGCAACTATGCTTAAATGGAAGCTAGACGAAGAAGCAATGGCTGAAGCTATCTCTGGACAAATTGGAGCTAGTGCATATGCCAATCTTAAAACCCATATGGACATTCACGAAAAATGTCCAGACATAGACAAGTTAATTGCTGATCCAATGAACACTCCAGTAGTTGAAGATCCACCAATCATGTTTGCTTTATGTTCAGCTCTATCAATGAGAGCTACTGATAAGAATATGGGGAACATATTGCAGTATGTTCAGAGATTACCTAATGAGGAATTTCAAGCATACTTTCTTAAAGATGCATTGAGCAGAGATGAAAGCCTTAAACAAAATAAAGATGTTCGTTTATGGGCTGGTAAGTCTGGCAATGGAAAATATTTGGTGTAACTTAAATGTTACACCTTAACTTTTAGAGGAGTTGAGATGCACGATTTACAACGTAAATTAGTCAGATCTAAAGTTCGACTTATGGTCGATAAAGATAAAAATGGACTGGGGTTTTATGCTTCAGTCCTCTATAAAATGCCTTTAGTTGTTAAGAATGAAATACCTACAATGGCAACTGATGGGACTAACATTTTCTACAATGAAGAGTTTACTGACAATCTATCTGAAGCTGAACTTGATTTTGTTTTATGTCATGAATGTTTGCATAGAGTTTTACTGCACCATTTAAGACATGGCAAAAGAGATGCTGAGCTTTGGAATATAGCATGTGATTATGCCATTAATTATTCTCTGGTAGAAAGTGGATTAACCCAGATGCCTAAAGGTGGTTTATTGGATAGCCAATACAAGGGCATGAGAGCTGAAAAGATATATGATATCTTGAACTCAAAAGCTGAAGAGAAGCCTAAACCTCAATCATGGGGCATGGTTATTCCCCAAGAGGGCATGTCTGAAGATCAGATAAAACAAGAGGTTGCGAAGATTAATGCTGAAACAGTTATGGCAGTCAATACTGCAAAAGCTATTGGCAAATTACCATCAAGTGTTAAGCAGATAATCAATGAGATGAAGAGATCTCAAGTTGATTGGACTGACGTTTTAAGAAGACATGTAGTTGGAGATCAGCCAGAGGGTTATTCTTATCGCAGACCCAATAAAAGACAATGGGATATCAATAGAGTAATAACTCCAGTATCAAATAAAGTTGGTGTTGGAGATATTGTCATAGGTGTTGATAGCTCTGGAAGTGTTAGCAATAAAGAGCTTAAACATTTTCTAGGAGAGCTGAATGCATTGTCTGAGGAGATCAAGCCTAACTCAATAACTGTCATTACATGTGATGCCATAATACAGACTGTAAAGAGGTATGAGCATGGAGATATTATCGAGGATATCAAGTGCAATGGTCGAGGTGGTACATGTGTCATGCCAGTATTTGATTATATCAGATTGAATAATCTTAATGTGGATAGCATGATCTACTTTACTGATCTGGGTATCTGGGATTATCCAAAGCATGTTGAGTTCCCTTTACTATGGGTATCGACTGACGTTAACCAAGATGAAGCACCTGTTGGTAATACTACCTATCTAAAAGTTGCTTAATCATTCACAACCTAATCAATTCGCACCCTTGAAAAAGGGTGCGACTAATTCATTAACTTATGGAGATCTTTAATGAAAAACGTATATAAAAATCTTAAAACTAAAGCTCAAATAGAACACCAGTTTTATTTACAAGCTAGAAAATCAATACCAGTATTAGCAAAATCAATGGGTATGGACTTTAAATACTTTGCATCAAATACTTATGCAATTGGTGGTGGCTTTCCATCAGATCCAGAAATGCAAAAAGAGGTAAGAAGAATTAAGGATAATCTTAATTACTATAATGCTCAAGTGTTTGAAAGTATTGGTCAACTTATTCATGGCATAAAAGAATACAGATCCAAGACTGTTAAGGGATCTGTAGGGACTGATGGCTACATGAAAAAGTTTGATATCTTTGAAAAGCTATCTGCGAATACAGTAGAAACTGCTAATATCTGGTGGAGAGATAGAAACCCTAGAACTTATGTTGATATCAAATGTCAAACAGACAGACAAAATGATATAGAAAAAGGGCAATCTCATTATTCATCTACTGGCATATTTATGTCCCCATTGTGGTATCACAAAGTTTATAAACATGGATTGCACGAGGTTGTCTATAAAGGTAGACCTTGTTTTGTTATGAAAGTCGATCCTTACCCAGTAAGACGATTGCAACAAGATGATATAGATGTTCACAAGGCAACTATATTACATTCTCATGGTGGAGATATAACCATGATTGATGACATGTACTTGGCATCATTTAAACAAATGGACTACACAGTAAACTCTGAGGGTAAAGTTATTAAACCATCTGAAAGAGTAACTTCAGTTAGTCCAGAGCTTAAAAGAGCTGAGGTAGGATTATCCCAGAGAATAGGCAGAAACGTTATTGGTAGCCTACTATCATAATTCTACTATCATTACCTACTATCATCTTATTACTATCATGGGGTGGTAGTGGGTGTTTTTCGTGTCGCATAAATCAACAAGCATTGTTAACGTTAACTTTTAGGAGATTAGATTGAAGATATCTGATGCAAAATTATATAAAATGTTTGGCTTAGATGCCTATAAAGATAAGTATGGAGAATTTATCCATGATGTATCTGATGAATTGTTAGAGAAGCAATTTGATGATGTTGGAGAGTTTATTTTAGACAATATCAATAAATGCTTACCAGTAAAAGAAGCCAATTATATTATTATGATTGAAATAAAAAAAGAACTCTGGATAAGGGAAATGTTTAAAAACTATGGAAAGGAAGAGTAATGAGTGAAATAGATCCTAGTATGAGTGAAGAAAAATTACCCAGAAACCACCCAGATGCAAAGTCTGGGAAAGTTAGTTGGGGAAATGCCATGTTAGAAATTGAGGGTTTAGTCTGGGAAGAAATTTCCAGACTAAAAAAGAATGAACAATACTATCTGGCAGATTATTTAAGACAATCATTAGAAACAATTAAGAGAGGTGTATAATGAGAAATAATCCAGACGATATATCAAATCAAATTATTCATGAGATTAAGGTATGGCTAAAAAAAGAGATATCTGATGTTCATGCTAACCCTCATGATGATGATGTTGATAGCAGAGAGCTTGGCATATTAGATGGCAGATACGAATGTGCCAGAGGTTTAATAACTTATATAAAACAGTTGGAGAAAAAATATTATGATTGATAGAATATTATTATGTTTATTAGGCATATGCATAATGCTTATGTCTTTTGTTACACTAGCTGATCCAGATGGGTATTACATGCAAAGTTTCGAGGGCATAGTTTTTACTTGTTTTATTGGGGCAGTTGGTTTTACAATGATACTGGTAAGTTTTTACAGTATCTTTTTTAAAGAATAAGAGGTTTAAGTCCACTCCTTTGGTGGTGGGTCGTATGAGTGCCTAGTTATGAAACAGACTAACCTAAATGCTATACCTCTCTTTTATATCTTGCTTCCTCTATTTTAATTTATTGGCAAGTATGAAAGGGTAAAACTGGGACTTTGTAATTCAAGAGAAGTTTAAGGTATGGAAACTCATAAAAAAAGCCGATTTAAGGCTTGTACAGAGAGGGTTGCAGACCTCTCTGTACGAATACTAGCAAAACAACCTTAATGCTCTGTAGCAAGAGTATTCGCTGATTAAAAGGGAGATCGATATAATGACAACATCTTACAGTAAATTAAAGGGCAGATCTAAAGGTTATCGATATGCAAATTCGATAGTTGATCTCCAGAGGGATCTCTGGAAAAGAAATGCTAAAAAAACTCCAAAAGAATTAGGAGCTGATGAAAGGTTTGAAGATGTACCAACCAGATTGTCAGATAAAGATAGATATGGAAGAGTAAACAAAGTATCTACATCAACAATTCAGCACATGCGAGGTGGCAGTACTTTTGAAGAGTAACTGTTAACCTTAACTTTTAGAAAAGAATGAGGGCAGTATGAGAAGTACTGCCCTCTTTTAGCGTAGTAAGAAGTGAGTAATGAGGTTACACACTTATACACAACATATCCCCACCTATAAGTTAAGTCAAGATGAACTCCAGTTTTCGTAATATTCTTTTACTGGCTTAACAATTTCCCCAATATTATTTTCAATAAATTCAATATCTATCCTAGTCAAAACTCTATCAGTTAACAATTTCATTAGTGCATTGTAGCAACCATTACCACCTGCCGATTTTACAAAAGCCAGACATTCGTAAACTTTTCTTTTTAAAATGTGATGATTGTCGCTAGTTGTGTCGTAGTTAGCTGAAATTCTGGGATTATAATTACTGGCTTTTACACCAACCATACCAGATTTATTATAATCTGATGCCAACCTATCCAATATTTTATAATTATTTAATGATATACTATCATTCGTGAGTAACGTATCTAGGCAAGTTTGGTCAACTATCCTCATTCTAACTTTGTTAGTGTTACCAACAAACTCTGGCTTTACCTTTTTATTTTTAAAAGGGTACGTCTTCGTCATCTTTTTCATAATAACTTTTTACTGGTGGTTTTCGTAGCTTTGTCTTTTTAGGAGCTAACATATCTTCGGCAGTTTCCATTTCATCTGTGCTAATATATCTTGATGTTGCTTTGTCAAACGATAGCACACAATCCCCAACAGACCCAACCCAAGAAAACCTACACTTCCAAATCATAACTTGACTAAGGCTAGACGTTGATGGGTTTGGTCTATGGACTGTAAGTCCTAGATCAGCTTTTGCAAACCATGATGCACTACCAGATATGTCATAACCTTTTGGTGGTGGCACAGTCCCATCATCTTTTCGCATCATTTTTGTTGGGTGGGCAACAAACCAGATATGTATTCCATGAGCTTGGGCAAACACTCGTAACGTAGTTAGCATATCTGATATCCAATCAGTTTCAGAATTTATATTTTCTTTTGATATATAGTTGTAAGGATCTATAACAACACCTCTGATCCCATGTCGCATGACTGCAACTTTCATTCTCTCGATAATGCTATCCAACGTAGATAGCGACCCATCAGCTTGATACAAAAATGAGAAATGATCTTGAACAAACTTCTTTCCAGTAGCTAAATCTTCTTTTGTAACTCTTGGGGTTATGCCATCAAAAAAAGGTTTGCCAACATATTTACTAATTAATTTAGCAATATGTATTCTAGGCTCATTCTCAAAGCTACATATCCCAAACTTCCAACCTTTATCTCTGGCAATATTTACCATGATTTGATCTACAAACTCTGACTTACCAGATGATGGGTGTCCAGTTACAACTGTAAGTTGACCCTCGACAATCGTGTAAAGTTCGTCTACCTCTTGATAGCCAGTAGAAACCCCAGACCCTATACCTTTTTCATAAATGTCATCAACTTCTTCATAAAAATGTGAAGCATCATACAATCCCGAAACTGGATATGGTATTGGATTTGCAGTTATTTTATCTAATTCTTCTGCACCATGCTTAACCAAAACTTCGTTGGCATCTTTACAATCCTCTGGGTATTCTATCTTGAAGCACTTATCCTTACCTATTCTTCTGGCTAACTCCTCTGCCATTGCTTGACCAGATTTATCACTATCCATTGCAATAACAACTTTCTGGCATTCATCAAGTTTCTTTTTTGCATTCCAAATAAACTTAAATTTGTTGTCTTCGTGAGCATCTATTTTACCATCAACAACTTTCATTACTGCCCCATGAGGTATGGAAACAACTGACTTGTAACCTATCTCCATGAATGACAAGCAGTCCATCTCCCCCTCACAAATAATCATAAACTCATTATCATTTACGTTATCTATGTTGAAAAAATTTACTGCTGATCCTTGAGATGAAAAACCCTTTTGTGGGAATGATCTGAGCTTGGCAAACTCTGTACTGCCATTGTTTCTGTATGGAAAAACTATGCAAGGCATCTCTTTTTTCTCTGATGCAATGTAGTGGTGTTTAAACTTTATACCTACCTTTTTTGCCGTATCTTCAGATATGCCACGACTTTTCAAATAATTAATACTGCCATTCTCTACTGTTAAATCTCTCCACCTATTATCATCAACAGCATGAATCACATTTTCTCTCCTTATTAATCTAAAATTGTTATCCTCAAACTTGATAAATCCATTCTCATTGCAATGCCAACAATTATAATAAACAACTTTAGCATCTACTTTTAGTGATAATGTTTTCTGGTCTTTTTTCTTTCTCTGACTTGAGCAAAATGGACAGTTTACCTTGTGTTGTCCACTACCCAACTTGAGGGCATTTGCCCTAATATTTTTTTTTAATTCCATTGATCTCTCCTACGCATGACAGAAAAGATAATCAGATAAAAAATCTTCGTCAACAAAAAAATTTAGCTAATTTTATAAGTTCATTAATCAGATGATGGTGGGAGGAACGCCTGTATTTTGCAAAACTGTTTTAAATGTTAACCTTAACATCTACTAGTTATAACTAGTATATATATATATATTATTACTTGTTATAACTAGTATGTTATAACTAGTAGAGATGACCCCTATCTTGAATTGCTTTTCTTAATCTTTCTCCAAGATATCTAGCAACTATTGGTTTACTAGTTAAAATTTCTTTTATTAGTTTGTATAAATTCTCTGGGTGCATCTCTGCCATATCACATACGATTATGTAATCGTCAGTCATTAGCCATTCGCCAACTCTTAATTTTTCTTTTGGACTTCCTAGATAGCTATCAGAGATCGCTTGGCAAATTACATGTTTCCAAAGGCGACACTCTGACATGAGTTCTAGGTCTTTCTCTGTCCAGTCCCCAGTAAATGTGCTTTTGTTTGACTTGTCTGTCATTAACATAAATTTTCCCTTGCATACAATCCAGTATCACACTTTCATCTAAATCTGGTCTTCTTGATGCGTAGTATATAATTAACTCCACTTTAACATCAGTTTCAATAAGATTTTCTAAAACTGGACATTGATCTGCAAATAACTTTTCATAATCTCTAGCTTTTTGAGATTTTATTAATGCCATTCTTTTTCCAAAATTTACTATTTTCCTAGAGTTTCCTTTACTTGCTGGTTCTCCCTCAATAATAAATTTAAATTTCTCATTATTAGTTATTGACATCTATTATTTTCCATTATATTTTCAAAATAGCGTAGGAGAAGACACATGAAAATTACAAACAAATTTGGTATGCCTAAACCATTCGTGGATTTTGCCAGAAACGATAAATATAGTAAAGGTAAAGCTGATATATCAGTAACGACATTGATCGATAGTCCTAGAGTTAGGATTATGAAAGAGCAATATCATGACCAGATAGAGGTTGATGCAGTTGACATGATCTGGGCATTATTTGGTACTGCAGTTCATTCAGTATTAGAAAATTCAGAACAATCAGAAAATAGCATAACTGAAGAAAGATTATATTCTGAAGTTGATGGTTGGGTTTTATCTGGTGCAGTTGATCGACAGGAGATAAAGAACAACCAGATAACTATTGTTGACTACAAAGTTACATCAGTCTGGTCTGTCATATATGGAAAGATAGAGTGGGAAAATCAATTAAACTGCTATGCATATCTAGTAGATGACAAGAATGCTTTTTCCCAGAGCAACGTAACTAGCCTTAAAATATGTGCCATACTTAGAGACTGGAACAGAAAAGATAGCGAGAAAAAAGAAAACTATCCAAAAGCACCTATTGTGTTCGTAGATATACCATTGTGGAGTTACGAGGATAGATTGGCATATGTCAAAAAGAGAATGGCATTACATCAAGAGTCCCAGATAAATTTTGACGTTCACCAGAGTTACCCATTGTGTTCAGACGAGGACACATGGAAAAAGAATGACACTTGGGCAGTAAAGAAAAAAGGTCAGAAGAGAGCTATCAGAGTTTTGGATAGCGAGGAAGAAGCCATAAAATACATGGAATGGCACAAAGAAACTGACAGAGCTTACACTAACAAAACAGATTTAGAAATAGAGTTTCGAGTAGGAGAACACACTCGTTGTGGCAACTATTGTTCAGTTGCTGATTTTTGTAACCAATATCAAGAAAGGATTAATAATGGTTAATAAAAAGACGGACAAAGCTAGTCCTAAAAAGGTTATTAGAAAAGTTAAGAAAAGTGGTTTGGTAAAGTTAAAGCCAAAGATAACTGCAACAAGACCAAAAGACAGATCTCTTATTGCAGAGCATATAGCTGAAGCTACTGGTAAGGGCAAAGTTGAAAAACCATTTTTCTTAATAAGATTATTTATAAAGATAAGAGATAAGATTAGGGAGTGGAAGAAGTTGTAATGGCAGAAATAAACGAAAAGTTAAGCAAACTTCTAAAAGAAGTTGGAGAAGTTGTTGATGTAAGAGATAAAAATAGTGCAGTCTGGTCTTTACCTCAAAATAAAAATGCATTGATCGTAAAGCACAAAGCACTAGAAAAAATATCTGCACATCTAGGTATGTGGTTTGATCCACCAAAGATTATTGAAAGTGATACTGAAAAGAAAATCGTGTCTTTGGTCGTTCAAGGTTACATAGATGATGGCAAAGGCAAGAATACTGCATGGTCTATTGGAGAGGTTAGTCCTCAAAATACATCTAATAAGTATGTATATGCTATGGCAGAGAAAAGAGCTATAGATCGTGTTATTTTGAAATTACTTGGTGTTCATGGGGACTTTTATTCTCAAGCTGAGATAGACGAGGGAGAAGCTTCCAACAAAGGCACAAGTGATAAACCAGATCCCAAGATGGTTGCCATGATTAAAGAAATGTTTTTGACATTTTTAAAGGTTCAAAAAACCAGAGAGGATTTGGTGGCATATTGGAAAAATAATCCAGAGCCATTACGACAACTGAAAGCAATGTCTGAGATTGCACATCAAGAAGTAGAAGATGCTTTCAGAGAAAGAGCAAAAGAAATTAAACAAGGAGAAAATTAATGGAAGAAAACAACTATGGTGCGACTGGGGCATTGTTTGTCGCAAAGCAAAAGAGAAGCGATAGAAGTCCAGATTATAATGGAATATTAGAACTGGATATGGAAGTTGTAGATGACCTCATAGCTCAAAAGCAAGAGGGAATAGAACAACCTAAAGTCAATCTTGTTGGTTGGAAAAAGGTAGCCAAGTCTGGCAATGCTTATTTGAGAATAATAGCCAACATGGAAAAAGAAAGAAAAGATAATCAGAAAGAAAAGGTAGAGCAAAAGACTGCTGAAAATAAATCTGATGATGAAATAGACGATCCAATACCATTCTAAAGGAGATATAAATGGAAGAAGAAAAAAAAGTTGAGGGTGTTAGTTTTGAGGCAGTCAAAACATCTATGATGCAAGACAAAAATGGAACTAACATAAGGCTAACAATACACCCAAATGATGTACCTCAAGATCTACACAAAGACTGGGTTGGATCAAGGTATATGGTTGTCATGGTTAAGTTAAATGAAGACGGAACACCAGATAATAGGGAAGAGAATGTCAGCACCGAAGCATGAAAACAATGCAGACATATCCTCTGACTTCTTAACAGTAGATGGTGTTGCCAAGTATTTATCCTTGAGTAGCAGTCTTGTTAGAAAGCTGATGAAAGACCCAAAAGAGAACTTTCCTAAGAGCTTTGAGATATTAAAGACTGACAAAAGGATAAGACACCTATTTAAAAAAGAAGAAGTTGCTGAATGGGTAGAGAGCAAAAGATCAAAAGGTTAACGTTAACTTATGCGACCCATGTATGAAAATGACAACGACCTAAGATCAGAAAAAAATCTTATAAGCTACGTTTCAGATTGTTGGAACGTAGCTTCTTATAAATTACCAATGTCCTACAAAATAGATTATGTGATGTATCGTAATGGAAGCCCAGTGGGCTTCGCAGAAGTGAAGGTCAGAACGCACACTTTTGGGACATTTCCAACGTATATAATATCTCTAGCAAAGGTCATGGAAGCCAGAAGACTTGCCAGAGAAACAAATACTAAATCAATACTAATAGTATCGTGGACAGACAGAACTGGTTATCTTGATTTTTTTAATCATCACCAGATTAGACATGGTGGTCGATCTGACAGAAATGACTGGCAAGACCAAGAACCTATGTGCCACTTTGATTTAAAGCATTTTAAGGGGATAGGAATAAAATGAAGATAGTAATGAAATGTGATATGGGTGGCTACATAGCAGAGCTAGAAAAATACAACCATAAGCAAGTAAATAAACAAATGAAGTATAACACTATAGCAAAATTTTTAAGAGATTACGCACAAAAACTTATAGAAAAAGCAGAAGAGCTTGAAAAGAAAACTGGCTTTAATGAGTATCTACAAAGTTTTAAAGATAGGAATTACATTTCTATGGGGTTTATTGACCCTGAAATTAAAAAAGAAGCAGACGATCTGTTGAAAGACAAGGCTACAAATAGATTAAATGCCAGAAGAAAAGCAGAAAAAAGGTTACAAATTCGTGCATACAAGAAAGAGGTTGGTTGCTCTTCTTGTGGGTATAAAGACAACCCAGATATTTTGCACTTTCACCACAAAGACCCAACCACTAAGATTAATAACATATCAAGAATGCTAGGTAAAAATCATTCTATGGAAAAGATAAAACAAGAAATAGATAAATGTGATTTGCTTTGCATTACTTGTCATCATAAGGAGCATAAAATAAAATGAGTGATAAAATAAATAGACCAGAACACTATCGTAAAGGCAGAGTAGAGTGCATAGATGCAATCAAGTCAGCACTTGGAGATGGTTACAGGTATTATCTACAAGGCAGTATCTTTAAATACTTGTGGAGATACGAGCATAAACATAGCAATAATCCATTAGAAGACCTAGAAAAAGCACAATGGTATCTAAGAGAGCTTATCAAAAATATTAAAAAGAAAAGATGAAAGTATGATAGTAGATGGTTTTGTGGCAGCCAATGAAACAAGCTCTCGGTTCGTCAACTGTTCTGGTTTCTCGATTCGCTGCCATACATACCACCAGTCATATTATTAACTTTTAGCTATAAGTTAACATTAACTTCTACCCAGCTTCTTTTAAGCCCACCGACCTCATTAAAATTAATCCTTGTCGCATCAGATCATTTATCTTTTCTCTTCTAATTCTTTTGAGATTAGATTTAGTTTGTTCTGGTATTCTTGGGTTTGCGTCAATTTCCTTAATCTGCCGTAATAATCTATTTCTAGCATTATCAATAGCTTTTAATCTTCCAGATATCCTTACTTGATCTTTATATTCCGTGAATAGGCTGTTTGCACTCGCTGTGTCCCCTGACTTCCTAGCTATATCTATTCTTGCTAATATCGTAAATAGCTCTTGTCTATTCTTTAAATAATTGCCTACATCTTCTCTCTCACTAGGGCTTATAACCACTTTTCTAACTAGTGGTATGGCTCTCATTATATCTCCTTCGAAGTCTCCTTGCAAAGCCTCGTAGATAGACGGAGGAGCTTCAAGTGTACGCTGTACGAAAGCTCCCGTGCCACCTGCGAAGTAATCAAACCAGAACTCTAAAGTATTTGGACTAAAGTCTATATATCCACTAGATACTGCATCTCCACCTGTAAGACTGTTTATGTTGTCTGCAATGCCTTTTGCTATAGAGCTGGTATTAGACCAGTACGCTTGACTGTCAGGTGTTGGTCGTGATGAGAATGTAGGGCTTTCTTTGTATATAGGATCTCCTTTATAATCCTCGTTGATAGCCAGACTAACAAAAGGATCTAATACTGTAGGTGCAGTAAGATTGTATATATTATCAAATCCACCAAATGGACTTATACTCTCAAACGCAGTGCCGAAGATAGACCTACTGGCTTCTCCTGCAGTGTATTCTCCTCTAGCCGCCCTGCTTAACGACCTACCAAAGTTTACACCTAAGTTTAATCCATATGATAAAGGTATCATAATAAACTTATCTCCTGCTAAACCAAAGGTAGGTAATATTAAATTATGCTCTAAAACGTATCTAGGTAATTCATCATAATCTTTAATTCCATCTTCATCTTCATCATCAGAAAGTAGTGAATTAAGTTGATCTTGCATGATGCCGTAGATAACCAAACCAGCCCAAACTTTTCTTACCTTCTTTGATTTGGCAGCAGCGTTAATAAGCGCCATCGATCCTTGCAATGATGCATTATAAAATAAATACCATGAGTTCATTAAGGTTTTGTTCTCTCCACCTTTCGCAAAATTCACGGTCACGTTCCTAGCCGCTTGTGCAGCCCGGGCCGGTGAAACACCACGCTTAGTAAGTGAAGTAAATACAGATACCCTGACCCCATTCTCCACTGCTGTATTGTAGTCATCTAAAAAGTTTAGTAACTTTCTAGTAAATCCGTTCTTATTTAATCCTAATTTCTTTTTTATTCCTGTTTGAGATATATCTCCTAATATATCTCCTATATTATTTATCTGATCCTGTAGGTCTCCCATTTGGTTAGTGGCGTTTTTACCACCAGCAGATACAAACTTTCTATACTGCTCTGACCAATATGTTTCTTTACCGCCTCGTAATACCGCAGCAATACCCTTAACCGCTGATACTGTGCTTGTTAGCACTTCTTTGGTCATCCCTTTTTGGTCATACTGTTGCATATTAACACCTGCTGTTTCCAAATCTCTTGCAAAGTTTGGTATGACGAATGCAGGGTTATATGTGGTATTAATACTAGATAAATATTTATTCATCTTGCCAAGTGCTTTTGTAAACTTGCCAACTGACTCAGGTGTAAGATGCCCTTTCAATGCACGACCTATTCGAGCATCCTCAAAGTGAACCTTAACTTCTACACCATTTTCTTTTATTGTTAGTATTCTATTTTTGTCTAAACCCTCTTGTAGTTTCTTAGGCATATCGTCAACAAATCTAGCAATTTTCTCCATATGTGTTTTTAATTGCTCATTTACCTTAAATGTGCCATCAGGCTGTTCTTCAAAGCCTCTTAATAGATTGGCAAATGATTGCCCTACTTTGTTACGTTCACCACGATCAATTGATCTTTGGTTTTGTGCCATCATTGATGCAATAATATTTTCTGCATAATCGGTTTGTCCTAGTGCGGACCGGTCTTCCTTGCCCGCTGCGCCAAACAAGTTGGTAGTCATTCTGGTTTTACCCATCAAATCTTCTTCGGTTTCTACTTCAGACTCTATATCTCCTCTTAGTGGCACATAGTTGTTATATACTTTTGATTTAAAGTTTGAGTCTAAAAGTTCAGGCTTTATCAGACCACTCTCTAAGCGCTGCTTATTTGTATTCGCTATAATTTGTTTAGATAAATTTTCTATTTTAGCTAATTTACCACCTTCAACTATATCAAGCGTAGATAGCCAATTTATTATAGCATCTGCTTCCTTGTTTGCCATGCCGGACCCTTTGTCCCTGCCCCCGGGCTTGTTTTTATTTATGTAGTCGTTTCTTTCTTTAGCATGCCTTGCGTAAAGGATAGCGTCTGCAACTGCTAGTCTTTTATCTATGTATTTTTTCTGAGCTATTTTATAAAAATTACTAACAGATATTAACTCATTTAACTTTTGATCTGGTATATTTATAGATTTAATAGTTTCTGATAATGGAACAAATAACTTTTCTTGTATATCTTCTACCTTTGCCCCTGCTCTTCCATGAAATAACTCTTCTTGCATGTAAGTATCTAATGCATCGGCTATTGTGAAGCCCTTCTTCTTTAGCTCATCCAACATAGCCCCTACAGGCAATAATGCATCTTGGAACTTAATTAATATCTTTTCTGCTTCTTTTTGCGCCTTTTCTTTTTCTATTTTACCAAATGTAACTTTTGATACTATTTTACCTAATATTGGAGCTAAGTTATTGTACTGAATATTAAGTCTTTTCTTTTCTATATCTTCAACTATTTGATCTGATTGTGGCGTGATATCCGTAGTCGGTATAGTAGCCATAGAATTAACACGCTGTGTTCCAACACGCCTGTCAGAGTCTTCTAAAAATGTTGTGTTAACTACATATACTGGCTGTGAATATGTATCTTTTTTATATTTTAATACTAGTGCTAATGTTTTATTAGCTTTGTTTTTACCAGCTATTCTTGCTTTATCCCAAAACAACACAAGATCTGTTGATTTACCATCGAACCTTTGTCTTACACCATTTTTAAACTTATATGCTTTTAATGTTTCGTATATAGCAGTTTCAACGTCTTTATACTTTATCCAGTTACCATCCTCTGTAGGTACTAATAATTCATCTCTTCTGCTTGGTTTTCTACCGCGCTCACCTAGAATATGCGCTAATCCCTCACCACTATAAATAGGATTGCCTTGGTTATCTGTGCCTTTGTATTCGTGGAATCCCTCTGTTAATACTACATTGGTCATTCTTCCCTGCGGGCCCTTAACAGTGCCGTAAAAATATCTATTACCAAATATACTTTCAGTTGGGTCCGCTAAAGGTACGTTAATCAGCTTGTTTGGGTTAACAGCTGCCGACATAACTCTGTTAAACTTATCAAACTCATCTTGTAATTTTTGTTGTTCTGACTTTTCTTGTTCTGTTAAACCCTCAGATACATCATATTCTTCTACTTCTTGTTCAACATCTGCTTCTTCTTCTGTAACGATATCATTTGAGTTATAAACTCCTTCAATCTTTCTCTCGGTATTTGTGTCACTATCGAGTCTGTTTCTCTCTGATTCGGGGAGTGCTTCTGTGATCGTTTCATTTTCTATACCTCTTTCTCTTAATACTGCTATAGCACCATCTACATAGTCATTCTTTAATCCCTGACCTTTTCTAACGCCATAGGCATCTAATAAATCTTTTTCTGCATACCATAACAATGCTTGTATATCTGCATTACTAATATTTATACCGTTCTCAGCTAATATTTGTCTCGCTCTATTAATTACGAGACGCATCATTGCACGGTCCCCTCCACTACGAGGCGCTTCAACAACTTGTGTATTTGCGTTTCTGTTTAAAGATTGAGCGGCTAAATCAAGCTCTGTCTTTTGTTCTCTTAATTCTACAGGTGTTTTAGAGAATGCTACTTGATACTGCCTATCTAATGCTGCAGCCAACTCTATAGCTGTGGCATCATTAATAATATCTATATTTGCTTCATCTTTTGCATCTTCTATAGCATTTATAAGAAAATTATTTCTTTGTGCCTCTGCTGTCTGTACAGCGGTTAGTAATCTAGCTTTATTATCACTTAATACATTCTGACCTATAACCTTAAATGGATTACCTGTTATTCTATTAAAAAATCTCATAAACCATCTATCCATAGTCAATGCATCATAGTTGCCTCTAACATTTTGATAGAATGCACCACCTATCTTAGATCCGAATATTTGTGAACCCTTAACAATTGTATTAACTGTCTCTGTTGAAGATACAGTAATTCCAAGTTCTTTTATTATTGGTAAGGCTTTAAGTTCACCCATTGTAAAATCTGAGTTAAGAAACTCTGTTATCTCTGCATCAGACATAGTTTCTTTCATAGTATTATAGGCAAGAAAAGCCTTTCTCATACCAGCATCTTTGCCCTCTTCTTTAAACGTGCCGTTCTCAACCCAATGCTCGTATTGCTCTGTAGCTAATTTAAAGTTAGGAATAATAGCTAATCCGTTAGATGTTATGGATAATGCAAAATCAAACGCTGCTTCATTATCTGGATTATATGCAGGATTAGACTTATCGACCTCTGGGTGTGCTACACCTATAACTTTCTTAGCTAGTTTAAGTGTACGGTCATACCATCCTATGGCGCTATCATCACGCTCCATAGCAACCCTAGCCTCTTCAGCTATTATTTGTGATACAGCTTCTCTATCCTCTGCATTATTAATATCATAAACTGCGCCACCTCTTTCATCTTGTAGCTTTTGCAGTGCATCTTCTAACTTTACTGTGCCTGCAGGTGCTGATCTAACAAATGGATTCTCATCACCTAATTGTGCTTTTGTTAATATATTGCCATTATCATCAGTTTTATAATTCTTAATTATACTTTGATTTAATAGCTTAGAATCAAGTTGTTTTCTTGAAAACATAACATCTTTAAACTCCATTAGTTTTTCTGTTCTGTTTTCACCATATTCAACTATCTTACCATCAGGCATATTTCTTTTTAATAATTGCCTAACTTGTGCAGATGTTTCTTCAGGTATCAAAGCTCCAACAAATTCATTTAACTTTACTGCTCTTGCAGGTTTAATTTCAAAATATTCTGTTGGCATATCTTTTATTCTTTTGCCAGTTTCATTTATTAAATCTATAATAGGCTTAGGAATATCTCCTCTTTGTATTTCCTCTAATCTCTCAATAAATCTTTGCTTTCTTTCATCTGTAATTACTTGTGAAATAGAATATCTAAAATCTGATTTTTTTTCTAATATGTTAGCAAGCATTTTTTTAGGTATGCCATTAATGTTAACAACATCATCAACAGTATATCCATCAGGATTATCTCTAACTATTCTCTGTAACATAAGGTCATTATTAAGAAAATTATATAAAGCCTCTTCTGATACAGTAGCAGCTCTTTGCACTGAATCTTTAGCTTTGTCAAATTCTTTCAAATTAATTCTACCCCTACTATCTTTTACCTCTTGTAATGTTTTAAATCTAGGTGTCACTCTAGCCGCTAATGGACCTAATGTAGTTGCAAGCTCATAACCTTTCTCTTGTGATGGGCCTTTCCTTTTTCTCATTATTTTTACAATATTATCTAACGTAGCTGGTTTTCGTTCACCTGTTTCAAAATCTTGAACACGCTCTAAAACTAAAGGCATTTTTTTATTTGCATATGGCTTATTAATAGCCTCTATAGCGTTTTCTCTTTCCGTTATAAGCCAGTCTCTTAAAGATTTTTCATCATATTGTGCTTGTATTTGATCGCTAAAATCAAATCCAAATCCAGTAGCGGCATCTAATATTCTGCCAACAACACTTATTTTTTCTTCATTACCTGCATTTGGATCTGTTGTTTCTTCGTATCGATATGCTTGTGATTTTATTATTTTGTCTATTGCTCCAATATCTTTAAGATATTTCAATCTTAATATTGGAGTCATTTGATCTAAATATATTTCTTTAAATGTAAATGCATCATAATCTTGATTTAGCGCTAATACATCTTCACTTAATTCTTCTCTATAGTCGAATGAACTAGCTCTTGGTGGCTTATTTCTTCCAAATGCATTAGTTAAAAAATCCGTTACTTCAGAAGGCATTCCATCTAACAGTTCTTCTAAATCAAAATCCTCAGTTACCTCTTTTTCTAATTTATCTCTTAAATTTTCTATATATTTTACTGCATCATCTGTTGCTTCCATTTCAGGTCTTGGCGCTCTTGTTGTGTAAGCATCCCTTTTATTAACCTGATCTACAGAACTTGGTGATGCCATTCTAGCATCTCCAATTAAAGATATAGGGCCAAATCCTTCAAATCCTATGCTTGGTTTAGTTATTGCTATTGATGGCATAGGTATGCCGCCAAGTTTATCTGCCCTAACCAATGCTTCAGGCTTTAAGTTATGAACAACAATTAGTAAATCGTCTGTTGCAATATCATCAGTAATGGCTTTTTTAACAGAAAACTTTGTGTCAGCAGGTAACTCACTAGATAGTTTTCTGCCTAATATTTCTTCTACTTCTGCTTTGTATGGTAAATCTCTTACACCTTGCTTTTGCGCTATAGTTTGTGCTTCTTGCCTTGATAAGACTCTATCAATACGCATATCTCCACCAACTAACCAGTCTTGCTTTGCTTGTCCATCTGCGTATACATAGCTACCACCTAACGGCACTCTATCATTTATATCTGTTCTGTCTGATGCATCTATTTGTGTTTGATAATCTACATCATCTGCCATAGACACTTTAGCAAATACTTGATCCTCTGCTCTACGTTTTACAAATAAACCACCCTGTTTCCTTTTTATTACCATGCCTAAGTCAGTTAATATTTTTGCTTCTTCTTTTGTAACTTGTAGATCTTCCGGCCCTAAATGAAGCGCATATGCTTTAACGCTTGCATGAAACCCGGGTCGTGCAGCAACCGCCATAACTTGACCATACGGATTAAGTTCAGTTCTTCTGCTAGCTTCTGTTATATAACCTTCTGCAATAAGTTTTTGTCTTTCTTGCTCTGAAGATATGGATATAGGTGTACCAGTTTTTCTCTCAGCTTCGCCCTTAGTTCTTTTTGCGCCTTTTGTTGGCACATAAAAAGATTCTTTGCCAAGTTTTTTATTTGCACCTGTACCACTAATTGGTCTACCTCTAAATGTAGCAGTGGGAAAATCAGCCTCTATAAATTGACCAAGAGGTATAGGATCTGCTGCATTAACAAATAATGGCAATAATTGACCGTCTGCTCTTTGTACAAACAACTTGTAAGCTGTTTTAACCTTTTTTGGTATAGTTCTACTTGGTCTTACTTTAGGCTTTGCATCACCAGTAAGCTGGTCTGATAGACTAGCTTGTGTATTAAGAAGACTATTTTGCCTTTCCATAATAGCATCTGGATCTCTGCTTCTTCTACCTATTTGTTTTTCTTGATCTGTAGTGCCTATATTCTCAAATATCTGATCTACATCTGTTATGCCTACATCTTCATGGGCGCCAAATATTGACTTAATAAACTTAGTAATTTTTTGTAGTAGGGTTTTAGGCTTACCACCAACAACTATTCTGCCATCAGCGTATGCTCTGTACATCTCAGCAATAGCTTCCTCTATTTTACCCTCTGCTGTCAAATCAGGGTTCATTCTTTCAGCTCTATCTAAAAATGTATATTGCCTTTCAACTGGCTGACCATTTTCCATAACAACATATTTACGCTTGCTAACCGCATCAGTTAATGTTTTGTATTCTTGAGCGTTAAACAAACCCATACGTTTAATAGCATGTATAACTTCGTGATTTAATACAGAGCCTATCTTGGCTTCCAGCTCTGCATCTGTAAGATTAGGATCATATATCTCCATAGCCAAAGCTATTGTTGGCTTGCCACCCTCTGTTTGGAAGTAACCCTCATAAATCTGACCCTTTTGCAATGCCTCTGTAGGTGACTCGTTAGGGTTACCAGTTAGTATGTTCTCTTGCCTTAATACAACATCGCCTAATCCAATAGCTTTCATTCTATCAGATAGCTTTTTCATAACCACATCTCTTTTGCTCATGTAGTTATCTGTAAGTTTTTTCTTATCTGCTACATCAAAGCTCTTTTTAGCAGTCAAATCAGGTATAACTGCACTAGCGGTCACAGGGTTCTCTATCGCCACTCGTTGGTCTGTGGTCCCTTTAACATCGGTAGTGCCATACCTTTGTTTAATATAATCAGCAGCATCACGCTCAAGTATCATTGCTTCTTTAATTACATTGTCATACTCAAGGTTCTTTTGCTCTAATCTTTGCCTGTTTGTTTCTAGTGTAACTGGGTCTGCATCTACTGCAGGTATAGGAGGGGCTTCATCAATTGTATTTTGTATAGCCTTTTTTTCTTCTATTATTTGCTCTGCTTTAGATTTTAAAGATGCGGCTCTTGCTTTATAAGTATCTAAATCATCTTGCATTACTTCAAATTTGTTTTTGCCTATAGGCTTTATTTCACCACGCTTAGACATTTCTTCAATAATGCCATCAACTTCTAATTTAGATATTTTTCTGCCTTCTTCTCTTATGGCATTTCTAATTATAGTAGGATTAACTTTACCTGCTTTCTTTACAGCATCTAAGGCTTTGGTATATTTTTGGAAAAAGGGAAGTTCTGCGGCAGATATTCTTTCTCTATCAACAACTTTGTTGTCTTCGGTTTCTAAGTCTGCTACGCCAGTATCGTCTTGTACCTCTGCAGGTAATGTTCTAGGCGCTGGTAATCCTTTTGTATTTAAAAAGTTTTCTGCATTGTTAATTTGTTGCTGTGTTTGCAGGGCTTCATTTGCCTGATCTCTATTTAACTCTTCATCTTTAGTTAGTTTTTTCTCTCTACTACCTGCTACTATGGTCCCTGTAGAAGACACGGTACCACCTATTAGCGCAGCGGCTGCAGCAACCTCTTTATACTCATCAATTGCTTCTTTGCTTGTTAGACTTTTACCAGCTTGTAATCTCTCTAATACTTGTTGGCCTATCTCTGTAGGGACCTCTGTTATAACACCCTTAGCGGCCCCAACTGCACCACGCCTACCTATTTGTTTTATTCCAGCCTTGACACCTTTTGTAAATAGACCGCCACCACCAACTAGTTTACCTGTAAATCCACCAACTAAGAATCTATCTGCTATTAAATCTAATATTGATTGAGGTATGGCAGTTAAAGCCGCAGCGCCTTCAGACACTTCTATTCTATTACCAGCTAATACTTCTTCTTTTTGTGCCTCTCTGTTAGACCCATAGAAAAATGGTAAATTAGCCGCTAATCCACCCACTACGGCTCCAGCTGGACCACCAACCAAAAAGCCCGCAGCAGAACCAGCAAGCGTACTACCAAGTTGTGGAACCTGAGATCCTAATGTAGCACCTGCATAGTCAAAAAAACTACCTACATCTTTTATATCATCTAGCTGTCTGGCCGCCTCTTGACTTGCCTCTAGTTCTTTTCTGTTACTTTCTACAACAGACGCACCATAGTTTTTAAGAAAATCAAGACCTGTAGACTCACCTATACCTTCTACAGCAGAGCCATATGCTTGCTGTATAGTATCTATGCCTCTGCCTATATTTCTTGTGAATAAATTGCCTTGGTCTTGCTCTACTTGCTCTGTAGTCAAACCTTCTTCTTGTGACAAAATCTGCGTGATTCTCGCCATTTCGGTTTGTGTTGGGGTATCACCATCGATAATAAAGGGATAAGACTTACCAGTAACTCTACTAAATGTGTTATATGTTCCCATTTGTTAACCTTAACTTTTATTTAGCTGCACTGTCACTTACATTCATACTTAATCTAGAAAACCCTGCTAGTGGTAATAATCTTTCTTTTTGAAACTCTAACTGTGCTATTGCATCTTGTATAGTTTTAACATTTGCAGGATCTATAGCTTTAGCCATTTCTGTTCTATATTTAGCAATATCTGAATCAATAGAACTTATAGCAGCTATAGCATCTTTCTGTGTTAAACCAGACTTTTTGCTTGCTAATTTAACTCTAGCATTAAGAATATCATTTAATCCCTCTTGATATCTTTCTTGTGCTTCTCTGAAAGCTGTCAAACCTGCTGTACCGCCCTCTCCTATGGCGCCTGCCAGTGTTGGCTTATCGGATGACATAATAGAGAGCCCTGCTTGAGCAAGCGCCATATATCTATCAAAATCTCTGTCTTTTTGTAGTTGATCTTGTCTATTTAACAACTCTTGTTCTAAAGTTGTTAACTGTGTCTTTGGCTCATCGCCACCTTTTGGCTCTGTTTTTGCATCAGGATCAATGCCTCTGTCTGTAAAAAACTTTTTAGACTCTGCATCAGTAGGTAAATCTAACGTTCCCTCGCTATATATATCTTCTTTTTCTAAATCAAAAGGAAAAGTTTTCTTTAATTCTTCCAGCTTCTTTTTATCTGGTCTTCTTTTTTGCATTTCTTTTTCTAATATTGTTTTAGGTAATTCATCTTTTTTTGCATCTATATTAAACAAGTTAGGGTCAACTCTTTTCATTTGACCTGTAGGACCGCTAGTTACAGTAGTGGGTTTAAATATATCAAGAATACTTTTTGGTCCACCAGCACCACCACCTCTTTTTGCTGCTCTCTTTTGCGCAGCATTTAATTCTTTTTCACCATCATCTAAAGTGCTTGCCTCAGCAGACATTATTCCGCTTTTTATAGGGGTAGCATCATATTCAACTGGACTCATTTTACTAACAACATCTTTAAAATAAGAAAAGTCTGCTGGATTTTTTATATTTTTTAATCCTCCTAATCCTACATTATAAGCAGATATGGCACCTGCATCCGTGTCAGTGTTTTTTCTGTAGCCTGTAAGCAAATCTGCCATAAAGTTTTTAGATGTATCGCCTTCTTCTAACCTTGCATCAACCATCTCTTTATTATCTAAGTATGCCTCTTGAGCTGTAGCATATTTTTTACCTTTACCTATCTGACTCTCTAAATCTGGAAACATAGATTTTACGCCATATCCGGGCATAATTGCAGTTGATGGTCTAATTTGAGATAAACCCACCTCATCTAGACTACCTCTGGCTTTTACATCTCCACCACTTTCCTGCATTATCATGGCATTTATAAGCTCTTGTGTAGGTCTACCCATAGCATCAAAAAATCTGCCAGATTGCGCTCTTATAACGCCACCTTCTGCGTATTCGTCAACTTCACCACCCATCTTCATAGTTTTAGGCATCATAGAGCCTATGCCACCAGAATCTACACTTGCAGGAGCCATAGCCTCTGACATACCCATCATACCTGCTTGTGGCACACCAGCAGCAGCTACAGCCTCTTCAGCGACTGTAGGGGATTTCTGTGCCTGTCTAGCAGCAAACTCACCTTTTACCCTTCTACGTCTATTTAATTCAGACAAAATAAGAAACTGTGGTGCGTTACCACTAGGTTGCTGCATTTCCTTAACAAGCTGTTCTTCTGAAAAGTTTTTTAAATCATCTTGTATTTGTAAAACATTCATCATAAGCCAGTAATTCCCTTATATAATCCTAGACCAGCTATACCTGTACCTAATAAGTCTTTTACAGGATTGTATTGTTGAAACTTTGTAGTTTCTGTAGATGGTGTTACAGGTACACCACGCAAGATAGATGATAAAAATGTTAAATCCTCTCTTGGCATATCTCTTTGTCTAACAAAATCCTCGTATGCAATATCTAGACCTGCCTGCTCTCTAGCTTGTCTATCTTTAGCTATTTTCTCTAATAACTGCGCAGACTCTATGTCACCAGCTCTGGCTTTTTCACCAAGTGCAGCAAGCTGCGCTGATTGACCAGATAGACTCTCTGCTGCAGATAAACCCTGCCTTTCAGCATCTAATCTGGCAGCTCTGTCTCTCTCAAACTGTTGTTGTGCCTGCTCAAAAGCCTTTTGTTGCCCAACAGCTTGTATTTCACCTAGTTGTCTTTGCAGGCCTTCACCAGCAAGCGCTTGTGCAACAGCCTGTCTAGAACCACCAAATGCGCCTGCCTGCACAGCATCAGCATCTCTGCCTGCTTGTTGTCTGTTAAAATCTAATATAGCTTGTCTCTTTTGTACATCTAATACATTTTGTAAATACGGTGACATATATTGTTGAGCTTGTTCAGATCCAAAGTCCTGTGATTGAAAGCCAAGCCCCTCTATGGCTCTTCCCATACCTGCTGTTGTACCCGCTGTTGCTTGACCTAGGCCCGGTATACCGCCCTCTGCCACAGCTCTGGCTATTTCTCTAGATCTAGCAGTGTCAGTGTTTTCGTCTGCAAGTCTTTGGCCTTCAAAAGGTATATATTCCCTTTTAGACTCAGCTTCAGCTCTTTTTATCATATCTATAGCATATGGCTCAAAGTATTTCGGTAGTGAGCTTTGTACTATATTTTGTTCTGTTGGCTGTTGTGGTCTTGATCTACCTTTACCCATTGTTAATCTCCATGCGATAAGCTATATACTCTGGTTCCCAATTATATTTTTTTAATATCTTCATCCAAGCCTTTCTTCCATAACCCTCTAAATGACTGCATTCGCAATCTTTAGCAAAACTTGATAATTTTTCCATAGCTATTGGTAACCACTCCATCATTCTTTTACCACCGACCCAATCCATAGCCATAGCTTTTCTGTTTGGATACCATATTATTCTAGTGGTCAATGCTGCTATAACCTTTTCTCCATTCTTATCATCTACAATTAACCAAAGATTATAATAACCTTTAGTTAAATCATGATAAATATCATCTATGTGATATTTACCTTTGCTAGTTTGTATGGCTTTGTTAAGCATACCGCTTACATCGCTCCAAACTATGTCTATTGCCTCACGAGGCACTGCTGTGCATATCATGCAGGCAACATCATCTCATCAGGTATAGCAGGTGGCTGCTCTTTACCACCAGTTCTTAACTCTCTAACTCTATCCATCATATCTTCTAATTTATTAGCACCTGCATCTGAGGAGCCGTTTCCGAGGCCACTAACAACGTCAGCAGGCACAACAAACTCACCATCAGAAAGTAATACATCTTGATCTCCTTCCATCGAAGCAGGAATCATATCAGCCATACCATCACCAGCACCTTTTACCATGCCGTCTCCTTCTTGTGATTGAGCTGGTATATCTCCTGATTGTACTCTGGTTATCAAATCTTGTAATGCATCTTGACCAAACTGTGCTACAAACTGACCTAATATAACTTGTTGTTTATCTGGGTCATCAATCTCACCTTGTATTACATCAATAGCACTACTAATTAACTCTTTATCATTCATTCCATCTTTCATCATGCCACCAATGCCTGCATCCATAGCTTCAACTTCACCACCCTCTGCAAAGTTTCTTGGTATTCTGTAATTAAATTCACCCATTTTACCAGCATCATATCCAAACTCTGGAAAAACAGATGTATTTTTAATTGGCATGCCTCTAGGATATTCTTTTTCTTCTTCTTCTTTTCTGTATTTTGGCATTATCATTGAATCCGCAGCCAATCCACCCAAACCAGCACCTATAGCTTCTGGCCTAGTTAGTGCTTGTGTAAAAGTTGGAGTTGTTAAACCTGTGCCAACACCTGCGGCAGCACCTCCCATTTTAGCAGCTATATCAGGATTTAATGCTGGTGTAATACCGGGTGCCGATGTTAAAGCACCTTGTGTAGGATTAGCTCCAAATGCACTAGATCCACCTATAGCACTACCGATACCTCCTAAAGCTGCACCTGTTAAAACATCTTGTGTATCACCACCTTGCAGTAAAGAACCTAAACCACCTCCTATGGCACTAGCTACCATAGGATTAGCAACAAGGCTTAAGCCTGCTGGTCCTAATATAGCTGGTGCTGCTAAACTAAGTATTGCTGATAACATGTTACGCTCCTAGTGCTTTCATTCTATTAATTAAACGCTCTGCTCTGTTAGGCACTTGTGTTCTCCATTTCGAGTCATACATCTGGTTTGCGCTCTCAGTAAAGTCCATAATTGATATACTTCCTCTAAGTTTACTAAATTTACTTAGTCTTGTGTACCCCAAATTGTACATCATATTGCATAAAATTAATTGTGCCTCTTCTGGTAAATCATCAAAATTATCAAATAAATTTTTACAATCTGTTATAGTTCCTTGTATATCATTATCAAAACAGCTGTTTACACGCTCTTCACTTACAGGTGTACCAACGGGTTGGCCATGCTCTGGGTCAGTATCACGGACCAGATGACCAATCCCAAAAGTAGGCAAACCGAGGTGATCCAAATAAATTTCATTTACGTTTCCCTCGTCTGCCTCTATTTCCTGTCGCAGTTTTTGTATATCCATTTACTGACTCCCTTGTCTTTGTTTTAACACACATAACATGTTTGTGATAAAAATAGTTTCCTATTTTATTAAAAAACTTAGATAAACTTAACCAAAACCACATCATTTTTTATGTGCCTTTCTTATGCTTTCTTTGCCTCTTTTAAAGATACTGGCAACTTTATTCTTACCCATTACCTTTGCTCTTTGCTCACCAACTGTAAGGATCTGTATCTTTCTCGCAAAAGGTTTACTGACTCTTTTAACTTTTGCAACCGTAGCTCTTGCGTCTGCTTCTGTGGCAAACTTGATACCAACTGTGTCTTTTGGGTTCTCATCTGTGTATAAGCGCCTGCCAGAACCTTTTGGTTTCTTTCCTGTTCCAACTTTAGGATCTCTTTTTTTTGCCATCTTTCTTAGCCTTACTAGGTAATAACCCTTTATTTACTGCTCTTGCTCTTTCGCTAAACCCTAGCTTTTGTTTTTTTGCTAATTTTCTTCTAATTGTATGAAGTTTAGCTACCATTTTATTTCTTTCTTTGTGTTTTTTTGGCTTGTGCAAAGTTTTTTGCAGTAGGTGCGCCTTTAGCGCCTCTCTTTCTCATCTTCTCTCCACTACCAGCTTTTATTCTTTTTCTTTTTTTATGTATATTTGCATATAAACTCATTACATGTATCCTTAAATGTCTAAATAAATCTTGTATTACTTTGTCAAGCCTTTCTGTTTTTCATATGTCCTAAGTCCTCCGATTCCGAGCATGCCGCCAAGAACAGTGAGAAGTGTACCCATGTCAAATTCAGGAAGCTCTGGTAGCTCTGCACCAGCAAAACTAGCACCAAATATAATTAGATCTTTTACGATAAAGTGATAGGCAAAAGCAATCGCACAGACCCACCCAACTGCTGGGCGCCAGCCGCCCTTAAATATAGAACCACTTGCTGCCTCTGCTTTGTTTATTTCTAACTGAGCAAGCAAAGCCTCCTGCGCATGTTTTTCGGACATGGTGGCTATCTCGTGAGCCAATTTAGCCTTTTGATCTGCATCAGGTATAAATTTATCTAGTAATCCTGTAACTGGTCCTATAAGAGCTTGTAACATTAATATACCCTCACTTTATCTTTATTAACATATGGCACAAGTTTACATATACATTCGTATTTATATTGTTCATTGTCTTTCATATATGTTTGATTACTTAACATTTGGCTAAAATCCATACACGATGCTGCACTTCTAAAATAGATTCCATCTCTATCAGCTACTCCATTAAGATAACATGCCAAGATAAATGCTGTCATTATAAATCTACCTGTGGTGTTCTGTGTATTGCAAACTCTTGTATACTTGCCACAATGTGTAATCTATCTGCTGTTGCTGCTGTAGCTTTTAGTATCTCGCCCTCTTGCAATATTAGGTCTCTTGTTAACAATTCTATAGATGTGTTTGCTGCAACTGCCTTAACCTTAAACAAACTAAATACATCACTACCATTAGTAACTGTTAATGTTATTGTATCTGAGCTACCAGAATCATTAGATACTATTATGCTGTTTACAACAGAGGCATTAAAATCCGCTGTCGCTGGTGCTGTATATAGAGTAGTTATGTTTGTTGTAGTCAAATCCAACTTAGCATTTGTTAAACCTTGCACATATTGTGGTATACTTGTAACTAACATTATCTTCTTCCATCTTGGACAATATTCACTTGAGGTGATCCTAACTTAAAAGATGTGCCTATCTCTGTTGCTTCAACACGCATAGCAAATGTTCTACCTCTAACCCGTACATCTAATTTTTCTGTATACACCTCTACAGGTGTAGTTGCTGTTCTTTGCGATGTATTGCTATCATCTGTCTGCGTAAAACCAGACCCTGAATGTGTTCTAGCTTTTATTGTAAAATCAACTTGTGGGTTAATAGATGTAGACCCTGCAAAACTAATATCTGGAACTATCCTATTAATAGACGCAAACCTTTCTGCTCCACCTAAAGCCATTGGCGCAGATTCAACAAATGATGTCATAGCACTACCGTCATCATCAAAACCAGTTTCGTGATTAAACAGATATTGACCACCTGTAGCTATTGGCAATGACCTTATTCCTCTATCAAGCCATGCCTGTCTAGCAAGTGTACCAAAATACCAAATATTTTCTAAGTAATTATAAATTACATATTTATCTATTTCTGTGCTACTGGCACTAGGATAAAACCACCATACCTCACTAAACTCTGTATTAGCACCAACATGCACCTTGTTTCTTTCTTCAACATTTAAATCAAGAAATACCTTGTCTTTTACAGTACATGGCAACTGCTGTGTTTGTCCTGAGTAAATATAAAATGTATCTACACCCATCCAGTAAACGTTATCATCTATGGCTATGGCTGATGATGGACTCATTATCGTTATGTTCTTTGATAATTCTTTGATACCAAAAGTAAATGGTGGTCCTATAAATCTCATGGCATGTAAGGTTTTATTTGTAAAAACTAATATTTGCTCTTTTGTTTCCACAGCTTGTACAAAAGTAGATCCCCCACCTAATCTAAGATCACCTGCTGTATTAGTGGTTGTTGGAAAGAAATCAACAGGATTTTCCTGTGATGAGAATCTAACTAACAATGGATCTTGCACCCCATCACCCTGTGTTGCTGTAGGTGTAGCTCCTAATCCATCACAACCAAAAACAATAACATGCCTATCTTGATCTGATACAAGAACTTGCTTAGCTATTGTTGGAACACTTGTTTCTCCTGAAAATGTACTTGTAGCGCTAAGTTCTATGGCTCTGTTACCAAGCCCAGTAGTTTTGTCCCAATAAAATAATCCACCATCTCTAGGATTTATTATTAGATCCTCACCAAAGTTATCATGTGACCATGTTCTGATTTGCGCACCCGGTGTTGTAACCGATGCGGCATTGCCCCATCCAACAAAATCATTGGCAGAATCTGCATTGCCTACAGCTAATCTTACAAGGGTGTTATCTGCATGTGTTGCTGCAGTTGTGCCACTATGTCCACGAGTAACAGTCATAGTATTATCATCAGCAGTAGCTGATACAAGCATAAGCTCTTCTTCTACAAGTATTACATCATTAGCAGTGTTCATACCTGTTTCATCATCTACATCTACATCAGTTTCACTTGCGTCTAACGCTTCATTTAACTGTGTTGCTAAAGCGCCAGATGTTGTTCCACTCCACTGTCCTGCACCCCATCCTGTACCACCAACTGTGACATCTAATCCAACATTAAGCTGATATGTACCAACAACACTACCGCCACCATTGCCTGTATCAGACGAGTTAGCAGCAACACTAGATGTTATTGTATAAGCATTAGAACTTATCAATGATGTTATCTGAAACTCTGCATTTAATATCGTAGCTGTTATCACACCACCTAAACTAACAGCACCAGAAAATGTAACAAAATCATTTTCATTTGCACCATGAGCAGGGTCTGTAACAGTTATTGTAGTAGAGCCATTAGTCGCTGCAAATGTTACATCACCAGCAGATGTTGTGCTTCTGATAGGAGTGATATCACTAAATGTTTGACCCTCTTCTATGTAATATTTTAAATGCGTGCCTACACCCATAAAATCAGAGCCATCTAATGCTACCCAGTTATGTAATCTTCTAGCGCTACCTAGATATGTATTAGGACTAAACTTCTCCCAGCCACCTATCTTTTCTGGAGAGCCTAATCTAAATCTTATTTTATCGCCATCAACAAAGCCGCCCTCATTACTGTAAGGCGTAATGTCTGATACAATACCTGATTTAAATACTATTTTATTTAAAGGCATTATGCTGTACCTCCAGTTAATGACCCACTACCACTTGATGTTACATTGCTAACACCTTGTATTGATTTACCCGATGCGCCACCAGAACTTCCGCTTGATCCGTTTGTTGGCGCAGTAGCTGGAAAGCTCACTGATGAACCGCTTCCATTACCGCCTGTTGATCCACTTGACCCAGCAGAACCAAACGCTCCACCAGAACCTCCTGCTCCACCAGATCCTGCATTATTAGATCCAGATCCACCACTTGAACCAGATGTAGCAGATTGATTATATCCTTGACCAACGCCACCCGCTCCACCAGAACCGCCATCTTGTGTAGCTAAACAAGTTCCAGAAACAGTGCCACTCAATGAATTATAATAGAAGTTTGGCGCATTTGTTCCTTGATGTGCAGTTGTACCAAAAACAGTAAAATATGTAGTTGTTGATGCTGTAATACCCACCGTGCCACTATTAGATACAGTAGTGCCAGAACTTGATGTACTTGTACTTACTGAAATTTGTGGTGTTCCATAACCACTTCCATATTGAGAACTAATACCAGCAGTTACTGTATAAACGCCAGTTGTATTTGTTTGTGCAGAAAAATATATTGGACCTCTATTTGCACAATTACCAGAAAGACCAGTTCCTGCGCCACCTAGAGAATTTAAATCAAACTGCGCTGGATTGATACCTCTACTAAATTGCGCTCCAATACCACCCCATAATCTGTCACCTACAACGCCAACCCCATCTAAATTATTTCCAGAACTACCATAAGTGGTAAACCAAGTTGGTGAATTATTTTGTGGTGTAGAAGTTCCACCACCACCTTGGTCCACTAAACTTGAAAACGTAGCATTAGCTGTAAAGACACCTTTACCACCTGCGCCTCCAGCGCCACCGCCACCACCTCCAGCTTTGATTGTGCCATTATTTACTAGAGTAACAGCAACACTACCATCAACTTGTAGAGCATTGCCACCTGCCGATCCTGCCGCCCCACCTGCGCCCTCTATACTACCATTGTTAGTTATGGTTATTGTACCTGCACCAGTGCTATCTATTTTTAATGCTGGAGCAGAGGTGCTAGTAGCGCCCACAGTTTGTGATGAATTGATTACTATTTCTTTTGGATAATCAACTGCAAAATCATCACCAAAAACACCAACACCACTTTGATCTGTAGCAGTAGATGAATATGTTTTTCTAAATGCTCTTTTCTGTCCGTAAAAATCATTAATAGATAATGGGCTGCTATTTGCACTTGTTGGCACATCTGCTGATAAATTAGTCGCTGTATTATTAGAAGCATTTGCTCTAACTAAAGAACCACCTCTATAATAATCATTTAACAAAATAGGGGCAGATGAGCCATTATTATACTCATCTCTTATATCTGATAATGATATTGCACCACTAGATTGTAATGTCATTATAAACTTGTTCCAAACGCTGTTACATTATTAGCTGATGTTACTGCACCATTAGACCCCAATTTAAATACTGTTGTACCATTATATTTGAATAATAATTCGTTATCGCCAGTATCTAATGATATTGCCCATTTACTAGACCCAAACAATATTGCGTTTCCATTTGTGTCCAAGTCTCCTCCAAGCTGAGGAGTTGGATCAGCAACTAAATCTGTTGGAGCAATAGATGTTACATTAGCATTAGCACCTGTGCCATCTGCAAATAGTATTGCAGTTAATCCTGTAGCAACTGCAACTGTACTACCACTACCACCACCTTGCTTTACTGTAGCAGTTTGACCGCTACTGTTCTGAATAAAATACCATTTTTGTTGATCGTTAGGATCTATTGTTAAATCAAAAGCTCCTGATGGTGATCCTGCTAATATTATAATTTTAAACTGACCATTAGACAATGTACCATCACTTGTTGTAAGTGTTGTGTTACCTGTAATTGTTAGTGTTACAGATCCATTTAAAGCCCTGTCTATTATATCAAGGTTATTGTTTGTGGTGTTACCCCAAGTACCTGCCTGTTCTCCAGAACCTATTTTTTCTATTCCAGTATTTGATGTATATGTACTTGCCATTTTTACCTCACTGTATTTCTGTCCAAGTCTCTGTGCCTGATGGCGTTATCTCTGTCCAAGTCTCTGCACCACTTGGTGTAATCTCTGTATATGTTTCAGTTGTAGCGTCAGTTACAACATCTACAAACATTATATCTCCAGATGCTGTCTTTGTAAAATTTAAATCTGCTGATGCTGATGTAATACGAATAACTGTAGGATCTGTTGTTTGTGTAAACTCTGTGCTTAAAACTGCATCTACAAAGTTAACAATTTTTATATCCTCTGTAGTCTGAGCAAAGTCAAAACTTAAATCTGCATTAGCACTACCAGTTATTAAAATGCCTGCCGTGGTCTTTGTAAAGTTAGCATCTAATGCTGCAACACCAACAAGTGTTCCTACACCCACAGAACTTGCAGATGAGATACCACTCATCTCTGCTGTTGCTACTTGTAATACGCCACCTACATCAGCAAGAGCAGTTTCTGCTATGGCAGCGTGACCCAACATTAGTCGGCATCCTCTATCTTGTTGCCTTCAGCTACCCATTCTTGGATTGCTTGGTAGTCTGCGTTGTTAGAGTCTATTGGTATCGCTGTGTGCTTTCCATTTAAAATACAGGTAATACATACATTCTCACCATTCTCTTCGTAATATTTTGCGTTAGATATCTCCATTTTAAAGCTCCGATGCAAAGTCTAATGTTGCTGTATTAGAACCAGTATGAATTTGTAAAATATCACCAGTTGAATGTGAGCCAGAACTTCTAGTCATTATAACATCATTTAAGTCAGTTGACCCAACAGTGGCGATAGCTGATAAAGCTTGTCCATCTAAATCACCATTAGTCACTGAAACAGTCGGTGTGCTTCTCATTTCTGGATTATGATAAATTATAAATCTTGCTCTTGTTGTTGTGTCTGCATATGCAGAAGTGCTAATTCTTATATTGTTTCCCACTTCTATTCTTTTAAAGTACCTTTGACACAAAGCTAGTTCTTCCCCAAATGACCTATGCTCAAATGGTGTGGCTTGGTCACCTACTTCTAATTGGACACCTGTAAGTTGCCATGTTTCACCAGTTGAAGCTACCCAAGTGTTTTCATGGTTTGTTGCATAGTTTTGTGTTCCTGACCAAGCTGTTGAAACAGAGCCACCTGTATAGTTTGCTCCTGCTGTTAAAGTCCATCTTACTCTTAATCCTCTGCCATTATCATTATTAAAACCACTAACTGTATCAGCAGGAAAAGTTATAATTTTTCTTTCCCATGTATCTGCTGATGAAACAGTATAAGTCGTATTAAAATATCTGTCATTATCCTCATTATCTAAATCCAATCCAAAAGTCTGTGCTGTACTACATTTTACATAAAAGCTCAGTGTTATTCTTTCAGCAGAAGAAGTGCCATAAGCTAATTGTTGTAAATTTTGTGCTTCTATAAATTGGTCTACATATTGGTGGTCTGCTGCTGCAAAACTTGTGGTNGCTGTNGTAACTTCTANTTTCATAGAATTAGCAAATCCATCAGGAGTATCAGAGTCTTGTGTCATCGTATATCTTGCATTAGGACTTCCTCCCTTTTGCAATCTAAATCTATCTAATACTTTATATCCAACTGAACCATCTCCAAGTCCAGTAGAACTTGTTGCCCTTTGACTACAAATCATACCACCATTAATTATGATGTTTCTACGACCCCCAATCTGACTATTGGTTAGGACTTCACCCATCTTTGCTAATTCTGCTGCTTTGGTCATGCTAAGTCTCCTATTGCTATTGTATGCGAACTAGCAGCATCTCTAGCTGTAGAATTTTCCCAATCTCTTCTTTCTGTTAGAGCAGTTGTGGCAATTTCATGTGCAATATACTCTGCACAATGGTCATTTGTTGATTCTGCTTGTTTCATTGAAGTACAAGTGTAGTTTTTATCTGAAAAGTTTGATGAAAAGTTAGGTCTGTAATAACCTGTCTGTTGGTCTGTAACAGAACTTACATTGTAGCTTTTTGTGATTGCAGGTGTGTCTTGATTAAAATGCAACCACATCTTTGCTGTACCATTATGTATTATACTCGTAGCAATGCTATTATTACTACTTGCATCTGTTAATGTGTTTACTCTTAATATACTAGCCATTATGCTAAATCTCCGTGTACTGATGACCAAACATTTGAAACATCAATAAAGGCAGCTGATTCGTTTCGTCTTTTAGTATCATAACCTTCAGTTGTTTCTGTATCAGACCAACCATTACCATATGAATGGTCGTGACTTTGTATGGAATAAGTAGCGTTACCCATGTTAGCTGTAAAAGTAATTCTATAAATACCAGTTCCTTCGTCTGCTATACTACCAAAGTTAAAACTGTCAATAAAAGAAGGTGTTCCTGACCCATCAAACATACACCATGCTTTACACAACCCTTGTTGCAGATTAGTTGTTGCACTATTGCCTTCACCTGTAACATCAATAGAACCTGCTGTGGTTACACCTGTAAATTTATCTACTTTAAGTTCACTTGCCATTATGCTAAGTCTCCTGCTATCATCCCTGCATTATCAACATCTGCAAAAGCATCATCATGTCCGTAGTGTCTTATTCTATAATCTGTAGTGGCTCTTGACCTTGAGAATTGACAGTTTCTGTCATCTGAAACACAAATACCTGATGGCGAATAAAAAACATTATTCATATTATTAGTGAAAGTATATGTATAATCACCTGTACCATTGTCTGTGCCACTAGAAAAATTAAAAGAACCAGTTAATACGGCAGCATCACTAGCTCTAAATCTTGCTTTGACCAAACTATCTACAGTATCTTGTGTAACACCACCACCATCAGACACATAGGTTGAGGTGTTAGCAATCTTAACATTCGTGCCACCTGATCCTGCTTTATCTACAATGGTATCTACATTTAATTGACTTGTCATACGATACTCCAGTAGCCATTAACAGTAACTGTTGCAGACTGTGTTATAGGACCTGCACTTACACCATTCTCATCACTGTCTATTGTAATGTCTGCACTAATTGTCTGTCCGTTTAATCTTATGATACTATTATTACCCTTGAATGGATACCTAGTATCTGCTTCTGATTTAGTATAACTATCTGCTACAGAAAAAGTATCATACACAACCATTTCTACTATGTCATTTAAACTCGCTGCTTGGACTAATACAACAGTTGTACCAGTTGTTGCCGTNTAGTCATCACCNGGCACTAACAATACACCATTTTGATATACATCCATGTACAGACTATCGGTNTAACTTAGTGATAGTGAGTTGGCATCCGAACCACTAAAACTCGTTTGTCCAGCCGTGGCTTGATACTGAAACCTACTTCTTACACCAAAATTTTCTGAACGACCTATATATGGCATCTGTTACTCCTGATTTGCATCATCTCTTTGTTTACGAGTTTGATAATCACTTCTTGCAGTTACAAGTGCAACAAAGTCTGCCTGATTAGATGGTATGCTATCTGTAAAACTTTCATCATTCATTAGTTTTGTAGTCCACTGTTGTTGCATACGTTTCCAACAGTTGTTTATCTTGCCATCTACAGCACCTTGTATCCAAGCATCTAATCCTGCATTGTCTGTATCGTTATACAAATCATTAGACAGAATCTTTTGTTGTAAATCTGTTAATGTTATTGTCTTTGTGTGGTTTGCCATTTTTATAATTCCTTTATGCTACTAAAAAACCTGAGAACATAGAATCTGTTTCTATGTCGGCTGTACTTCCACCACCACTTTGATTCCATGTAAGATGGGCTGTGTCATTTGCGTCCATATCAGCAAGAACTATTCCGTGCATAGCAAATTCTCCGGGTGATTCACTGAAAGCCTTTGCAGCATCTAACATAGTCGTAACATAAGTTGTATTAGAGGTTACTAATTCAATTCTGTTCCAAGCTCCCGTAATAGATAAATTATCAACTCTCATATTAACATTAAATTGATATCTACCAGTTACAGGTGCAGTAAATGTATTTGATGAAAAGTCTCCATTTTGGTCAAATGTTTCTGTTCCAAATGCTATAGTTGCAGCATTTTGTATATCTGCTTGTTGTGAACTAGGACGAACTAAAAAAGCAGATTGTAGTGGTTTGGTTACATGACCATTAGCATCTAATTTTAAAGCTGTGCTTGTAGATAACAAGCTCATACCTTGAACACCATCTCCTCTTACTTTTGTTAATGCCATTAACTACTCCTATGCGTATGGACTATCACCTAATAAATCTGTATCCCAAGCAGCCTTAAGCGCTGATATACTTGAAGCATTAGTAATTGCACTTGCAGCAGGTGCATTTCTAAGATTAGTTTTCTTAGTAACACTAGCTGCTTGTGCAGAACTATCTCCAGCTTCTAATGCTTTCATATAGACTACATCTTCTTCATCAAGCAAAGGTTTTCTAACTTCTCTAATTTTATCTTGAAAAATCTTTTTAGATTCAGCTAGATCTTCTGTTATTGTTTTTCCAGATAATGTCCAAGCATTTCTGAAATGTCTATCTGATGGCACAGTTGCATCTGATGCTGCAATAGTATTACCATCTTTATCTACTATGTTTGTTGTCATTTAAGCCACCTCATCTTTCTGTATGGTTAGTTTTTCGTTAATCTTCCAAGCATTTCGCCATACTCTAGTGCTAGGAAGTTGATTCTTTCTGCATATAACCATTCTTGGTTTATTTGCTTTATCATAATCTCGCCACACTCTTTGTGGAATATCTTTCATAATTAAATACTCTATAGCTCTTTCTTCTGTCATTGGCTCAATAGGCTTTGTATTGTGCAATAAGTAACCTCTTGTATGCTTTACAAAGTCTGGCTTTGCTTCATCCTTTGCTAACTCCCAGTATACTTCAACTGGTGGTAATATACCACCTTGCAATGCACAAGCCATCCAATTAGGGTCAGGGTGTGTAACCTTTGCAGGTTCATCAGGTGT
>FUFK010044237.1_pt1 | contig 61929 bp, 55 predicted proteins | sample 1021851 | NCBI WGS metagenome assembly FUFK01 (sample SAMEA51879418, study PRJEB19060) | metagenome
AATCCTAAAGGACCAAACTATCCAATACGTGACACAGGTGACGCAATGTCGGCCGAAGGAGTCCAAGAACCTATAGCAGGTAGTCAAAGAGTTTTGAACAAGGGCAGAGATATCTATTTCAACAGTGTGCGGATCGACAGTGTACCAAGACCAAACGAAGACAGAAAACTAATGAATTATACCAAGATAGAAATGGTTCTCGAAGAACCAAATGGCATTACCTTCTGGGAAAAGTGCAGAGCGGCCGCGTTCAATGGTGGCTACATTAATCATACAACTGCACCTTTTCTGTTAACAATTGAATTTAAAGGTTTTGACAGTCAGGGCAAGGAAGTGCCAAATCCGGTCCCTAAAAGATGTTATCCAATTAGACTTTCTAAATCATCATTAACAATGAATACAGGAAGCACCACCTACACAGTCGAAGCATATCCATGGACGGAGTTTGCTATGGTGAATGCCTTTCTTTACACTAGAACTGCGGGAACATTAGTTTCTAAACCAACTATAGGTGAAATGGTCCAGCAACTTGCAAAACAAATAAATGAAGACCTAGAAGACAATGAACAAAAAGCAGGATTACGAGAAACAAAGGACGTTTATCAAATTACTGTTGATCCTTCAATAGGACTTTTACAATCTCAGTCAAAAAACGTATATCCTGTGACTGGATTTCTTAATAATTTTCAGAGAGACAATTTCGCCTTGGTAAGATATTCAAAGAACATGTCTATTGTAAAAATAATAGAAGATCTTGTGAGACAATTTGAGAAATATAATAATGTAGAAAAAATTATTGTTGATCAGGCCAAACGTTTTAGCGAAGGAACCAAAATTTCTGAAGAAGAACAATATGTAGATTGGTTCAAAATAATAACAACAGTGAAAGAAGAAGGCGAATTCGATAAAATTTTAAAAACACATGCAAGGACTATTAGGTATCACGTGAAACCTTTTAAAGTTCACATTTTAAACTTTATAAAAGCAGGATTAGGATTAAACTTTGACTATGACTTGGCTGTGAGAAAAGTTTTTGATTACATCTACACAGGTAACAACTTAGATATTTTGAACTTAAATGTTGAATACAATGCAGGGTACTATCAAGCGATATTAAGGAAAGCAGATCCAAGTTTTTTTAATCGCCTTAAAACCATGGCTACTAAGAAAATTGGATCTTTATTTGGCACAAGCACATTTCAAGCAGATGGACTACTGCCATTGAGTGCATATGTCACTACTCTTAACACTGAAAATCCATCCGTGTTCCCCCAAGAGTCTGAAACAAACGATCTACAAGGTCTTGCAGATGCACAGTATGATTACTTGGTCAACCCAAAAGGCGACATGGTTAATGTAGAAATGAAAATAATGGGAGATCCTGCGTTCCTTGGACAGGATTATGCGATACCGATGAGAATGGGAGACACGCAAGTAAGGGCAAACATTGGACCTAATATTTGGGATCCAAATTCCAAGGTATTCAATTTTGATAACGGTGAAGTAATTGTAAAATTAAACTTTAAATTTCCAAGTGACTTTGATGAGAATCAGGGACTTTATAATTTCAATACCGAGGCTACTCCACAGTTCAGCGGATTATATAGAGTTATAAGAGTAGAAAGTAATTTAGAAAATGGACAGTTCACACAAAATTTAACAATGGCGAGATGTAATAACCAGAGACGTGTGACCAGCACATTGAATTGGGCAGGAGCCAACAAAGATAAAACCAAGTCTATAGAAGGCGACAGCGAACAATACGGACTTGGTGAAAGTAAGGAAGGACCAATGGTACCATAGATTATGGCATTAAATCAAGGATATACATCAACTAGAAAATTAGAGAATGACACGTCATATACCGTTACTGATTCGGGTCCGTATATAGGTATAGTAAAAGAAAATAGGGATCCAACCAGGATGGGTAGATTAGGCGTAGTGATTCCAGCAATACACGGTGCTCAAAATGTAAAGACTGATCAATTAATTTCTTGTGAGTACCTTGCACCTTTCTATGGAGCAAAAAGTCCCGAAACAGTCAACGACACTGCTCCAACCAATTATATAAACAGTCAACATTCTTATGGTATGTGGATGGTTCCACCTGACATAGATACCAAAGTTTTAGTTATTTTTGCAGAAGGAAAAATTACAAACGCATACTGGATTGGTTGTATACAGGAACCTTTTGTAAATCAGATGACACCAGGCCTTGCAAGTTCTGATAAATCTTATCCTGATGCACCGGTGTTAGGTGATTTCACTCTCAACAGTGTAGAACAGAGTTATGGACAAAAAAATGTTCCTGTAGCAGAAGTAAACAGAGGTGATTTTGACAAAGCATCTGCGGCAGGATTTGATAAACTTTTAAAACCAATACANCCTTTTGCAAGTACTTTGAGAGACCAAGGACTTATCCAAGACGACATAAGGGGTAACACATCATCTTCCGCAAGGCGTGAATCCCCTAGCAATGTTTTTGGCGTGAGCACACCAGGTCCAATAGATCAAAGGGCAAATAAAACAGATAAACTTGGCACAACAGATAATCAAAGGACTTTGAAGACCGCACGTAAGGCAGGGCATACGTTCGTAATGGATGACGGTGACGAGCAAGGAGAAAATCAGTTAGTAAGACTAAGGACTAGTTCAGGGCATCAATTATTAATGCACGACTCCGCGGGAGTCATGTATCTGGCAAACGCCGATGGCACTGTATGGATGGAATTTTCGAACAATGGGATAGTTGATGTTTACGCACAGACAGGTTACAATTTAAGGTCAGGAGCCGATATTAACTTTCATGCTGAAGGCAATATCAACATGTATGCAAATAAAAGTATAAAAATTAAAGCAAACGAAGAATCAGGTACAGTCAGTATAGATGGATCTAACATTTTAAATTTAGCATCAGAAAATATCACAAGTCAAGGTAATCATGTTTACACTAAAGCAACCAAAAATATTGTGGCAGACGCTGGTCAAAGAAATATTCAACAAGGACTTACGAGAGTTGATCTTATAGGAGGTCAAGTACACTTCAATAGTTTTGGTACCATTAGCAATCTTGTGACACCGTTGCAACGTACGTCATATACGCAACCTTTTGGCACTGGAACTGCATTAACAACTTATCCTGATGTAAGTTTACAGCCTTTAGGAACAGTTTTAAAAATAGACAGGGCGTTGCCAGGCATGTCTGGAATGCGTGTGCCTACACACGAGCCTTTTTGGGGACACCAAGACATTGTTCCGGCATTTGGCTCAGTAGGTGGGACAGATANTTCAATTGGTACTGCAGGATTTATTGAAAACTCAAACAGGAACGCAGATTTAATGTCAGTGAGATGGGCACAATATAAAGCAGATTTAGATTTAGAACTTGCAAAAGACCAAACTAAGTCAGTTGATTCTATTTCAAGTTTGTTTAATGCTGGTTATTCAAATACTTTTGGCACTTCAAGCAATTTTCTTAATGATAAACTTATTGGATATATTTCATTGGCACAAGGCGTGTCTGAAACTTATAATCAAATTGTATCAGGAGTGTCTACAGGAGGCACCGACAACACCGTCAACGTGTTAGTCAACGAGACCGGCGTCCTTTACACCAGAAACGCAAACAAACTTGTTAAAACAACAAGTGTAGACAAAGTGACAGGCAAACTGGGCAAAGTAAATTCAACAGTAAGCACAGTAAACAATATCTTACAAAGTACACAAGGAAATAATGAAGGTATCGTGCCTGGAGTTGGTGTCATTACAAATAATTTTAACAACGTGTCTACAGTAACTGACACTTATAAAAATGTGGTTGGTGGCAACATTACAGCCGTTACACAGGTGAAATCAGCGGTAAGTACAGTTGGCACAGTTGCTAGTAAAATAGGATCTGTTGCTAAAAGTATAGGGAAGAAATTTGGATTTTAATTATGGCATACGGTAGTTCATCAGGAGGTGGTAGTGGTTCCGGAGACGGTTACGTCCAAGGAAAATCAACCTTCAAAGGATTTAGTTCAAGAGCGGATCAAAACAATTTTAAATTGTATGACTTTGCATTAATCAAACAAGACTTGATTAATAGATTAAGTGTCCGTAAAGGTGAAAGAGTCGAAAATCCAGAATTTGGAACAATTATCTATGATGTACTTTTTGAACCTCTTACGGATATAGTCAAAGAAGCAGTTGCGGAAGATATCACAGCAAATTTAAATGCAGATCCACGACTTGAAACAGAAGAAATTGTGGTATCTGAGTTTGAACATGGCATTGCTGTTCAGGCCACTATAAGGTATGTACCGTACAATATAGTAGAGAAACTAACCTTTAGTTTTGACGAAAACAGCACTCTGCGTCTATCTTAATATACGCACTTAATACAAACCATAAATATTCATACAAACAGTATGGCCACAACAGATAGACAGAACAGACTATTAGTCGCCGAGGATTGGCGTAAGATTTATACGGCATTTCAACAAGCAGATTTCAAATCCTATGATTTCGAGACCATCAGAAGAACCATGGTTGCCTATCTTAGGGAAAACTATCCAGATGATTTTAACGATTACATTGAATCTTCTGAGTATGTGGCACTTCTTGATCTCATTGCCTACATAGCACAATCACTTTCTTTCAGAGTTGACCTGAACGCCAGAGAAAATTTTTTAGAAACAGCGGAAAGACGTAACTCAGTTTTAAGATTGGCAAGGCTTATAAACTACAATGCCAAAAGAAATTTACCTGCTACAGGTTTACTTAAATTTGATTCAGTTGCAACTACTGAAAACGTTACAGATTCATCTGGTACCAATTTAGCAAACACCACCGTTGTATGGAATGATGGCACAAANGCAAATTATAGAGAACAATTTATTAACATTTTAAATGCCGCCAACACGTCAGGGCAAGTATTTGGCAAGCCTGGAGAGTCAGATACCATAGGAGGCATACAAACCGAAGTATATACGACCAATTCTAACAACACTGATCTTCCTATTTTTAGTTTTAGAAGAGCAGTGAGTGGTGTTGATAGAACTTTTGAAATAGTTCCTTCATCAATTCAAGATTCAGAAAGCATTTATGAAAGTGATCCTATTCCTGGTGGAGGATTTAGTTACCTATACAGATCAGATGGTGCAGGAGACACTTCCAATAACACAGGATTTTTTAGTCTATTCAAACAGGGCACGATAGCAAACGTAGAATTCAACGTAGACAATCCCACAACAAATTTTGTTCAAGCAATAAATGTAAACAATATAAACAACTCAGATGTATGGCTATATGAGTTGGATGACTTCGGACAAATAGAAAAACTTTGGGACAAAGTGCCAGCAACTGCAGGTAACAATGCCATTTATAATTCATTGGCCAACGACAAACGAAACACTTATAANGTTGTAACAAAAAACAACGATGCTGTTGACTTAGTTTTTGGAGACGGAAATTTTTCTAACATACCTTCAGGCACTTTTAGAGCCTATTATAGAACATCAGACAACTCGAACTATTCAGTGCAACCTGCCGACATGGACGGTATCACTTTTTCATTAGACTACAATGANAAGAATGGAGCACCACAGACTCTAACTATCTCTGCATCTTTACAACAATCAATATATAATGCGGCAGGTAGCGAATCTTCAGAGTCAATAAAAGAAAAAGCGCCACAGGCTTACTATTCTCAAAACAGAATGATTACAGCAGAAGATTACAATGTTGTGCCTNTATCTGCGTCACAGGAAATAATAAAAGTNAAAGCAGTAAACAGAACAGCATCGGGCATATCAAGAGCAAAAGAGATTGTAGATCCTACTGGAGCATATTCAAACGTGTCTGTTTTTGCTGAAGATGGAATATTGTATAGAGAAGAAACTGCCCCAACTTTTACTTTTACTTTTAATAATAACAATGAAATTTTAAACACTATTAACAATGACATAGAGGGCAAATTAAAAGACGCAACTGCAAGACAATTTTTTTACTTGAAATACGGAACAAAGGATCTTAGTGCCCTTTCTGCCTCATGGGTATCAACCACAACAGGCACAAACACTAACACAGGTTATTTTAACGCAGGTGGGCCTTTAGCATTAGGCGATTACGCAACATCAAATTTGAAATACGCCAAAGTTGGTGCTTTGGTTAAGTTTACATCTCCCGACACAAGAGAATTTTTAAATGGAAAACTTGTAACAGCAGGTACCGACAATGCCGAGGATAGGGTGTGGGCAAAAATTAGTGCGGTCGAAGGTGACGGTGCTAACTTTGGAGATGGAAATTTAGAATCGGGAGTAGGACCAGTCACACTAAACAATGTCATTCCAGCCAATAGTGTTGCATCTGCAATATTTCCTTTATTCACAACAAGTTTGACAACTGCACTTAAAAATGATTTAATAGACAGGATCAATGCTTTTGAAGAATTTGGAATAAGATTTAATGAAGAGTCTGGAGAATGGGTGGTTATTACTGGCGCAAATTTAAGTGCATCTAACACTTTTGCATTGACAAATGCAGGTGACTCAACTTCAACTAACCTAGATGCCAGTTGGTTTTTCAAATTTACTAATGACGGTAACACCTACACTGTTGCATACAGATCGTTAGCATACATTTTTGAGTCAGAAGGACAAAATAAATTTCACTATGACAAGTCAGAAAAAATTTACGATTACACAACAGGTCAGTCAGTAAAAGATAGTATAAAAGTTTTAAAGAACAACACTATTGTAAGCACAGGACTTGGAATAGGTTATCCAATAAACTGGCAGATAGTAGACACTATAGAAGAATCCGATGGCTATCAAGATAATAGGAAAGTCCAAGTTGGATTTTTTGATACAGATGATGATGGCGTTGTAGATAATCCTGATATTTTTGATATCATTGTGGAACCTGATACGTCTCCATCGACCAAATTTGTGTTTTTCGAAAAATATAATAGTTACAATAATATTGAAAGATTTCGACCTTATGCTTCGACAAATTTTGTTGTGACTAAAAACGAAACTGATATCACTTTACCAGGCTCATACGAAAATGGTCAATTATTTTATTTCTATGATTCAGCAGAAAACGTTATTAAAAAATATGATTCAAGCACTGTAACATTGTCAACGTCAACAGATTATATTGCGAGAAAAGGACGTGGTTCAATAAATTTCCAATACAAACACAACGCTGGACAAGACACTCGTATAGATCCAAGTGTTAGTAATATAGTTGATATCTTTATGTTAGAAAGATCATATGACTCAAGATTTAGAACATGGTTAAAAGACGGTGGTACAAAACCTTCTGCTTCAACATCTGATCAATTAAGAATAAGTTATTCAGGATTTTTAAATCCATTAAAAAGTTTATCCGACCAAATAGTTTATCATCCAGTAAAATATAAAATTTTATTCGGCTCGAAAGCAGATTCCGAATTCCAAGCAACATTCAAGGTCGTAAAAAACACAGCGACAAATGTCACGAATGCAGTAATACAGACAAGAGTTATTCAAGCAATTAATGAATTTTTTGCTTTAGATAACTTTAATTTTGGAGACACTTTCTTTTTTACAGAATTAGCGGCATATATTCATCAACAACTTGCACCTGATTTACTATCTGTTGTAATAGTGCCGAATCAAAGCGGACAAAGTTTCGGATCATTATTTCAAATATCTGGAGCAGACGACGAAATTTTTATCAGTGGGGCCACCGTTGATGANGTTTCAATNATNNNTGCNNTNNGNGCNAANCANTTAGNNGCNTCNGGNACAGTNGTNACATCAACTACAACTACNACTACAACNNCAAANCAAACAAGCAGATCAACATCAGCAGTATCTTCGGTGACCTCTAGCACGTCAGGAGGCGGATATAGCACAGGAACTTCATCAAGTTCAGGTGGCTCTTCGTCCAGTTCTGGCAGTAGTGGTTCGGGATACTAACGATGGCAGATCAACCAATTAATTCACAGGCAAATAATGTAACGTTCAAAGACAAGAACGGTGTCACTATAAGGAGATCTATTGCACATCTTCCTGCATTTTACAGAACAGACGCTAACGAAAGATTTCTGAACAGCACACTGGATCAATTGATTCAACCAGGTTCTCTTGAAAGACTGGACGGTTTCATCGGCCACGAATATGCATACACAAGAAATACCACCAAAGATCAATATGTGAAAGCAACAAGTGTTGATAGAAAAAATTATCAACTCGAACCGGCTGTAACGTATACAGACAGAGACACGTCATCTGTAAACCCTGAGGACCAAGTAAAGTTTACAGCAACCTATGATGATTACATCAATCAAATAAAATTCTATGGTGGCCTGGTAGATAATCATGATAGACTCAACAAAGAAAAAGTTTACGCTTGGAACCCTGCTATCGACTACGACAAACTTGTAAACTACAGAGAATATTATTGGCTACCAGATGGTCCAAACCCAATTAATTTAAGTTCTGTTGGCACTGGTGCAACTACAGAAATTGATGTGAAAAACAACGCCGCGGGTGCTTATGTTTTTGGTACAAGGTCTGGCGTGAATAATCCAACAATTACTCTGTACAGAGGAAATACTTACAAATTTAAAATAAACGCATCAGGTCATCCATTCAACATTATGACCGAGCCATATAAAACAGGTATAGCGGTTGACGGATCAACATCAGTTATTTACAGCACGGGTGTTACAAATAATGGAATCGACAAAGGCACAGTAGAATTTGTCGTTCCAACTAATGCTCCAGATGTTTTGTACTATCAGTGTAGTAATCATACTGCCATGCACGGAATATTTTCGGTCAAAGACGTAAACAGCACAACAAATATAAATGTAGCGGATGACATACTTGGTGCTAAAAATTACACAACGTCATCTGGCGTTTCTTTATCCAACGGAATGAAAGTTAAGTTAGGCACTAATGTTACCGATGCAACAAATTATGCTAACAAACAGTTCTATGTAGAAGGTGTTGGAGAGTCAATCACTTTTACAAACACNGAAAATTTAATTACTCCGGAATCATATGCTGATGAGACCACAGAACTTTTTGACACCGTTGCCTATGATAGCAGACCTTATTCGATTGCTTTTTATAGACCAGTNACAAAAGACTATATTTTAATTAAAAGAGATTCATTAGATCAAAACGCTTGGTCAAGATACAATAGATGGTTCCATAAATCTGTGCTAGAAGCAACTGCCACCGCAAATGGTTTTGCTTTGAACTTACTAGAAGAGGACAGAGCAAAAAGACCAATTATTGAATTTGACAGTGGCGTAGCATTATATAATCACGGAACAAAAGCAAAAACATCNGTGGCCCTAATTGATACGGTGACGACCGATGCCTTTTCAAACATTGTAAACCAAACTGGTTACATAGTTGATGGTGTGTCATTGCAGGACGGAATGAGGGTCCTATTCACAGCAGACACAGATAACCTAGTAAAAAATAAAATTTTCGTAGTAAATTTTGTAAATGTTGGTGACAGCACCGCGGCAAAAGTTATTTCGTTGACTCCAGCGTCTGATACAGATCCAACCAATGGTGATAACGTGTTTATTGAACTTGGCACGAATAATCAAGGAAAAACTTTTTACTATGATTCTGCCACTACTTCATGGCTGACTGGACAAACAAAAACAAAAGTTAACCAGCAACCTCTATTTGATATGTTTGACAATGATGACATCAGTTTTTCAAACACTACCACATACCCAAATTCAAGTTTCACTGGTGCCAAAGTTTTCGAATTCAAGACATCAGAAAGTGCAACAAAAGATACAGTATTAGGAATAAAAGTAAAATACAAAACGATAAACAATGTTGGTGACATTGTTTTCAATTCGGATCTTGCCTCAGGTACCTTTACATATAAAAGTGGCGATGATTTTGTAAGTAAAAGTTACTCAGCAGGACACTTAAATTATCAAAAATCTCTTACAGAAGTTGATCACATAGAAAGTTGGATCACGAGGACGGACGAAAGTAAACAAAGAGTAATACGTACTTTAGTTGTTACCGCTGATGAGAAAAAATTATTTCCAATAGATGTTTATAAAAATTCAGCATCTTTAACTGATCTTGAAGTAAATGTTGAAGTTAATCANGTAAGGAAAGATTTGACNACAGATTATACNCTATCAAACGGAACAACTAACAAGTATATTAATTTTGTAAAATCTTTATCTGTTGGCGACTTGATTAAAATTACAACACATTCAGCGGCGAAAAAAGTTGAAGGTATAGGCTTATACGAAATACCAGAAAATTTATCAACCAACCCTCTAAATGCACAACTTGGAGAATTTACATTTGGTGAGATACTTGCCCATGTGAGGGACATACAAAATAAAAATTCAGATGTCACAGGTTCTATTCCAGGAGCATCCAACCTAAGAGATTTACCTGACGTGAGAACAAAAGGCGGCACAATCCTTCAACATTCAGGACCTATGCCTGCCGCGTTGTTTAGTCTGATTGATCAAAACGCCAACGCCATACGTGGACTTGATTATGCTAATCTTGAGTATCAAAAATTTAAAGAAAACTTTATAACAAAAGCCACTGGTCAGACGTTTGAGGGTGACGTGGTTGCTTACGTTGATACAATTATTGAAACATTGTCTCAGGATAAGACGTCTAGTTTTCCTTTTTATTATGAGGATATGCTAGGATATGGATCTAACTTATCTTTAAGGACATATACAGTTCAGGATTCTTCCGAGGTAGAATATGCCATTGATTCGAAACATTCAATGACAACNACATCCAATCGTGCGGTGTATGTGTATCTTAATGATGTTCAGTTANTAGTTGATACTGACTATACATTTAGTACAACTGATGATAGCATAACCATTAAAACTGCCATAAATGAAGGGGATATCATTAAAATAAAAGATTATACCGATACAACCGGAAGTTTTATTCCTCCAACACCAACAAAACTTGGTTTGTATCCTAAGTTCAAACCTGAGTCCGTAACTGACAACACGTATAGGACAAGCAAAACTATAATCGTTGGGCATGATGGTTCAAGAACAATAGCATATGGTGATTACAGAGATGACCTTCTATTAGAACTTGAAAAAAGAATTTATAATAACTGCAAGACTGCATACGATCCTACTTTATTAAAGACTGCCGATGTCATACCTTCAGGTTTTACAAACACTGATTACACCATCGATGAAGTAAACACTGTGCTGTCCACAGACTTTTATGCATGGGCAGGAAAAAATGGAGTATCTTGGCAGAACAACACAACTTACAATGCCAGTGACGCTTTCACTTGGAACTACAACAAGTCAAGAGACGCCATAAATGGAAACCTTCTTCCTGGTTATTGGAGAGGTATTTTTAAATATTTTTATGACACAGATAGACCACATACTCATCCATGGGAAATGTTGGGATATTCAGAAAAGCCAAGCACCTGGGAATCAAACTATGGACCTGCGCCTTACACTGCGGGCAACAGCGTGTTATGGGACGATCTTGAATCTGGCTATGATAGAATCACTAACACAACAAACACAAGATATATAAGGACCGGACTTTCAAACTATCTTCCAGTTGACGACACAGGCAGTATAAAGACGCCGATTGCCATAGGATTGGTNACAGGAAATATCACAAGAAACTTAAATGACTCTTGGGACTTTGGTGATCAATCACCTTCNGAAACGGCCTGGAGAAGATCATCTTCTTATCCTTTCTCAGCGATAAAACTATTAGCGTTAACTAAACCTGCGAAATTTTTTGGCATATTCGTTGACAATTCAAGACTAACAAAAAATATTTCAGGTAACTTGATTGACGTGGATACACAGACAAGACAAAAATTATCCACAGTAAAATATCATTTAGAGACATCTACAAATGAAGATACTGGAGTGGTGACAAGATTTACAACGGCCGGTTACCAACCATATATTGTAAATTATCTAATAAAAAATAATCTTGATCCAGCGGTGTTTTATTATGATAAAATGAAAAACCTCAATGTGCAACTAGCATATAAATTAGGTGGCTTCACTGACAAAGGCAATTTAAAAGTTTTGACTGATTCAACTTCACCTGCTTCCAGCGGAGGAAGTCAATTTGTGCCAGATGAAAACTACAAAATACTTTTTAGAACATCAAATCCTGTAAACACTTTTGATTATTCTGGAGTGTTAGTTGAGTTGAATACCAATACAACGGTAGATGGATCTACTCTACAAGGCGGATATAAAGTTGTTGGCTATAGTTCACTAAAACCATATTTCAAAGTTCTAAGACCAATGCGTAATGGTAATGCAACTAAAATTACAGTAGGAAAAGCAAATGCCTTAATATACAACAACTTCACAGATACGGTAGACACAGTAACATACGGTACCGTTTTTACTTCTGTACAGGAAGTTGTTGATATGCTTGTTGGATATGGCAAGTATCTAGAATCGCAAGGTTTCAATTTTGATCAATTTTCAAATGAAATAAAAGAAACATTAAATTGGGAAACTTCTGCAAAAGAATTTTTATATTGGACCACACAAGGTTGGGCACCAGGATCAGCAATAACTTTATCTGCAGGCGCCGAAGGTTTCAACCTTACAACTGACAACAGCATAATCAGTAGGTTACAAAACATAAACGGTGATTACAGTGTTTTAGATGCAGGTGGTAGGATAGTAGGAAGAAAAAATATAACAACCAAACGTATAGGCTCAACATTTAATTTAGCAAATAAAAATCCTGAGGTAGGCATATACAATGTTTCTATGAATGCGGTTCAAAAAGAACACATGTTAATTTTTGATAACAAGACAGTGTTTAATGATGTTATTTTTGAGTTGGGAACAGGTTTTAGGCAACAGAGATTGAAACTAGTTGGATGGAAAACAGGAGGCTGGAACGGAGACTATTACTCCCCGGGTTTTGTTTTTGATGAAGCAAGAGTTTCCTTATGGTCCGCGAATACAAATTACGAGATAGGCGACACTGTAGAATATGATGCAAAATTCTTTGTTGCTAAAAAGAATCATAATTCTGGATCAAAGTTTGACTTTGCTCAATGGCAGTTGAAGAGTAGCAAACCAGCACCAACATTGATACCAAATTTTGACTACAAAATTGCTAAGTTTGATGACTTTTATAATTTAGAAACAAATAACTTTGATGAATCGCAACAAAGTTTGGCACAACATCTTATTGGTTATCAAAGTAGACCTTACTTGGAAAATTTATTTGTTAATGACATATCTCAATATAAATTTTATCAAGGATTCATAAGAGACAAAGGTACTCAAACTGCTATTGACAGATTACTGAAAGCACAATTTAACGATGAAAGTTTATCAATCAACACATATCCTGAATGGATGCTTAGAGTTGGTGAATTTGGAAACACAGATGGATTNAAATCTTTACAAATAAAGATGCCTGATAATCTGTTTACAAACAACATACAATCTATTGAAGTTTTAGATCCAGGAGCAACTAAATCATACACTAGATCAGCAGGTGTAGAAAATGAAGACATATACAGCAAACCTCTAGAGTTTACAGCAAGTACTACTTTCGGTAGATATGACTACACAAAAGCAGGATTTGACAGAGAAACTCCTCAGGTCTTTAAAACTGCTGGTTGGCCTAGGGTGCAAGACGTCAAACACACTGCGTTCAATATCAATGACTTAACAAATCTGGACATGAATAATGTTCAAAATAATGATTTAGTTTGGATTGCTAAAAAAACAAACACAGATTGGGACGTTCAGAGAATTACTTCTACAAATAACACAATCAAAACAATTAAGTCATACAATGGAGACACACAGATTCTCATAACAACTAATTTGAGTCATACTTTTAGTAAAGGTGACTACATCGGGGTGCGTAACAGTCAGTTCGCAGATTTGAATGGCGCCTATGAAGTTAAAGAAATACCTAATGGTAAACAAGTAATTTTCGATTTTGTGAATGCAAGTAAATTGAACACTGCTATTAGCGTACTTTCAGATCAATCAACATTTGATACCTACGGTGATGTTTATAAATTTACAAGTGTTAGACTTGCCAGCATGAATAATGTCAATGATCTTCTTAGTTATAGTGACTACAGAGATAGAGATGATATTAACATAGTAAATGGAGACAGAGTTTTTGTAGATAATGTTGGATCAAAATGGAAAATTTACGAAAAAGAAGATCCATATCAAACAAAAATTTTACAGTCGCCAGATTCTACAAACGAACAAGATTTTGGCTACAGGGTAGTTGGAAGAGAAGATGGCAGAACTTTAGTTGTGTCAGCACCGAGTGAAGGACAAGGTACTATTCACTTCTTCTTTAGACGAAGCGCAGACGCAGGCACATCATTCACAGTGCAAAACAGTTTAACAATGACCAACAATGATGACACTACATCAAGATTAGGTGAAAGTTTAAGCATAAGCACAGATGGAAATTTTGTAGTGGCAGGTGCNCCCTACACTAATGCAATTGGNTTTGATGGAAGCACAAGATTTACTGACGCAGGACTTATAAAAACTTACGTTTGGAACCCAACAACATTTTCTTACAGTGAATTGAACACAATTACTGGTCCGAATGACGGCTCAAGCAATTTAGAAAGTGCAAACTTTGGTTGGGCAACTGGCATAGCAGAGCCTACAGATTCGGCTGGCAGAAGCACCACTCCTAAGTTACTATTTGTTTCTGCTCCAGGACACGACAATGACACAGGCATAGTCCACATGTATGACTGGAATATAGGTGCAGATGGATCAACTTATGATACTTGGACGCAGAGAGTATCTATTTCATCTCCTGATGCCGATGCAGGACAAAGGTTTGGACATAGATTAAAAATAAATGACAATGGTGACATATTAGCCGTAGCATCATTGGCACCAGGTTTAGCAGGTAGAGTTGAAATTTTTACTAGAAGCAGTTTAACAAATGATGATAGCACCACATATGCTTGGACACACAGACAGACATTGACCGGAGCAGATGCAGATGGTTCAACTTTAAATTTAGCATTCGGGCAAGACATTGCCATGAGCAAAGACGGCACAAGACTTTTTGTATCAGCACCTGGATATGATAAAACTAATCAAGCAGATGCCGGTGCGGTTTACTACTACAAGTTCAATGCGGACGGCTCAACAAACTTATACACATTACAACAGACAGTAGTTGCGCCTGATCTACAAACCAACATGAAATTTGGTACTTCACTTAACTGTAACCAAGGTGGAACAAGATTAACAATAGGCGCTGAGAAACTAGACAATAGCCGTGAGATGAAAATTGACAGCGGCGCTACAACTTTTGACCTACAGGACACAACAATAATAGATTTAAACATTGGATCCGGTGGAGTTTACACTGCCACAATGTATGATACGCAATTTGTTATAGATGATAGATTGGTGACGACAAAGGTTAGTGCTAATGATGATTTTGGTAGAGGAGTGTTCATAAATGACAGAGGAGTTTATGTTGGTGCACCTGAAGATGATTCGTCTAGTGGCGTGAGCAATGACGGAACAATTACACAGTTCGAACTGAACACTGTTGGATCATTTGCATGGAAAGAACTTGTATCAGAAAGTAATTTTATAGATAACAGNAAGATAAAATCAGCATTTATCTTTAACAGAGCAAACAATCAAATTATTGATTACTTAGATTACTACGATCCTGTCAAAGGTAGAATACTTGGAGTGGCCGACAGAGAAATAAATTTCAAGACCGAATGGGATCCGGCGGTTTACAGTGTTGGACAAGGATCGGTAAATGTCAATCCAGGAACGGCCTGGGGTGAGGAACACATCGGTGAAGTATGGTGGGACCTATCAACCGCAAGATGGACATGGTATGAACAAGGCACACAAGAATATAAATCAAAGCATTGGGGCGAACTATTTCCTGGAGCATCAATTGATGTTTATGAATGGGTAGAGTCTACACAAACTCCAGCAGATTGGGACACACTATCNGACACTACACAAGGTATTTCATTGAGTATATCAGGCAAACCAAAATATGCAGACAACACTGTCTATACAGTGAAACAGAAATATGATAGCAGTTCAGACAGTTTTGTAAATTACTATTACTACTGGGTCAAAAATTCAGTGTTCTTGCCTGCACTAGACAAGACTGTTGTGAAAAGAAAGAATACTACATCATATATTGCTAATGTCATATTGAATCCATTAGGTTCGGGAATAAAATATTTTACGATTACAGATACAAACAAGATTTTAACTTTCAATTGTAAGGATAGTCTATTCGATTCGAATGTAGTCTTAAACATAGATTATGCTGATAACATAGAGGATAACGAAAACCACAAAGTATGGAAACTGTTTAGCGAAGGTGATCCTGATGAAAGACCTGGTACAAGGATTGAAAACAAATGGTGGGATAGTTTGACAGGCGTCGATGCGTCAGGTAACAGGGTGCCAGACTTAGATCTTCCAATCAACAGACGATATGGCACAGGACTAAGACCAAGACAAAGTTGGTACATCAACAGATTCAATGCTCTGAAAGAAATTATAGATTACTCCAATACTGTTTTGGCAAAAAACCAATTAGCAAACACAATATCATATGCTAATCTTAACGCTGAAGAGCCTGAACCAACCAGTGCATCTGGTCTATTTGATGCCACAGTTGACACCTACGCTGAACTGACATATATTGACACAAGAGATCTTAGTGGCACAGTGAACTACTTGGTCAAGGCAGATGAGGAAAATTCAAATGGTTTCTGGGCAATTTATCAATGGGACGGCACNTCATTTAGTAGGACAAGGTTGCAGACCTACAAGACTTCGGCATACTACGAACTTGCTGACTGGTACAAGACCGACGGCGACATGAGCCATACTGCTAACACAGTAATTGACGCACAGGTCACTTTCGAGTATCAGTTGGATTCACTTGACTTGGACACAGGCAAACACGCAAAAGTAACCAAAGCGGACACCGGTGGATGGAAGTTATTCATGAAAACAAGCACAGGTTGGGAAAATGTAGGTACCGAGAATGGAACAATACAATTGAAAAGAAGTTTATATGATTACAGTATAGATAACACAGGCTTCGCAGGCGATGACACGTTTGATGATAACTTTTTTGATCAAGAGCCAACTATAGAAACAAGAAACGTATTGACAGCACTAAGGGACGACATATTCATAGGTGGACTAAGGGTAGAGTACAACAATTTATTTTTTATAGGTCTAAGGAAGGTTCTAGAAGAGCAAGGCTATGTTGATTGGTTATTCAAAACAAGTTTCTTGAACATTAAAAATAATTTCAGAGAACTTACACAGAGAAAGACCTACACCACTGGCGCAGACGCATACGTTGAAGAATATCTAAAAGAAGTCAAACCTTTCCATACCAAACTAAGGGAGTTTAAGGTTGGATACAACAAGACAGAAACGCAAGATGGATTGTTCACAGATTTTGATAATCCGCCTTTCTATGATACCTCAATATCTGCAATAAGAAATCTCGATCCTGGAAGCACCGCAGACGCAACTAGAATTACAGAATATCCTTACAAAATATGGAACGATTTTCATAAAAAATCTGTTAAAAGCATAACACTAAACAGTGGTGGAAGTGGATACAGCACAGCACCTACGGTATCATTCATAGGCGGCGCCTTAGAAAATACAGGTCCTTTCCAGATATTAGGCAGAAGCAACTCTGGTACAACAAGCGGCACATATGGTTACTTTTATCCTCTGTTCAGTTCTCAACAGAAAGCAAACATATACGACAAACAGCAAGGTGGATCTGGAGCAAGTCACTCACACACATTTGATGAGTATGCAAGTAAAACTTTTTACATGCCAACAGGATCTATGAATCATGCAATCTCGACCAAGAGTAATCAGTTCAAACTATACAGTGAGCCAAGTCTTACACATGCCACAGCAACAGCGGTTGTAAGAGACGGATCAGTAACAAAAATTAATTTATTAACAGCAGGATCAGGTTACACTGCTAGTCCGGAAATATTATTGACAGGTGGTGCGTCAGATGGATCGACACCAACCGACACGGCAAAAGCATATGCCAATTTGAACAACGATCTTGTCAGAGACATTGATGTGACAATGAAATTTGATAGAATAGATCAAAGTGCTACTGTGTTTGAATGGGCAAAAAATACTACATTCTCATATGGTGCTTTAGTAAGATACAACAATGAACTTTACAGAGTCACAAAAACTTTTACAAGCACAACTAAATTTGATGAAAGCATAGGCAACCTAACAAAATTACAAGGTGACGAAAGTTTCTTAACCGCGGCAGGTAGAACGCTAGGTATGTACACGCCAAATGATGGCATGGCAGGAAATGATTTGACCCAATTAATGGAAGGCATAGACTATGGTGGAGTCATGGTAACTGGTTTAGCGTTCAATGAAAGCCAAGGCTGGGACAGGTCACCATGGTATGATGCACCATGGGACAACTATGGTTCAAGCAAAGTCAAAACATTTTACGGAGATGGGTCCACTGTGCTTTACACTTTTGATACGGCACCGCTCGCAACCGAAGTTTACACTGTATACTATGATGGTGTAAGACAGACCACGGATGTATTCAGAGGAGATGGATCTACCACCCAATTCACTTTAACAACTGCACCAGGCGATGGAGTTAAAGTTGAACTAATTTTATTTGATGATGACACGGTATTGACACCAACTGATGATAGAACTATTGATAGTCTAGTCTCAGGAGGACTTTTCAGTTCTGCAGTTGGAATATCGCCGGGTGACATTATCACAGACGGTGACACTTTTGTAAGTCCAGACACAAGTTTTGCTCCAGAAGAAAATGTTCCTGGACAAATATTTGACACTGTAGATATAAAAGTTTACACAACTCCAGAGTCAGGAGTGCCTTTCATCGTTGACAAAACATACCGTGGAGATGACAGCACAACAACGTTTGATATTGGACAAAGGCCTGGCACACAAGCCGGAGTGATGGTAACACTAGATGGTGTAAGGCAAAACAGTTTGGGATCAGATAGCACAGTAAGTTACTCTGTTGACACAGATGCCAAGACAATCACTTTTACAACTGCCCCTGCTTTGAATTCTGTAATCAACATTAAAAGTTTTGCAGTATCAGGAAACAACTACATGTTGTTAAACAGTTTCACTGGCGATGGAAGCACTACATCATTTACTACGGGCGCAAGAGATACATACCAACTTGACAGTGCCCTACCTCAACTCTACGTGACGGTAGACGGTCAGCCAACAACTGCTTTCACCACAACAGAAGCAAACAAAACAGTCACAGTAACTTTTGACACCGCTCCAACATCAGGACAGGCTATTCAAGTTGCAGGATTCAATCAAGATCCATCCACGAGAGCATTCGCGGAAATAAGATCGGAAAATATAAGGTTTGATGGGTCAACAGCCACTTACGCTTTGGATTTTCCTCCAGGTGCAATTGGACCTTTCACCGCACATACTTTATTAGAAGTCAACGGAACATTATTGAGAGGCCCTGACAACACTTATTACAGTGCAGATGGATCCACGTACAATTATGGCTTCTTGTCATCACTATCAGATGGCTCATCAGTTGATCCGTCCAAGACAATAACTTCAGCAGATCAGATTGAAGTTTACAAAAATGGAGTTAAGCAAGACCTTAACACAGATTACACAGTGGATTTAACTTTACAAACTGTGGTTTTTGTTGCGGCGCCAGAGCCAGGAGATGTTATCGCGATTACCACGCTTGTAGATAATCATTACTACATGGTTGGAAATGAAGTGGTGTTAAATCTATCAACAATATCCAGCGATGGCATAACGCTAAGTGCCGGTGACAACATTCAGGCCACAACTTTTAACAATGCACTTGGAATGAAACAGAGAAGAGAAATACTAGAAGGCAGAGCATCAGGTGAGTTGTTCCTGTACAATGAACCACTAAACAGTGACTATGTATTTGTAACACTCAACGGTTCAAGAACGCTTGTTCAAAATGTTGACTTTACTATTTCTTCGAACAAAATTACTGTGCATGGCATCACTCTTTCTTCCTCAGACAGGATTGATGTGATGTATTTTGCTTTGGACACTGCCAAAAATGCAACTGGATTTAGAATTTTCAAAGACATGCTGAACAGAACTTTCTACAAAAGAATAAGTTCAACAAACACAACAACACTTGACGTCGAACTCATACCGGGTGCTAAAGAAATAGTAGTGACCGATGGGACTCTATTGACGGAACCAGACGCCTCAAGCAATCAACCTGGTGTGGTGTTCATTGATAAAGAAAGAATAGAATATTTTACCAAGTCAGGTAACACTCTCGGACAACTAAGGAGAGGAACACTTGGAACAGGAATTAAGACACATGCCGTAGGCGCAAACGTAGTAGACGCTGGCGGACAACAAACTGTGCCTTATGCTGACACGATATCGACCAAAACCTATACAGGCGATGGTTCAACTGTCAGTTTTGCTACTACCTACGCTCCAACTCGTGGTGAGGATTTAGACATATTCATTGGTGGCCAACGATTGTCTTTCAAACACGAGTTGGACGATAGTACACTCACAAGAGGTTATTCGGTGGATGGGAGTACCGCTAACGTAACTTTAACCAACGCTCCTGCGTCAGGAACACAGATAAAAATTGTGCAAAAACGTGGTAATACATGGTACACAGCCGGAGCATCAACAGCCGCCGATGGTAAAGGATTACAAAAATCCACAACTGCGCAGGCTAAATTCATAGCAGGAGAACCAACAAATGCACCAGAATAAATACAACGTGATGCAAGAAGATCAAACAGAAAATAAACAACAAAATTCAAACAAAAATCCTGACGATAAGTCGGGCGTAATGATGCAAGGACATATCAAAATATGGGATCCAGAAACTGGTGAAGTTATTGTAGATAAGAGAAACGCAATACATTACGAAAACATGAGTACAGCATTAGCAAACTCATTAGCAAACAAGTCAACAGGGTTCATACACGAAATAGCATTTGGAAACGGTGGCACTACCGTTGACACAACTGGAGTCATAACTTANCTGACTCCTAATTCAACAGGAACAAATGCAACACTATACAATCAAACTTATTACAAAGTGATTGATGACAATAGTGCAACAAACAAAGATACTTCAAGAAACAAAATGGAAGTAAGACACACAGCAGGAAACAAATATACAGATATTGTTTGTACTTGTACATTAGATTATGGTGAACCAACAGGACAACAGGCATTTGACAACACTACAAATTTCAACGGTGACTATGTATTTGATGAACTTGGTCTAAAAAGTTGGGAAGGAACTGAAAATGGTTCAACTAACAAACTATTGACACACGTAATATTCCATCCTGTACAAAAAAGTTTAAACAGATTGATACAGATTGATTACACATTAAGAATACAAAGTTTAACATCATTTAATGAAACAACATCAACAGGAACCACGACCACGACTAGTTATTAAAAATGGCTTACACAGTAAACAAAACAAATAGTTCGGCATCACCAAACGCTTACACGGTCCAAGATTCTGTACTCAACACACAGACTGACCTAAGTTTTGTAGGAAAAGGATATGCTGGATACGGTGAAACCATTGCTGAAAACTTTTTACATCTTCTTGAAAACTTTTCAAACTCGTCTGCACCATCAAAACCAATCACCGGCCAATTATGGTACGATGAATCAGCAAACAAATTAAAAGTATATGATGGTTCTTTCAAACCAGTTAGTGGTGCTGAATATCAATCCAGTGAACCTTCTGGACAACAGCAAGGAGATCTTTGGATAGATTCGGACACACAACAGTTATATTTTTATAACGGAAGTTCAAATATATTAGTAGGACCACCTGCTTCCACAGGAACACTCAACGGATTTGTATATAACACAATTGCTGATTCAACAGATACAAATCAAAACGTGACTTATTGGTACAACGATGGTAACTTAATTGCAATTATTTCTGAAGACACGTTTACGCCAAAAGTNTCCATATCAGGATTCAGCACAATTACAAAAGGTATAACATTATCAACTGCAATTTCAGATTTAAAATTTGCTGGAACATCAACAGACTCAGACGCATTAGGTGGTGTAGCGGCGGCGAACTATCTAAGATCGAACGCTAACGACACGACCTCAGGCACACTAGGAGTTGTAAATGACACAGGACTGACAGTGGGAGCAGACAGCGATATTAAAATATCTGTCGATGGCACAGGAGGTATAATTCAGAATCAGGTTGCTGACACAGATATAACTTTCAAAATTAATGATGGCGGTGTAACCACAACAGTGATGACAATTGATGGTGCCACTTCAAGAGTAGGTATAGGCACAACTTCACCTAGCACAAAATTAGACATATCAGGCACAACGACTTCAACTGCGTTTGCTGGTGCATTGACCGGAGACGTCACAGGAAATTTATCTAGTTCAGGCGCCAACACAATGGGTTCATTGGTCATGTCAGGCAACATAACTTCACAAAATATAGTGCCAGCGGCGAACGCCACTTATGACATAGGATCAAGTTCATTGGGATACAATGTTGTCTATGCAAAAGCGACGTCGGCACAGTACGCTGACTTGGCTGAGATTTATGAATCAGACTCTTCTTATGAGCCTGGAACAGTTGTTGTATTTGGTGGAGACAAAGAAATTACAGTTGCAAACACAGGCAATGATACAAGAGTGGCAGGAGTCATAAGTGAAAATCCCGCCTACTTAATGAATTCAAAAGCAAATGGATTGCCGGTCGCTTTGACAGGAAAAGTTAAATGTAAGGTGGCTGGCTTTATAAGAAAAGGTGATATGTTGGCTACACACAACACATTGCCAGGAGTTGCTAAAAAAATAAGTGAACCAACTTGCGGCGCTATCATAGGAAAAGCATTAGAAGACTATGATTCTACTGAAATTGGCTCGATCAACATTGTTGTAGGAAGGTGCTAAATATACACAAATGGCGTACACAATCAACAAAACAGACGGAACAGTAGTAACCACAATCACCGATGGAACGGTAGATAACACCACGTCATTACAATTATTTGGAAAAAGTTATTCAGGATTTGGTGAAGGACTCAACGAAAACCTTGTAAAACTATTAGAAAATTCAGCATCAACATCGGCACCAACCTCACCATTATTAGGTGAACTTTGGTTCGACACAAGTGCAAACACAATTAAAGTTTATGACGGTTCATCATTCAAACCAACAGGTGGAGCAAGATCACAATCAGCAGAGCCATCATCTGCATCAGCAGGTGACCTTTGGCATGATTCAGATGACGACCAAGTATACTTTTACACTGGTTCAGCGTTCCAACTTTTAGGTCCTGTATTCACATCTGGACAAACACTTTCAGGTTGGAAGATAGAAACTGTCACAGCATCAACAGTCAGTAAAGTCATTGCTTCAATGTTTGTTGGAAATACCAGAGTAGCGGTGCTATCCAAAGAAGCATTTACTCCAGATTCAGGTTCACCTTCAAGCACTCCATTGGCCGCAAATGGTTTTGCAACAGTGGCATCAGGTCTAACATTAAATTCAACTTTAGGTGCAAGTTTCTCAGGTAATTCTGCGCAGGCAAGTGCTGTAGACGTAAGTGGTACTACAAACACTTCAGCAACAGTAATTGCTGGCGGTAATTTTTTAAGAGCAGACGCGGCAGACACTACAACAGGTGCTTTGACCATCGATGCTGATGCAGGTTTATTGGTTGGTGACGAACAAGAATTAACCATTACAGCAAGTTCAGGTGATATCACAATAGCACAAACTAGACAAGATAAAGATTTAAGTTTCACAATAAATGATGGTGGGGTCACTAAAACTCCATTAACATTTGCAGGTAGCACAGGAAATATTACATTAACAGGTAATACTACAATTACAGGTAACCTAAGCATCACAGGTGAATTTGAAAACACATCTTCTGGCATAATCACAGTTGATGACGCTTTTGTTAAAGTAAACACAGGAAATTCAGAAGTAGACGCAGGACTAATAGTAGAAACTTCTGACACAGATGATGCTAGAATATTTTATGATGTATCAGAAAACTATTGGGCCGCTGGAGAAAATCAATCTTACTCTCAAGTGGTAAGAGTTGCTGACCTCACAGACGACGGTGATGCCAACAAAGGCACAAAAGGTCTAACAACGGATTCATCAACAGGAGATTTAAAAGTAACCAGTTTGACATTGGGAGCAGTAGGGTCAAACATCGCAACATCAGATACTTCTAACGCCAAAGCACCAAGCATTGGTCAAGTGGCAGAATCTATTAAACGTTGGGGTGGCAGTTTCATATCAGATGACAGTAGTAACAGCGTGGCAGGAAACAGATACGTTGAGACATCATCACCTACCAGCGGTCAGGGTTCAGATGGAGATCTTTGGTTCGTAAGGGAGGCTTAATCTCTTATGCCAACCGTAACTAAAACTTTCCAGTACACAGGTACAACACAGGTGTTAGAGATACCCGCGGGTACGACCAGCATGTCATATCTTTTATATGGCGGAGCCGGCGGCGGAGGCGGAGGTGACCAAGCAGGCGGTGGTAGATCTGGTGCCGCAGGACATTTCATAAAAGACACATCAGTTGATTTAACATCTTACGTAGGCAAAACCATGAGAGTCGCAGTAGGCGGCGGTGGTGCAGGCGGAGTAGGTGGTGGATCAGCGGCAGGTGGAGCCAACGGCAAAAGTTTAACAGGATATTCTGGAGGCACAGGCGGCACGTCGGGACCTCGAGGCAGTTCAGGTTCAGGTGGTGGCGGAGGTGGTGCCACACTTATAACAGTGGACGGATTAGAATTAGCCATCGCAGGAGGCGGTGGTGGAGGTGCTGGTGACGGCAGAAACGGAGTAGGTACTTCAGGTATAAACACAAATTCAGCAACAACAGCCTCGCCAACAACACTAGGAGAAAATGGAGCCAATCACACCGGAGACGGTGGAGGTGGTGGTGCAGGTGGCGGAGGAGACTCAGGCGGTAAAGGCGGTAGCGGTGGATCAGGAGATTCAGGTGGAGCCGGAGGAAATTCAGGTTCGAATTACGGCATAGGTAGTGGATCAACAGAGGACAATGGATCAGGCACTGCGCCAGGCGGCACTAGTGAATCAGGATACGTAGCAGGTGTGGCAGTCGGTGGCGGATCAGGACAGGCCGGCGGAAATGGTCTAGCAATAATAACTTTCACAGTGTCAGGACAATCATTTTTAAAAGTTGGGGGCACATGGAAGTCCATTAGCGATATATTTTTTAAAGCAGGCGGTGTTTGGAAAAAAATAACAGCCGGTTATGTCAAAATAGGTAGCGAATGGAAAGCCATATTCAATTCAGGATTAAATTTTACTTCAACAGCGGCCGGTTTTGGTGACTCAGGAGGTAATTCATCTTCGGGTACACCAGGGTCAGGAGGTGGTGGAGGTGGACGTGTAATATGTACATGGCTACAAAATAAAGGCATGTTCTCCATGGATGATCTTAAAATCGATACAGAATTTAGTGTGAGATATCTTGGTAGGACTTTGAAAATCGGATATTGGTTCTGGGCGTGTCCGTTGGTTGAATACATGAACAAGGCAGAACAGAAAGATTCAAAATTTGGTAAGTTAGTGATCAAAGTGATAAGAGCACTTGCTCAGGCAAGGGCAAATGAACTTGCTTACAAAATGGGCAAACGATCCAAGGGAGATATATTAGGAAAATTCACAAGATGGATAGGAGAGTCCTTCTGTTTTGTGGTAGGTCTTGTAGTAAGACCTTTTGTGGAGCATAGATTTGGCAAATGGCTAGAAATTTATGATCCCGATATTAGATAATTACAAGTAGGAGTAAACATGGCAACAAAGCAAGAAGTAAGTGACTACATAAACAACAACTATTCTAGTGTGTTGACTGCTGAGGAGATCGCAAAAATAGACGCGATATTGAGTCCTGAGACAGCAACCATATTGATTAAATTGTTGGGTGACGTGTCATTTTTAACACATGTCCGAGATAACGGATCAAACTAGGAAGTAAATGGCGTACACCATAAACAACACAGCAGGGACCACCCTTAAAACTTTGGCCGATGGCACTATCGACACTGCCACAACAGATCTTACACTGATCGGAAAAGGTTATGCTGGATTTGGTGAACGTCTAAACGAAAACTTTGTAAAACTCCTTGAAAATTTTTCAAACACAAGTGCGCCTGCAAACAAGATAAAAGGACAACTTTGGTACGATTCCTTAAACAATCAAATAAACGTATACACAGGAAATAAATTTAAGCCAGTTGGATCAACCACAAATAGTGCTACGGCACCCACCAATGCGGTGTTGGGTGATATGTGGTTTGACACAGCAAACACACAACTTTACATTTACACAGGTACAGCATGGACGCTGATTGGTCCAACAACAGTTTCAGGATCAGGAGTAACACAAGTAGTATCTGAAGCAATTGAGGACAACGTAGGCGTTCAAAAATCCATTTTAAGATTTGTAACCAACGATACAAATGTTGCAATTGTAAGTGCAGAAGAATTTACGCCAGGCACTTCTATATCTGGATTTGCAACTATTAAAAAAGGTATAACATTATCAAGTGCCATATCAGGTAATAAACTTGAAGGTACTTCTACAGACTCAGATGCACTAGGCGGAGTGGCGGCGGCCAACTATTTGCGATCCAATGCCAATGATACAACCTCAGGCACTCTAGGTGTTTTAAATGATGATGGTATAACAATTGGTTCAGGTTCTGATATCACCATGAAACTATCTAGTGACGATTTCACGATTGCACAGACAACACAGGACAAAGACATAATTTTTACAGTTAACGATGGTGGATCCACCACTGAAGTCATGAGATTAGATGGTGCCAACAGCACATTGAAAGTAAAAGACTTGGAAGTAACTGGCACACAAACTATTTTCAACACAACCAAATTAACAGTCGAAGATAACATAATTGAAGTAAACAGAAATATTTCAAATGCGGCCGCAATGCCAAACTTTTCAGGTTTGAAAATAAACAGAGGGGCAACGTCCACAGTCACAGAGCAAGACCTATATTGGGTATGGGATGAAACTTTTGCTGATGACGGTACTACAACTTTTGGAAACGCCGGTGGAGCCTTTACAGCGTTCAAGTCCGGAGGCGGGGATGAAATGTCCGCTCCAACACTTGTTGACCTAAGAGCAAATGTTGTACACGCAACGTCAACAGCGGCACAATACGCTGACTTGGCAGAAAGATATGCCGCGGACGAACCTATGGAGGCTGGTGATGTTGTTGAGTTGGGTGGTAGTCAAGAGATTACAAAGTGTGTTGATGAAAAATCAACCAGGGTGTTTGGAGTAGTTTCCGAAGCACCTGCGTTCTTAATGAATAAAGATGCTGGTAACAACGATTCACATCCAATGATTGCACTAAAAGGACGTGTAAGGGTCAAGGTAAAAGGACCTGGACATGCAGGTGAAAGACTTGTGTCAGCAGGTAACGGTGAAGCAAAAGTCGCCAAATTAGACGAATGCACAGCGTTTTCTGTGATTGGAAGACTTATTAAGACTAAATACTCCAGTATAACGGAACTTACTGAATGTGTAATAGGAGTTAAATAGAAAATGGCATATACTACAGGTGATACAATTTTAGATGACGAATATAATAACTTTGTAAACAATAGTTCATCTCCATTTGGAATAAATTTTATACAGGGCACAGGGACAGGTAACGTNGGCCTAGGTCAAACCGAATTAGCAACTGTTGGAGCAGGTGACACTGTTACAGCGGCACAATGGAATTCATTATTCACAGCCATGGACAACGTGGCAAATCACACAAACGACTCATTATCATCAACTGCGGCGAGAACAGCAGGTGATCCAATTGCAGTTGTGAGTGCTTTGGCGGCAGATCTTTTATCTCTTGAAAATGAAGTCAAGGGTGGATCAACTAGTGCAACAGCGGTTTCAGAAGGTAGTGAGGACGCATCAATTGTGGCCTCTGCTGTTTTTGATACATCACACATAGTTGAACAGAGATTTGACTTCCAAGGGGGTGATGAAGCAAGATTCTTTTTCAACGCTGGCGGCACAATAAGAGTAAAAATTACTAATGGAGCAACAAATTCCACAGGTAAGGACACCTCAGTAGGAAACTGTATTTCGGCCTTAGGAAATTTTGATTTGAGAGCAACCACAAACACCAGATCTGGATCAGGCGAAACCTTAGGTGGAGATCAAAACTTAGGTTACTTTGATCTAACAACTTCATATCAGACACTAATGACAGTAACAGAGTCAGGTGGTACGTACGATGGTAACATTCTAATCAAAATTGAAGCAAAGGCCAACGGTGAACACGCTGATGCAAGAGGCAACAAAGGTGACCAAGTAACTTTAAAAGTTTCTATATTGCTAAACGATTCAACAAGAACTGACTACACTAACAACAACACAAGTGGAGTTGCCGTAGAGGCAGAAGCGGCAGGCCCAACTGACGTTGCTTTCCACACAGTTGATCCTACAACAGCACAAGGATTGAGCACAGTATACACTAACATATCTACAACTGCTGTATCCAACGCAATCGTTAACAACGACTAAGAAATAATTTTTTCACACTTGAAAAATTCCATAATTATTGTTATAATTGAGTTATGGATATTGGCAAATTAAAAAAATACTCTGATCTTGCACACGATCTTAATCTTACCAAAAGAAATAGTTTGGAAAAGATGAAAGCAAGACAAATAATGGCCTACAATGGACGTCTCTTTAGAGCGGACACGCAAACAATAAACACTGTGTCCACATTAAAAGCACATGCTAAAGAGTTTCATTTGTTAGATACTAATGATAATCCTTGTTTGATCAAAGACCCGGATGACTTTCTAAAAAAATTGATAGAAAGAAATCAAGAAACTTTAAACACACTCAGCCAATTACATGACTCCTTACAAAGGAGAAGGTAGTGGACGCAGGTGTTTTAATATATTGCTTCGACACTGAGCAAACGAAATACAGCAGACTTGCAAAAAGGTCTATAGACCTTATCAAAAAAAATTTGAAACTGCCTGTGACAGTTGTTACAGACGCCGACACTCGTAAAGATTTAAATTTTGTAGATGTCAACTACAAGATTGTCAATAAGAACACAAACAATTTCAGATATTACAGAGGCAAAAACATTCCATGGTACAACATGGAACGTGCCAATGCTTTTGATTACAGTCCATATGAAAAAACTATACTGCTTGACTGTGACTATATGTGTTTCACTGATAACCTGTTGGAACTTTTGAACACTGACTATGACTTTTTGTTACACAATAAAGTCAATGACATCACAGGACTTGATCGGATACAAGGCAAACTTGAAAGCATATTGCCAATTGTGTGGGCAACGGTGGTCATATTTGAAAAAAGTGAAAATGCTAAACTTATTTTTGACATGATCAAACATGTCCAACAAAATTATTCGCACTTTAGGAATCTATACCGTATAAAGTTCAAGAACTACAGGAATGATTATGCTTTTGCAATCGCACTACACCAGTTGAATGGACATTTATCTTCAGTACAGTATATTCCAACTCCTATGAACATGTTGCCTCATGAATTTGACGTGCTTGATGTCACAGATGATTCGGTCATATATCAATACAACAAAAAAATTAACATCATATCTAACACTGATGTACACGTAATGGATAAGGAGTTTGTTAATGTCGGATAGAGGTTATGTTTGGTTGGCTTTTGGAGATGCTTACATTGAGGCTAGTAACAAACTGGCGTCAAGTATCAAAAGTCATAACAGACATAATCAGATCTGTGTTATCACCGACAAACAAAGCATAGACAAATTCAAAAATGTCGACAAAACTGTGCCATTTGAGGGAGATTCAAAAGGCAAATTCGAGAAAGAATGGCAAGTATTTAAGTTGTCGCCATTCACACACACTATAAAATTAGAAGCAGACATGATTTTCACAAGTTCAACAGATTGGTGGTGGAACTACCTGCATCAATGGGACATGGTTCACTCCTATGACTGCAGAAACTACAAAGACGACGTAGTAAAAAACACAAAATACAGAAAACTTTTTGATCAGAATGACCTGCCAAATGTTTATTCAGGCTTACATTACTTTCGCAAAAGCATTTGGTCCATGCAGTTTTACCTTGTTTGTAAGAACATAACAACAAATTGGAACTATGTGAGAGATCATTGCCTAAAAAATTGTTTTGACGAGGAGCCAACCACTGATGTTGTGTATGCACTAGCCAATAAAATGTTAGATCCATTACAAATTATGAAAGTAGACTATGACTGGTTTAAATTTGTGCATAATAAAAATGATGTCAATGGACTGCCCCCGGTATACAAAAATAATGATTTTTTACAAACCTATAAGCAGGATGATGCCTTATATCTTGGAGGACACAGACAGTCCAGGATATGGCACTATCACGAAAAGGACACTATGGAGAAATTAGATGCCAGGATTTTTTGAAGCATTAGAAAAATTTAAGGACAAGGCAGAGAAGAAACACTTTGTTGAAATCGAAGGACAAAGTTTACAAGTTGATCTGCCTAAGAAACTTGAAATACAAAGAGTTGGAGAAAGCAATTATTTTTGCCAAAAAGGACCCAACGGAGCAATCATATGCCGTAAACCAAATGTGCCACCAGAACAACGTCAAGCACAACTTGTAGAATCATCTGATGGCATAAAATTTTATGAGAATAATCCATTTTGGCCAACAACGGAAGGAGACAAAGCATTCAAATGGCAGACAAAATAAAAATTTCTGAACTTGACTTTGTTTTTATCAGTTACAAAGAGCCAAACTGTGAGGAAAATTTTGCAGACCTTTTGAGTAAAGTGCCCTGGGCCAAGCGAGTGCATGGAGTTAAGGGTTTTGATTCTGCACACAAGGCCGCGGCACACAAGGCCGAAACAGAGTTTTTCATAAGTGTCGACGGTGACAACATCATAGATGAAAGTTTNTTATTGAATATCTTGGACTGGTCCGTCACTGATCCAAAACACGTGCATAGGTGGCGTGGCAAGAACAGTGTTAACGGACTGGTTTATGGCAACGGTGGCCTGGTTGGTTGGCATAAAGATACATGCCTGGCAATGAAGACTCACGAAAATGCTTTGGATGAGCAGAGCAAAAAAGATTTTTGCTGGACCGTGCCACATGCTAATCTACACAATTGTTATTCAACCACGGTGATAAACACATCGGCCAAGCAGGCATTCCTAGCAGGATACAGGGAAGGCGTGAAACTCAGTATGGATCAAGGCAAAAGGGTCGACCCAACACAGTTCTCTAATATGATTCCACACAGCAACCTCACCAAACTCACGACTTGGATGGCTGTGGGTGCAGACGTTGAGTATGGCAGATATGCAATGCTAGGCGCAAGGGCAGGCTGTTATGATCAGGCCATCATTGATGAACCGTGTCATCTTGATCTTGACATACTAGAAGAAAGTTTTGAATTCATACACAAGTCACATCTTGACAAAGAACTTGTGGAATACAAAGGTTCGATCGAACAGAAACTAAATTTAAACGTGCCTGAGTTGGACGCCAGCAGTAGCAAGTTTTTTAAGTTCACACAACCTACCCACATCAATAGAGGAGTACAAGACCTTGAAAACTAGTGCGTATCAGAAAGCGGCAGAAGTTGCCAAGAAAAGACTAGACACAGTGTCTCCTACGTTCTGTCTTGCTAAATGGAATCAGGTCAGTCTACACTTGACCAACGGCATGACTAACAGTTGTTACCATCCTCCTCTACACAAGATAGACGCTACACAATTGGATAAAAATCCAGCCGCACTGCACAACACAGCACAAAAAATTGAAGAAAGACAAAAGATGCTGGCAGGCGACAGACCCAAAGGTTGTAGTTATTGCTGGAACATCGAAGACACAGGTGGCACGTCAGATAGAATTTACCGTTCAGGTGAACCCTGGGCAATACAAGATTTTGAGTCAATTGTTGGAAAACCTATGGACTCAGAATGGACGCCGAGATATGTTGAGGTCAACTTTAACAACGCTTGTAATTTCAAGTGTAGTTACTGTTCGCCACAGTTCTCGACAACGTGGGCACAGGAGATAGACCGATATGGCCAATATCCCACATCTCCGGCCCACAACGCTCCAGAACATTTTGATGGAGATAGGAAGCCAATACCAAATAGAGAACACAATCCATACAGAGAAGCCTTCTGGCGTTGGTGGCCTACGCTTTATAAAAACTTGAAACACTTCAGGATGACAGGCGGAGAACCATTAATGGACACAAACACCTATAAAGTATTGCAATGGGTCATAGACAATCCTAAAAAGGACCTACACTTGAATGTGACCAGCAACATGTGTCCGCCTGATTACAAATTAAAAAACAAATATTTTGACATGGTCAAGAGAATATGCTTGGACGAGCACGTTGAACATTTCATGCAATTTGTTAGTGTAGATGCGTTTGGTGAAAAAGCAGAATACATCCGCCATGGACTAAATTGGGCCTACTTCCAGGACACTGTGGAGGAATTTTTAGAGAGAATACCTGTAAGAAACAGCGTTACTTTTATAATAACATACAACAACTTGAGTGTGACAAGCCTTGACAAACTGTTAGAATATATTCGACAGTTGAGACAGAGGTTCAGCACCACATACCAAAGGGTTTGGTTTGACATACCATTGCTAAGACAACCAGCATGGCAACAGATAACAATGTTGCCTGAAAGTTATCAGCAGGTACATCAAGACAACATATCTATGATGCAAAAATTTCAGGAAGGTGAGTTCAAAGACCCCGAGTGGAGCCAATACGCTGTATACAAGGATTTTGAGATTCAAAAAATGCTTCGCAATCTTGCTTATTGGCGCAAGAATTTTGACGCTAACGCACAGCAAAAAAGAAATTTTTACGCATTTTTTAACGAACACGATCGTAGAAGAGGCACTAGTTTCGAAAGGACTTTTCCTGAAATGATAGATTTTTGGCAGGAGTGTAAAAACGCATGAGTAATATTATAACAGCAGGCTGTAGTTTTACAAAGTACAAATGGGCGTGTTGGCCTAATTTTGTTAAATGGTTCGAACCAAGTGGCAACATCATAAATGTTGGATCATCCGGTAGTTCAAATGAAACAATAATGAGATCTGTGTATAATGCTGTGAACAAGTTTGCAGATATTAAAAAAGTTTATATTATGTGGTCTGGTACAAATAGATATGAAATTATACACGATAGTATAGATGAAAATTTAAAAAAGGATGAACTAGTCACATATTCGAGATGGGATCAAGATTTCAATTGGAACAGGTTTTACGGAGGACACTATCATAAAGATAAACACGAATACTATGTAAGATGGTTCCAAAATGAAAGACAAAATGATGTACGAATGCTAGATAGAATTTTGTTCACCCAGATGTATCTAGAAAAGGAAAAAATTGATTATGCAATGATGTGTTACAGAGGGCATATTATAATGCACGATAAAAATAAAATGTCAAACGGACAAAGAGCATTATATAAAAAAATAGACTGGAGTAAGTTTATTTTTTATAAAAAATATGGTGGTCTAGATGATTATGCTAATGAAAATTATCCTGAGGAATTTTTAAAGCCTGAGGATTTACATCCTTTGCCGCTGACACATTATAAATGGGTAAAAGATATAATGTACAGATCAAGCATTGAGCCACCAAAGAATGAATATGAAAAACTTGTTAACTTTAAGAAGGACTGGAAGAAATGAATGATTTAGAGTTTAAAAAACAAAAACTAGACACAAAGTCGGCAAGTTTCTGTGGCGCAAAATGGTACAATGCCACAATATGGCTTGGGTCAGGAATGACTACAAGTTGCCATCATCCTCTTCCTCACAAAATTGATTTGGAAGAGATCAAAAAAAATCCTAGTGCTATACACAATACAAAACAAAAGAAAGAGCAACGTAGGCAAATGCAGTGTGGCGAAAGGCCTAAAGGTTGCGAATATTGTTGGAAGATTGAGGACATAGGCAGAGATGCTATTAGTGACAGGGTATACAAATCTAAAATTTACACAGACAAAGAATTGAATGATGCCTTTAAATCAGACTATGAAAAAGATTTCAACTTGAGAACATTAGAAATTGCTTTTGATAGAGTGTGTCAGTTTGCTTGTACATATTGTAANCCTGCTTTTAGTACCACGTGGGCAAACAATATCAAAAATCAAGGACCATACATGAACCTAATGTCTGATGGACGTAACCACTTCACNCATGCACATGATTCAGCGGAGCCATACAAAAAGGATGAGACCAATCCTTATGTCGAGGCGTTCTATAAGTGGTGGGAAAGTGACCTACACAAAACACTAGACGAATTACGTATCACAGGAGGTGAACCAATGATGTCTCCTAATCTATGGCGTTTGTTAGACTGGATAGAAACGCAAGGTGACAAGATGAGACCTGGTATGCGTTTAGCAATAAATTCCAATCTTGGTGCAAAGAAAAGTATTATTGATAGGTTTAAAAATAAACTTAAAGGATTTAAAAATTTTCATCTNTATACAAGTTGTGAAGCAACGTCTAAACAAGCAGAATATATTAGAGATGGTTTAGATTATGAAGAATGGCATTCAAATCTGTTGAACATGATGGTGGACAAAGTACCATCCGAGATCCACAATATGTGTACAATTAATGCATTATGCTTAGAGTCATTGCCGGAGTTTTTAGAAAAAATGGTTTGGTTCAAAACTGCAAGTGCAATCTACGGCCCGACTATTAATTTTACACTAAACATTTTGAGATTTCCAAGTTTCCAATCACCATTGGTGCTACCAGACGATCTGAGAAATTTATTCAAAGGAAACATGGATAAGTTTTTAAAAAATAATAGAAAATTTTTGGAGGAAATGGAAATTAATCACATACAAAGATTAATTGATTATTTAGATGTTGTGAAAACACCACACGCAGGTGCGGCCGAACAAAGTAAATTACAAAAAGACTTCAAGACGTTTTACAGTCAATACGACATAAGACAAGGAAAAGATTTCGAAAAGACTTTTCCAATAATAGGAGAATGGTATCGTGGCATATGATTATGGCGCTAAAGAGCCGGAGAAAATAAAAATAAAAGACATGACTGCTAGGCAAAAAGAATTGCTTATAGACAGTGACACCTTTTGTATGATGCCATGGCTACACTTACATGCATTTCCAGATGGAAGAGCATACCCATGTTGTTTTGCTCTCGACAAATATCCAGTTGGTGATCTCAACAAAGATTCAATGGAGACTGTTTTCAACAGCAAAGACATGAAACAGATGCGTGTCAATATGTTGAACAATAAGTCTAGTAAGCAGTGTACAAAATGCTATGACCAAGAAAAGTCTGGTTTCTTTAGTTTACGTTTAAGTTCAAACAAACACTTTGGACATAACATAGGAATGGTGGATCAAACAAAGGAAGATGGCACCGCTGACTTCGTTATAAAATATTGGGATATTAGGTTTAGCAATCTATGTAATCTAGCGTGTAGGAGTTGTGGCACATGGTTCAGTTCAAATTGGTATGAAGATCATAAAAAACTTACTGGTGCTCCTCCAAATCATGCAAAAGTTATGAGAGTGGGTAGAAGTAGTGATGACATATGGAATCAAATGTTAAAACAATTTGATCATGTGGAGCAGTTCTACTTTGCAGGTGGTGAGCCTTTGATCATGGAAGAACACTATAGAATATTAAAGGAATTAGATAGAAGAAAAATGTACCATGTGAGATTAATTTACAATACAAATTTTAGTAAGTTAAAGTTCAAAGACATGGATGTTTTAAAATTATGGAACAAATTTGACTCGGTATCAATAGGAGCAAGTTTAGACGCAGAGGGCGAACGTGCAGAACTTATGAGAAAAGGAACCAAGTGGAGCGATGTGTTGGCAAATAGGAAAAGAATGTTAGAAATATGTCCGCAAGTAGACTTTTATATTAGTTCTACAGTTGGACTTATAAACGCATGGCACATTACAGACTTCCATAGAAACTGGGTCGATAAAGGACTACTAAAGCCACAGGATTTTAATTTTAATTTATTGCAATACCCTTATTGGCAGAGGATTGATCTTTTGCCAAATGACTTTAAATTAAAAGTAAAAGAAAAAATGGAAAAACATATCGCTTGGCTTAAACCTCAGGACAAGTTGACTAGGGCAACGAAAGGATTCGAAAGCGGAATAGATTACATGATGCGTAGAGATTTATATAAGGACTTTGGACAATTCAAAGAAGGTATGGCAAAACTGGATAAAATTAGAAATGAAAAAGTCACTGACACTTTTCCTGAACTTAAGGAGTTGTATGAGCGATAGATTTCCAACTGCTGAAGAACGTTGGCAAAGGCAAGGTGTTGTGGCCGATGTTAATAAACGTGTGAAACCGTCCGAAGGAAATAAAACTTTTTGCATGGCGCCTTGGACACATACCTATCTGTCTCCACAAATGGAAAGAAGATTATGTTGCTCTAGTAGAGAGGATAGTAAAACTTTTACGCAATACATTGACACAAAATCAAAAACACAACCATTCAAACCGGATACTTTGGAAGAACATTGGAACAGTGACTACATGAAGAAGATTAGGGTAGACTTAATGGCCGGAAAAGAAATTCCACAATGCCAGGTGTGCAATCACAAATTGCTATCAGTGGCCACATATAGAACACATTTTAATACTTTGTTTGAAAAAAATATAGATGAGGCTTTCGCAAAAACTAAAGACGATGGGCATACAGATATGAAAGTTACAAGTTGGGACTATAGATTCAACAACCTATGTAATTTTAAATGTAGAATGTGTGGAGACATGCTGAGTTCAAGTTGGGAAGCAGAAGAAAGACTTCATAACATGTGGAATCCAGATAGGCCTAATCAGATGTGGATGCGTGAAGATATCAAAAAAGAAATTGATAAGTTCCATGACAAAGTAGTAGTGAAAGAGTTTGCAGAAGCAGTAGAATCAAAAAATATACAAGAAATATATTGGTGTGGCGGAGAGCCTTTAATGTGGAAAATACATTGGGAATCAATGAAAAGGATTATTGAGTTGGGATATCAGGACAAAGTGTCTATTAGATATAATTCAAATATGAGTAGGATCAATTACTTTGGCATGAATTTGTTCGATGATATTTTGTCAAAATATCCACACTGGAACATCTTAGCAAGTATAGATGGTGCTTATGATGTTGGCGAGTATGTAAGAACAGGACTAAAATTTGATCAATGGTATAAAAATATGGAGCACGGAAGAAAATTTGTAAAGAATAGAAAACAATTACGTATGGATTTGACCATCACACTGCCAGGCCTTGTTGGACTATCAGACATGCTTGATGTCGCGGAAAGTCTCGATGTTGAACTTTTAGCAAAAAGAGTTTTTGGATTCAGTTCGGAAAACGTATGGTCGCCAATGTGCCTGCCTAGGAAAATACTAGATAATACTGTAGATGATTTTATAAAGCAAAATAAACATCGATTATCAAAGCATGTTTATTTTTATGCCGCTTTAAAAGATTTGAAAGAGAAACCAACTTACGAAGAAATGTTTCCAAATGAATATAAACAAGGATTGAAACGTGGAAAAGAAAGAGTTAAAAAATTAGACGAGATAAGAAACACAAACATAGAAGATGTGTTTCAAAAAGACAAAAGGATATTAGAATGGTGGAAAAGTATCTAAAAACAAATGTATGTCCTTTACCTTGGACGCATCTAGAGGTTGATGTAAATGGCGGTGCATCGCCTTGTTGTTTATATAAAGGCAGTGTGCCAAATGTAAAAGTTTACGAAAATAGTTTACATGACATACAGAACACAGAATACATGAACCAATTGAGGCAACAATTTAAAGATGGAAAGCGGCCTAAAGGATGTCAAAGTTGTTGGCAGGAAGAGGAAGCCGGAAAAACATCTAAAAGAATGAACAGCATCTATAAAATGAAAAAAAGTTTATCTAATTGGAACACTGACAGCAAACCCAATCTAAAATTTATTGATTTCAAATTGGGTAACGTTTGTAACTTAAAATGTAGAATATGTGGATCTTGGAGTTCAAGTAAATGGGCACAAGAAGAATTGGACTATGGAGATAATCCTGTAGCAAGAAAAAATTTAAAAGAGGGCGGATGGCCTAAACGTAATCCACAATTTTTTGAGGACTTGAAAGAAGATCTAAGACATGTCGAATATTTCGAATTTTCAGGCGGTGAGCCATTTATGATAAAAGACCACTTTAAAATATTAATGTATTGTGTTGAAAAAGGATTTGCAAAAAATATAGATGTTCATTACAACACGAATGGCACACAACTACCACCTCCAGAGATATTTGATCTTTGGAACTATTTTAAAAGAGTAGAAGTGGCATTTAGTATAGACGACATTGGTCCACAGTTTGAATATCAAAGACACCCAGCCAATTGGAGAGAGGTTGGAGCCAATCTAGTCAAATGGAAACAAAGATCAACACCAAATATGGAGTTCCAAATTTGTACCACAGTTAGCATATTCAATATTTTTAGTCTTGCCAAAATAGCATTTTGGGTGGCACAATATCAACCTAAGTTTTTTTATGTCAACACACTGTTCGATCCGGATTATTTCAACATACAAACACTTCCTAAAAATGTAAAAGATATAGTAAACACCAGATACGGAATGTTGACAGATTTTAAACCCACATTGAGTTTTATGAATGCTGTGGACAGAGATACTCCAGAAATTCGTAAACAACGTCTCGACAGGATTTTAACAACAGATGCTTACAGACATGAAAATTTTGGAGATGTATTTCCTCTTTTAAATAAAGTTTTACAAATTTATGAATAAAATTATTTTATCAGGTGGGTGTAGTTTTACGTATGGACACGAATTAAGTGACTGTAACACGCCACATGCCCCTCCTTCAAATAAGACATGGGCAAAAGGACTTTCAGATCTACATGGAGCAAATTATTTTTCTGTGGCACAGGGTGGCATTGGAAATTCTGCAATAGCAAGGAAGGTATTTTCATATGTTAGTAAAAATATTTGCGATGCAGTACTAGTGATGTGGACGTTCCCATCAAGGTATGATTGGGCGATGCCGAGATCCTCTTTATTAGAAGACACCCGTTGGGCGTCAATAACCCCATGGGACACTGATGATAAACAGGGTGAAGTTTTTAGAGAGTTAGGTGGATCAGAACCGCAACAAGAAATATGGAGGAAAAGACGCGAAGAACTTGCAACAACAGGAGTCAAGGAGTTTGCTAACAGTCTATACAAATACGCCGCTAATGAATACCATGAGATTTATCTCAGTTGGAAGTCAATTATTTGGTTACAAAACTTTTTGGAAAAATATCATATTCCTTTTATGTTTACACTAGCAGACAATAGTTTATTTTATAACCATTACACGCCTCATAGTCATCGTGACGCATTGATGCAATCACTTTATAAAGAAATAGATATTACCAAATGGTTTAGTTTTGGCGAAAGGATGATGGGGTTTAACCAATGGGCAATGTTGGAGGAATATGAAAGAGGTACCACACATCCACTTGATTCTGCCCATAAAGATGCTGTAAAATTAATGAAAGACAAATTTAATTCGATAATAAATGAAAACAGGAGAAACTATGATAAAATGGATTAAATCTTTAATTTCTAAAATTAAGCAAGAAATTGCACACAGAAAAAGAATTAAAGAACTTAAGAAAAAAGACCCGTTTATTTACAAATAATGTATTATGTGATCGAGGGCATACACAAGGATCCAAATGACATGGATACTATGGATAGTAAAACAAAAAAAGAATATGGGCCTATGGATGAAGTATCAGCGAATAAACTTGCAAAAGGATTAATACAAAAGGAAGTTGATAATTTTTATCATAGAGCATGGGTAATAAAAAAATGAGAGAAGATCTAATGGTGCAACAGCAAGTAAAAAATAAATGGCAACACATGGTTGGCGTCATATGTTTGAATTTGACCTATAGAAAACAAGTAAAAGAAATATTGCCAAAGTTATTCAAAAAGTACCCAAATGCCAAAGCGTTTCTCCGCGGTAGGAAAAAAACACAGGAAAATTTACTAAAGCCTTTGGGCATGTGGCACGTAAGAACAAAAAGGTTAAGGAAAATGAGCAAACAATTTTTAACCTGGAACGGTAAAGAAGCAAGTGACCTACATGGCATAGGAAAATATGGAAGTGACAGTTATAAAATATTTTACAAAAATATAATACCTTCAGATGTTCAGGACAAAGAACTTAAAAAATACATAGAGACATTATGAGAATATTAGGAATAAATTGTATGAATCATGATGCCGCCATGGCAGTTATTGATATACAAGGTGGTGGTGATATACTTTGGGCCGCCCACGCCGAACGATATAGTAAAATAAAAAATGATCATTTCTTGAATCAGGCAATAGTTGATGAAGCAATGACTTATGGACCTTTTGACAAAATAGTTTATTATGAAAAACCATTACTTAAAAAAACTAGACAGTTTTGGGCAGGACAGCATGGACTTGCTTTTGATACAAAAGAAATGCCTCTACAACATCTAAGGCAATTTGGAATCAATAGGATAGATCAATATGTACTACATCACGAATCACACGCCGCCACAGGGTACTATACTAGTCCTTTCAACGACTGTGTGATCCTTACAGTTGACGCGATTGGTGAATGGGATACCATCAGTATTTGGTTAGGCTCACAAGGAAAGATGGAACTTAAGGAAAGAATAAAATATCCTCACTCAATAGGAGTGTTGTACAGTGCTTTCACNCAGAGGGTAGGACTAAAACCTGCTGAGGAAGAATATATCCTAATGGGTATGGCCGCCTATGGCAAACCTATATACAAAGACAAAATACAAAGAGAGTTTATAAAAAGCANTATGCCATTTGAGTTAACGCACAATTTACANAGAGGCATAGGCAACTGGATGCCTGATGCTGATCCTATGGACATCGCGGCATCAATACAAGCCTTAACAGAAGAACTTTTGGCAAATTTATGGAGCAGAGCGGCATCGTATCTGCCTGCTAAAAGTTTGATGTTTGCAGAACGCAATTTAGTATTTGGAGGAGGTGTAGCATTGAACTGTGCCGCCAATTCTAAACTTGCAGGACTAGGACTTTTTGATAACATATGGATTATGCCAAACCCGGGAGACGCCGGATCAAGTATTGGCTGTGTGGCCGCCAGTGAGAAACAGTTCCTTAATTGGCAACATCCTTTTCTCGGACATAACATAGAAGGTGAGTATCCTATAGATAGTATCATCAAAGAATTAGAACAAAATATGATGTGTGGAGTTGCAAACGGTAGGGCAGAGTTTGGACCGCGGGCACTTGGTAATAGATCGTTCCTTGCTGACCCAAGAGGGCCAAAAGTAAAGGACTTGGTAAACCAAATCAAGCGAAGACAAAAGTTTAGACCATTTGCTCCCGCCATCTTAGAAGAGGATGTAAACGACTATTTTAGGCTACCTAAACACGTCAAAAACACCCCTTACATGCAATTTACAGCGGCGTGTGTGCGTGGTAAAGACTTTCCTGCTATAATACACCATGACGGCACATCNAGGGTTCAAACGGTGCGTAAGACNGATAATCCTGGCTTTTATCAGTTGTTGAAAACTTGGAAAAAGAAGACAGGGTGTCCTATATTATTGAACACCAGCCTCAATATCAAAGGGCAACCGATTGTGAATGACAAGGCAGATGGTAAAGCATTTGAACAAAAATATGGAGTCAAAGTTTTCTAATGCAAATAAAATTCAACGGTATCGATAGGCTATATGACGCCTACAATTGGAGACTGACATACAGAGCAAGACAGGCCTGGACCACAGGTAAAGTCCTCGAAGGACAGTACTCAAAAAAATTTGAAGTTGAAGTAGCACGTAGGGCCAGTAGGAAATTTGGTGTTGGCGTCGCAAGTGCTACTGATGGCTTATATTTTGCTATGCGTTCGATAGGACTTGATAGCAAAAGCACAGTGGTGTGTCCAGTTTTAAGTTATAAGGCAACATCAGGCGCAATCAAAAGATTAGGCGCAGATATAGTTTATGTAGATGTTGACAAATTTGGAAGTATTGGATCATTGGAAAATATAACTAAGGCCGATGCAGTCATCTATGTTCATCTATATGGCAATCCTGCTGACTACTATCGTATAAGAAAGTTTTGTGATGATAGAAACATTCCTTTAATTGAAGATGCCGCGCAGTCACAAGGAGCCTGGTATCATGGAGTGCCCAGTGGAAAATTGGGTAACGTCAGTGTTTATAGTTTTGCTCCATCAAAAAATTTGCCTTGCTTCGGCACAGGCGGAATGGTTCTGACTGACAGTATTAAAATCTATGAAAACGTACTTGCTCTTAGAAAACACGGAGGAGACAATCTCGACTATGGATATAACAGTTTTATAAGTGACGACCATGCAAACCAAATGTTATTTTTATTAGACAAGTTTGACAAGTTCCAAAAAATGCGTGAAAAAATATATAAACGTTATCAGAAACGATTATCAAAACTGCAATTTTTACACAAAGTTGAACGTAGTGTTTTCAGTAGTTTCCATAAATGTGTGTTGTTATCAAATCAGCGAGATAAGTTAAGAACTTTTCTATCAAACGCTGGAATTGAAACAGGAACACATTACGCATATTTGTTAGACAGCAACATGACTAATCACTATCCAATGGCAGAATTAATACAGGCTCAATGTGTCAGCCTTCCAATTTACCCTTTCTTAGAAGATAGAGAAGTCGACTACATTTGTGATAGGATAAATTATTTTTATGGCGTTTGATTGTATTTGCATAGATTTTAAAAATCCAAATAGTAAAAAACATATAGAAACTATAAAACAAATATTTCCATATGTTGAAATCACTCCATTTGTAAAAAGTTACAATCAAATGGTAAAGCATTTTGTAGGCGCAAGTAAAACTGAATACACATGGATCTTATCGAGTCTAATTGACTACAGCAATTTTGATTTTGATTATATTCCGGAACAGCATCAGAAATATCAATTACACACATGGGCGGTCAAAGGACAAAAGGAAGGAGATACTTTCTTGGCCCACAAAAATTTATTACTTCAGGACACAAAATTTTTGAGAGACTTTAAACACGTGAACTATCATACATCAGAATGCTATTATGATTACCCATATGACCTTAAAAATTACAATCTTTCAAACAACTTTGATCTAAATCACGAGGTCAAACCTAGCGGAAAATATTTTCAATATAGTGAAAAATTAGAAAAAGAAAACTTTTACATAAGTTATTGGGAGGATGAAAAAATTTATATAAAAGGTAAAACTTTTTTTATTCCTTACGTGGCACTCAGGCACTTAAAAGATCAAGTGTATGACTATAATAATATTTTAGAAGTTGAAAAAAATAAGGAGATTGACCAATTTGATATAGCGTACATTTCAAATGGCGAGCCATTTGAGAACGATGTTTACGAAAAATTACAACAGCATCTTACTAAGAACAAACTAGGCAACAGACTCTATTGGATAAAAAATGTTGCTGGAAGAAGTCAGGCATACAAAAAAGCCGCTGAAGAATCACAAACTGAATATTTTTACGCCGTGTTTGCCAAATCAGTGCCAGTTGATAGTTTTAAATTTAATTTTACAGTGGATAGAGGAAAAAATAAAAGGCATTATATTTTCCATGCTAGATTGAAAGAACTTGATCTAGAGTATGGTACATTTAACATCAACCTCTACAATAGAACATTGTGTATAAGCACTCCAAATGACGTCCTAGATTTTACTTTGAACAGTAAGCATGAGGTTGTTCCCATGATTACAAACGAGCCATTACTTTGCCCGGATGCATACACTGGATGGAAAAATGCCTTCAGAGAGGTGTCAAAACTAATTTATTGGAATAGTAAGACTCCAACAGTGGAAACATCACACAGGATTAACAAATGGAAGAGCACTAGAAACCAATGGCTGGCAAAAGGCGCCAAAGATGCAGAGCAGTTTTTAAAACAGATAAATTTTAATTATGATCAGTTACAACAAACATATTCCTGGGACTTTTGTAGAAAAAAATTTAAATCGTTGTATCCAGAAGAAACTTTTTATTAATATTTAAATTGTCATGATAGAAAGGTTGGTCAAGAAACCAATCAATGTAATCTGGAATTCCCTGCTCGATATCAATAATAGGTGCAAAATTAAAAATTGTTTTTGCCTTGTCGCTGTTTAAAGTGTCCCTGTTAGGATAGAAAGAATCATGTGGCTTCAGCACTATTTCGCCATATCCTAATCTTTCTTTGATTATTTCAGCGGCTTCGATAAGTTTTCTGCCGTTGCCTCTGGTTATGTTAAATGTTTGATTAATTACTTCACTGGTTGTGGCTCGACAAAAATAAGTTGCCACATCTTTCACGTTACTAAAATCAAGTTTATTTTCCGGACCTTGCACGATCATTTTTCCTGTTGTGAGATTGCTTTTAGTAAGTTGTGACACTACCCGTGTGATCATGTCCACTGTTCCATATACCGCACTTGGCCTAAGAATTACGTAGTTAAGTCCTTTTTCTCGATGCCAAATTTTACACATCATTTCACCTTGTTTTTTATATGATCCATATAAAGTATTTGGATTTGGGGTTACAGTTTCGTCTGGAACTTGATTATTGAATTCACCATACACCATGCTACTACTTGCAAAAACTATCTTTTCAACTTTATGTTTTACACAAAGGTCTAACACATAAGCGGTTGCAGTAACCATGTTTGTTGTAGCATCTGTAACATTCCTCGGTATCATTTTGGCATTTGGATACGTGGCAACGTGTATAACTCTCTGTGGCTTAAAATCATCAAAAACATTTTCCATAAAACTAACATCTTCAATCTTACCAATGTAATCTTTGGTTGGATTTGCCATGGCTTTTCTCTGCGCCAACACAGGTCCATATTCCCAATTTGGAAAAGTATAATACTGATGAAAACAGTCAACTACACCAACTTGGTGTCCTTGCTTAATTAATTGACTGCTTATAGCACTGCCAATAAATCCGTAACCGCCTAAAATTAAAATCTTCATATTTTCGAGTACCTCATATTAAAAGTTTCTGCAAATTTATTAGGTCCTAAAAATGATCCGTTATATTTGTTGTATGCTAGTATGGCATCAATATCGGCATCTGTAAAATAGGTATCGTAACACATTAGTGCCTGTCTTTTATCATCTACGTAGTCAGTAATATCTACATACATGTTTTTGTTAAAATTACTATAGAAACGGTTGTAAGTAGGTTGATCAAAACATAAAAACTGTTTGAAGTTTTTCCTTGCCAAAATCTGTGCTATGTTAAAACAAGTTTTGTGATCTTGATGATAGTCTTCGTGCCAGTGACTAATAATAACGTCAAAGTTTTTAAATTTATTTTCTAGTTTGGTAATCAAGTTGTTGGTAAGTTGTAGGTTAGGCCGCCCATTTTCAAATATTTGTGTATCATGGATATCTACTTTTTGTCCTAATATTTTTGAACTATTCTTTAGTTCGTCTAAAACTTTGTCCTTACTTCGATTTGGTCTCACATCAACATTTGGCCTAACCATTATTAGGTTGGTTACACTGCCGCCTTTCGCATGGATTTTTTTGACGGTACCTGCGCAAGACATTTCCAAGTCATCTGGATGTGCTGTCAAAATTAAAAATTTTTGTGTGAAATCTATCATTTAAAAGTTTTGTTCAATATTGATGCAGTTTTACTTGTCATGTCAGTTTTCAATCTTCCTACATTAAATTTAAGATCAACGTTTTTAATTTTACTATAATGTTTCGTAATGTAAGTTTTTAACATAGCGGCCGTTTGTTTCTTGCCCATTTTTTTCAAGCAAGATTTAATATCTACAGTAATTGTTATGTGGTTTTTTAAAATAATGGCCACACTATCCACGTAGTGGATAGGCATGTTGGTTAGTTCAATGCCTTCAAGCACTTCGGGCCATTGATCAACAAAATTTTGTGCTAGTTGTACCCAACTTTGTTTATTTTTTGGTTGTTTTCTTTTTTGTGGCATCAGCAGTCTGGTTAGGTGTTGGATCTTGCACTGCTAATTCTGAAACTTTTACACCACGTTCTTTTGCAATAAGTTTATTCAACTCATCAAGTGAAACTTCACCATCGTTGCCTGACCCCATTGTCACAACAACATTTTTTGTAAGCATTTTTTTGATATAGTTTCCTTGGTGTAAAAAGGCTAACATGTTTGTGCCATCAGGAAAAACAGTTCTATTTAGATAGGTACCTAATTCAAACGATGCTTGTCCTTCTTGAGATTCAAGTGCTTTCATGAAAGCATTATGATTAGTATCATCTAAAAATTTTGGACCTATTACTAAACAATGATTAGGTTCATCAGGCACTGTTCTAAAAATAATTGCCACATTGGCGCCACTGTCTTTTAGTCTACCTATGTGTTTAAATTTTTTCCTATTGCCTTCTACTACTTTATTTGATCCTTCTATGTCCATTGGCATCATTTGTTGTACCATGTGTTCTCCTTATTTTTTAGCAGTCGCTGGTGCGGCCGCTGATGTTAAGTCTCCAGCAGGCGCTTGAGGTGGTGTCACCTTAACCAAGAATGCTTGAAGTTTATTATACATGGCTCCAACTGTTGCCATTTCGTTGGCTCTAAATGCTCCACGAGTTGATGCTACATCTATAATTGTTGCTAAGTTTTTTAGGTCAGCAATAGACAAGTCATTTCCTGCCGGTTGCTGTGGTGCCGATGTAGTAGGTTGTTCCATTTTTACATCTGCTTCTTTTTTAGTTTTAGTATTCATTAAATTTGTTCTCCTTATAAACAATTATACTAAACTTAATTAGCAGAGTCAATCTTTTGGTAGACAATAAGTGGATGTAATTTGGTAATTATTTTTTAGTTGCTAGACCGCTTAATGCGAACAATGTCATGTCGCCAGGTTCCTCGAAACCAACTGTTGTCATGGCCCTCCAGGCATTCCTATCCCATTCTACCGTTTTGACCAAACAGTATCTCCCAGCACAATTTTCATGTATCCAACGATCAACATTTAGTAATTCATAATCACTAAACCATTTGGAAAATTTGGTAAAGTGCGGTGGCACATTTTCAAGTTTCCTGTCGAAAAAGTTTTTACTATTAATCCTCATATGTGACTGTCATTCCAAACGGTGCTTTTATGTTTCTTTCATACGGATTGTTTATTAGGAATATTGTATCGCAATAGTGCGGGTCGCCCCAACTATCGAAAGGCCAACCGTCTGTGAACATCACAAATTTTTTAGGCTCTATGCCATTGTTCTTCATATACTCCCAATTGCATTCAAATTCGGTTCCTCCTCCATTGCCAAGTTTGTATTCAAGTAATTCATCGGCATTGTCTGGAGTAAATATTTTTGCATTGAATACATCGGTATCAAAACTCCAAAGGTGTATTCTAAAGTCTTTGTACTGGTCCATTATGCTTTTGACTTCTGATAAAAATATCTTACATTGATGATCAGTTATTGATCCAGAGGCGTCTAAGGCTAAACAAATATCAATCATTTCATCGTTGTTTTGTCCTGGTAGTACAGCAGAAGTATGCCAACTCTTTCTACTTGGCCTCATCCAAGTGTAGTCGCTCTTGATCGTGCTCATTATCTGTTGTTGTAATATTTCTCTCCAGTCCATTTTAGGCTCTAGGAGATCCTTTATCATTCTCTGAATCGCACCAGGAAGACTACCAGCACCAGTTGACTGTGCCGCACTTACCATTGCTTCTTTTATTTCGTCCTTAATTTTTTTCAACTCTTCTTTGCTGTAAACAGGTCTACCAGTCGCTTTCTTTCCTTTTTGTTTTTCATTACCGTTGGCTCCATCTTTGCCCCATTCCTGGTGATCGTCAATAAGTTCTCCCATTTTGTCTAACATTTTTTTTCCGTTCTTTTTGGCCTGCTTATAAATGTCGTCATAAATTCTTTCGGCGTTCCAATCCTTATATTTGTCGTCCTGAAATCCTTTATCTTTGCCTTTTCCGTCCTTTGGCATCTCACCAATTTGTCCATCAACTAAAATTTGATTTACTGCATAATCGGCCGCAATGTTCCATAGCATTGGATCTCTGTCCCCGATCCTTAAAAGCATATGTTCAAAAACATTGTGTAGGACTTCGTGTCCAAATAAAAATTCTGATTCTTTTGGAGTAAGTGAATCAATAAACTTTGTGTTGTAAAAGAAGTGTCTACCATCAGTGGCCGCTGTAGGACACCAGTCGTCAGCATTGACTAATTTTAACCTAGTTGCAAGGTTGCCAAAAAAAGGATGTTTTAGTAGTAGACCTATCCTTGCTGTGACTAATTTGTCTATGATTGGTTGATCAGACATTATTTAGACTCCATAGCAGTTATGACATATTTGCCAAACTTCTTATGGAACCTATCAAATGATTTTAACTTGCTAGGATCGAACGGAAGTTTGTAATTTGTTAAGGCTATCTTCGCACCCATAACAACCAACTCAGTTTCAAAGTTGTCCATCATGTAGTGGAAGAATCTATCTGCCTGTTCGTTCCAATTCTTTGTTTTCTTTTCGTGTGCCTGTTGTAGTTCGTAGCACAGAGAAACAGTCAAAGAATACATTGCTGATATTTCTTTCGTCTTTAGGTCTTTAACTTTACCGCTCAGTATGTCAGATGGGTTTGGAAGTTGACCGCTAATTTTACGATGATTCATAAACTTAACGGCCAATCCCTCTCCTACGCAACCTGCTACGAGGTCAGTGAGCGTACTTTCTGGCAGGTCATCTGATAGAAGTTGAGAAACAAAACTCCATGATCTTGGAGTCGCAAAAGATCTACTTGATCCTCTTGGGTCAAAGTCGTATAGATCCTGTTTTGCAAATGTGCAATATCCTACTACATCTGCATGAATTTTATGATTAGTTGCCCATTGCAACCAGTCCTCATAATCTACTCTAAGTTCAATGTGTACAAATCTGTTTGCCAGCGGAGCAGGCATTCTGTAAGTGACTCCTTTGTCACTTTCTCTATTACCAGCGGCAACTATTGCTACCCCGGCCGGAAGTACATATTGTCCTACTCTTCTGTTTAGTATTAACTGATATGCCGCCGCCTGTACCGCAGGTGCCGCCGAATTTAATTCGTCTAAGAATACTATCGCTGTAGATTTCTCATCAGTAGGTAGTTCGGCCGGACTTGCCCAAACCATGTTGTTGTCTTTTGAATTATAGTAAGGAATACCCTTGATGTCAGTGGGTTCCCATAGCGGAAGTCTTATATCAATAACTTCTCGGTTTTGTGTTTCTGCAATCTGTTTAACAATGTCTGATTTACCAATACCTGGTGCTCCCCACATCATTATTGGTCTTTGTAATTGAATACAATGTGTTAATGCATTTTTAGCCTCGTTTGGCGTAACAGTTCTATTTTGAGAACCAACTGCTTGTTCTGTATTTTTTTTGTTTCTTGGCATTTTGTACACTCCTGTTAAAATGTTTATAATACCATTATAGCAGAAATGTGTTATACGTCAACCTGGTAATTGTGGATAAAAAATCGCTATTTTATTGACTTTTTGTGATGGCACACTTCCAATATGTGTTTTTTCTCTGCCAATGATATGCTTTTCTACAAAATTCTTCCATGGTAAATTCTGTCTCCATATCATAATGGTCAAATATAACAACATCTGTTTGTAAACCACACAGATCTTTTAACAACTGACTTTCAAATTTTTGTTTTATTGGGTAAGTTTTCCTAAAATCAAAACAAGCATTTTCACTAAAAGTTATTAATTGTTTAGTGGTTGTTTCAGGAATACCAAAATCTATAAGGAATGACTCAAGAAAGTTGAAGAGATCTTGTTTTTCACTTAGAAAAATTGATGAACTAGCGGCCTTTGGCTCTAGCATTAGATTGCCATCCTTAAATGTATCTCTATTCCATCCGGTTTTATTTTTCAAAACTTTTGTAATGTGTTTTTTTGTCTCCATATATTCTTTGTAGAAGATATTGTTTTTGTCTTTCAACGCATGGTCTATGATATCTTGCACAATTTCCGTATATTTTTTTTGTGTCTTCTTCACCAGATATTCGATTATATGATGTGCCCAACCGTAGTAGTACATGGTTATCATCGCCCATGCAAAACAGTACGCGACAACATGTTCGGATTCCGATAGAGTGTTTGTTGACACTATCATTTCATGATTATCATCATAGTCTTTTCCATTGTCACTGATTATACCAAATGTGTCTACCCCTATGGTCCTAACATTTATCCCATGTTTTTCTTTAGTTTCTTTATTGTTTAAACTGGCGTTTGGTGTTACTGCTGTGGGGTGGACCATTAGGAAACCTTTCTGTCCGTACTTGATCACATCTTCTATGCTGTTTTTCAACGTGTCTATTGTATCCATTGGTAGTGGGAACACAAGTTCAGAATACATGGCTATCTCATTTTTAGCAAACTTGTCCATCATCTCTTTGGATTTTTTGGCATCTATGTTGAATCGGTCAATAGCCTTCAACACATCAACGTCGGTGCTCTGATATGCAAATGTTACACCCTTGAAAATTTTACTGTCCTTCAGTTTGTCGTGGAGTGCTATCTTGAATACTCTTTCGTAATTGTTCTTGGCAAATGAGACGTCCCAATGCTTGGGGTAACCATGAGTCAATTTATTGTATATCACATATTTGGATATATCAAGGTCGCGTTCAAATATGCCCCAGTTCGAGTCTGCCACTGAAACGTACTCTATCTTGTTTTTACTCATCCAGTCTATTTCTTTGTAAACTCTTGAAATGTGAAACTGCTTGGCTTTGTTGTAGTATGAATCACCAATATCACAAAACGCACAATGGTACGGACAGCCTCGCATAGTTTCATAAATCACACCCCATTTTACATCTTTATATTTCTTATTATATTTTTCAATTATGCCATCATAGAATCCAGAAAGTATAGGAGATGGAATGTCATCTAGTTTCTCTACCCTGTCTATGCTGTTTGGCAATGGCATGCCTTTATAGAAAACATTTGGATGCTCTAAAGGTTCGCAGTGATTTTCTAATATATGCCTGAATGCTATCTCACCTTCGCCAAGCACTGCAATATCAAAGAAATGATTAACTTTAAAAAAATCTTTATCGTTTTTTGGAATCTGCGGTCCTCCCACTATTATTTTACAGGCGGGAAAACGTTTCTTTATTGACTGCGCAAATTCTTTTGTGTGTTTCCAGTTCCAAACATACACGCTGAATGCAAATATATCTGGTGTAAACTCCATGTCTGCGACATATTTTTCTGTATCCACTTTATCAATAACCACATCACGGACACAATAATTCTGTTTTACTTTTTCACTCTTTTGAGCATAGAGCCAAATATTGCTTACAGCAAGTGGCAAGTAGCGATTTACAATCAAGTCGTGTGTCTGTACTAAAACTATATTGTGCATTATAACAAATTAGTGATTTTTTTGTTCATCTATTTTACTCATGGCTCGTGCAAGGCCATATTTTGTTACATCTCCAGCAAACATCATTAGTTGCAATGCCATTTTTTCCATTGTGACTATTATCTTCTTTTTGTCTACAAAATAAGGACAATCCACAAATTCATCCAACCAAAGGTATGTTTGTGGCGTGAATATAATCTTATCTGGAAACTTTATTTCGTAAGTTTTTATATCAAGTTTTACTACTGTTTCTAGTCCAATTTTAGTAAGTCTAAGACTTCTCGCCTGGTAACTTTCACGAACATTTTGCCACCAAGTGTAATAGTTCGTCTTGACGCTTTCATCATGGATCGGCTGTTCCAATAGGCCCATAAAGGTGCGAGTGTAGGCAGTTTTAGTGTCCATACACTTAATTATCTTGTAAATTTGGTGCCTGATTTTAAAAGGAATACAGCGAACTTGTCTGTCTTGTGTTGTGTGTTTAGTTTTTTTGCTAAGTTTTCAGCGTGTCCTGGATTACTGAAAGATACTTTCTTATATTTTGGGCCAGGATAGTTAGAGACCAAACTGCTTGATTTAAGATTAATTGGCTTGCCGTCATAGAAAACTGCCCATATGCCTTCTGCCGCTAGAACTTCTTCCTGCTTGTAGGTATCTTTATTGCTGACTGACAACAGCACTGTGGGTTTTGGTCTGCTCATAATTGTGACAGTATTTACCAAAAATTGTATGCAATATATTTTGGCTGGGCAGTTTTTAGTGTATAATTAGACATACAAGTATGCAAAATTTCAACAAAATCAAAAATGTTCTAACCAAAAAAGAAGCAGATGATTTCAAAAACATTTTTTTAAAAAACACACCGACATTGAGTAACCTTGGTGACAAGTGCTATGGTATTGATATAAACAACACAGCATCGTACCTTTGGTTCAAAAAATTTTTCTTTTCAAAGATACAAACTTATTTTGAGGAGGATATGAAACTTATCTTTGCTTTCTATTCTAGTTTTACCAAACCCTTCGCAATACACACGGACCTAAAACCTTTGCCCAACAATGCCACAGGAAGACCTTTTGTAAGTTGTTTGATACCTGTTTCGGTAGATAACAGGCCTGAAAATTGTAGCCTAGCATCTACAGTATTTTTTAGAAGTGACACAAGTAGTGTTTCTGAACAAGATAGGAAGAAGCATCTAAGTCATTGCCAGCCAGTCCAACTCGAAAACAAGCAAATTGATGAAATTATTAATTGGAGTCCGCTAGATATGATATGGTGGAAAAGCGAACTGGACCATTGTAGTAGTCATTTTAACAATTTTAAAACGAAAGAATGTTTCGTAATCCATACCTATGTTGAATAAAGATTTACTAACACCATTTCATTTACCTAATTTAAACTGTAAAGAGTTTGATGAACTTGCGAAGCAGATATCTCATAAACAAATAGGACATTATACCAAGAATGACTTTATAGAAAAATTTCAAGCGAGAATCAAGCAATACAAATCTGTGGAAATACAAGGACTTGACAAGTTTGATCATAAAGATCTAATTATTGGATGTCATCATTTTATCGATAACCTGTTGTTAAAGTATAACATAGAAAATTTACAGATATTTGAACACGACTACAACTACTACAAAAGGCTTAAACCTGATATAACGTATACAAACATTGATACCCTTAGTGCAGACAAGCCACTTTTAATGGCCATGCCATTTCCTGGTCACCTGGGTCCACACAAGCAATTTGCTGAAATTATGAACAAGTGTCAAGCACTAGGAGTAGAAGTTCATTTAGATGGTTCATGGCTTCCTGCTTCATTCAATGTGACTTACAACGTGTCATATGATTGTATAAAGTCAATAGCAATGAGCCTTAGTAAAGCATATTGCATGGGTTGGAACAGGATCGGAGTAAGGTGGAGTAAGCAGACTGATAACAAAGACAGTATATCAATTATGAATAAATCTGGTATGATCCCAAAAATTTCATACCAAATAGGTTGTCTTTATCTAGATAATTTTGAACTTGACCATTTAATTACTAAATTCAAATCTAAGTATGATACAATTTGCAAGGAGTTGAAATTAAGGCCTAGTAATATAATACATGCCGCATTTAGCATTGATAGGGCAGAACTTTTTGGAGTAAAAAAATTACTGGAGAATGCTGTTTAACTTTTTCCAATTTTCAAATAAAGTAACTTTGGTGTCATCTTTTGACATAAAGGGCATATTATCTAGAAAATAATCTTCAAAAATCTTAGACATATCCAACTTGTGGGTAAACTTATTAATCCAGAAGTCTCTCCATTTGTCATGTTCGTCTGAGTATTCACTTATTGTGACTGATTTAAAGTATTCTGGATTGTGTTTTGCAAACCTATGGCAAAAGAAATCTGTCATTTTCTTATCACTGCTGTACAAAAACAATGTGCCTTTCTGATGTAACAAACTGAACTCAGGATCACACACACTTAGAACTTTTTGTTGTTCAAGTAAACTGTTTTTTTCATCTAGTGACAATTGATTTTCTTGTTGCAACAGTGTTCTTTCAGGACGTAGACTAATTTTTCCAGTGCTGTTTAAATTAAGTAGGGCAGTTTGGTCGTACAATGCAGTGACTAAATCTCCTGCAAAACCACCTTTGTGTAATACGATTTGGATATTATTTTTCACTTTTAAAATTGCCACCATCCATTTCGACGTTGACGTTCTGTGTCTGCTGGACAGATTTATATGCTTCAATTATTTCTTCTTGGATTCCTGCTAGTCTAGTCATTGTCTGGGCAAGACTGTCAGCAAGTTTTTCTGCTTCTTTAATAGGCAAAGTGATTTGTTTCTGTTGTCCGCTTTTAGCAGTTCTCACTTGTCCAATAAAATCTTCAATTGGACGTGTTTGTATTTTGTTCTTTGATTGCATTGTTTAATATTTGTTGCATTTCTAGTTTTGTTTTCATAGGTCCTTTATAAGGATAACGTTGTAAAGTAATTAGTTTCGGACAGTAGGCCTTCCTCCAGCCTTTTTCAAAGCAAATGATGTAGTATCCTGCGCAAAACAAACTTTTACTTTTTTGTGTCTTTGAATAAATTGGCAATTGTTTCTGCACATCGAACATTGGATTGAAAGGCTTCTGTGAAACTGGATAACCATGTACAAACAAGTTTTGTTCTTGCTCAACTGGTTCTTCAATTTTTGGTTCTACTGTAAAGATATCAATACCAAATTTTTCTCTAAGGCTCTCCGGCGTATGGAAAACTTGCCTTTGGTCTTGCTTACTTAAAAAGATCCATCCATTACCATCTTTTTTCTGTAGAGTGCCAAGTTTACTACCATTCTCCTCAAGTATCCAAAATTTATCTTTTACTAATGTTTTTGCATTTATTGTCATGTTTTTATTATTTTAGCAATTTGTTCTGTGCATAGCAACCGTATTTTTTTCTTATTTGCATTTTTTATTGTAATACCAATTTCTTTTCGTGCGTGTGGCCTTAATTTTTCAAAAACTTTCTTTTGAATGAATTTTTTATTTTTACGTAATTGCAGGCTTTGTGCTGAGCCACTTAGCAATATTTTTATAAGTTTCTGCCTATCCAACTTACATCTATTTGCAAAGTCCAATGCTTCAAATATTCCTTGTTTTGTGTTAAAACTACATATCTGATTTGCAATCTTGGTTAATTGTCCTTGTCCAGATGGTCCCATATATTCAACGGTCTTAGAATAGGATCTAATCATTTCCTCAACTGCTTTAAATGTTTTTCTGTCCCCACCAACCATTACTCCGCCAATCTGTTTTCCAGCGCCTTCTTCTCCGCCAGTCACAGGAGCATCTAAAAAACTAATTTTATGCTTTTTAAAGTCGGCGTGTAATCGTTTTGAAATCTCAAAATTAATTGTGCTATGATCTATAACTATAGATTTTGGTTTAAGATGCTTTTTTAATTCAGAAGAAATTTGTTTTACAGACTCCTCAGTATCAACACATATAAAAATAATTTTCTCTGCACAGCAAAGTTCTTCGATAGTGTAGACGAAATTGCAGTAATGTTTCTTAGCAAATTTTTTTGCTTTTGAAACTGTCCTATTAAAAACTGTTAATTCGTATCCACGTCTAAGTAATGCCTTGGCTATGCAGGCGCCAACTGTGCCCAACCCTATGAAACCTACATTCATATTAGTCTCGCATTAAATGGTTCTACGTATAACTGTGCTTGTTCAGATATTCTTTGTAGATCATACTTGCCACAAAATTTCATAAATCTTATTCCTACTTGGCTTATATTTTTGTTTTCTGCCTTTGCCTGATCGATAGTTTGGTCAAGTTCTTCTATTATCGGCGTAGGCTGGGCATGTAGATCTACTAAAAGTTTGTTTCGTTCGTAGTCGTCGAGTACCCTATGTTCTTTTCCTTCAGCATCTACCCATTTACTTAACATGAGGTTATTCCACGTGTAGCCTTTTGCATTCCTGTCAGCAAATGCTTCTAGTAAGCCAATTTTATTTTTTGTGCCCTTTGTTCGCACACCTGGATATGCACTAAAAATATTATCACTTGGATCACCTCTCATAGATTTTTCAAATAAAATCCATTCAGGGTCAGGTGCTTTCTTGACTTCCTTAGTTTTTTTATCTATGACAGGATTTCCTTTTTTGTCGAACCATCCCTCATGGGTGATTGTTTGTTCTGTAACACCATTATATTGCTTCACTCTTGAATTTACTAACTGGTTTAGATCCTTATCTGTGCTCAATATTACGTGTTTTTGTTCAGGATGTCTATCAATCCATCTTGCTATCAAATCATCTGCTTCTGCTCGGGGATTTTGTAAAACTGTTGCGTTTGTCTTTTCTTTTAGAAATTTTACAAAGTCATCATAGCACTCCCAAAACACTTCATTTTCTTCTTTTTCTAGCGGACTCATTGCTTCAATGGCGTCCTTCCTATTTCTTTTGTAAGGAGCATAATGATCCTTACGCCAAGATCTCCCCTCCAAACAAAAAACTAAATGTGTACCATCAAAGTCTGCCCACGCTTTCTTAATTGAGTTCATGGTGATATGAATGGCCATACCAATTTTTTCCGATGTATCACCTCTGATAACGTGTCTTGCTCTGAAAAAAGTATTAGCCGTATCTACAAGTATGTGTGTCATACCATATTATAACATAGGTCTTAATTTTTGTCTATGTATGGTTTTATAAGTTTTACAAACAGATCGTAGTGTTTTTTGTGTGGATGTTTACCATCTTTTGCCCTATCCATGAAAGTATCTAAACTTGGAAAACTTGGTAATTTATTTTCAGCAGGAATAAAGTTATGTAACTCATCTGACCAAGTCGATATCCAACATTTCACATTTTGGTCTTTACACATCTCTGAAACTTTTTCTACAGATTCTATCCAGTCATTTGTAATATATTCTTTATCCATAATCAATTTCCTTGCCTCCGCTACATAATCACGATATTCAGTTGGCAGTTCCCATGGGGTCTGCATACCGATAGGTATATGTCCTTTTTTGTCAAGGCATTCAAATGTTAACAATTTCCTGGTGGCACCTGGAAATAAACATATTACTGTGTCAACGTGTCTGCTTTTCTTCAGTACGTAGGCAACATTTTTACATATCCCATCATGGCTTAGTCCCTTTGATCCAAAATTAAAAGACTTTGCATCAAGTATGCTTGGCCATGTCTCATCTGCTCCAACTCCGTGTCCTGCTGTCCAACTGTCTCCAAAGCAAAAGACTTTTTCATCTGTAAATTTAGGATATTCCCAATTTACAAAATTTTCAAGATATGCGCCATTTAAAATATTGTGTTCTATCCAGTGCTTTGTGAAAGTAATTGTTAAGGTTCCGTTAAAATTTATTTGGTCACAGTCATAAAGTATTTTATCTTCAACATACTGATTACCTTGTACCGAAAAATTTGCTATGTTTTTGATGGATAAAATTCTATTCTGGTATAACAAAAAACATAAAATTTTTTGTTCTGGATCATTAGGCACGAATCCACTGAATTTGAGATTAACTTTTTGCCCTATGTCTGTGATGCTTATGTCTGTGCGACTTGAAATAGTCTTGTTATTGAATTGAATGTTTATTTTGTTTTTAGTTTTTTTACTTTCAAAAATTAAAACAAAATTAAGAGACTTCAGTTTTGCCGTCGTCTCTTCTATTGATTTGTACATATCCAGCACCAGTCACATCTAGTCCTTGTTCGTTGCCAACTGTTCTGCAAAGTGTTTGAAACCAACGATCAACAACTTCTTCCTGTGACTCTCCCTGATAACCACTCTGTCTTAGCATGTTAACAAACTCATCATTCCAGTCAAGTTCAAAAAATCCATTCCTTGGATTTTCTGGTTGCACATGAAGTTTGATAACCTTGACCATTGGATCTTCGCTTTTCTTTCCTTTGGTCTTAGCCTTTGCTTTTGTGTTTTTTGTTTTTTTAACTTTCATAATAGTATTATATCTTATTTTAAAGCAATGTTCAAGTTTTTATGTGCCCCACTTATTACCAAATAAATCAACATGCAGTCTTGGAGAATACTTGTATCCATTCTTCATTGCCACATCTGCCACCTGCTTTGCTGTTTTTGCCTGCCCTTCTTGAGTTGCTCCTACAGCCATTAAGTAGATGTCTGCATCAACTCCTGCTTTGCTATACTCTTCTCGTGCCTTATCAACCTCTGCTAGATCCTGTTCATCCTGGACTACGAACTTGAAATACAAATGACTGTTGGGTATATCAAAATATTGTTTGGCAACCTCAGGCTTTATTGCTTTATCCCAGTCTTCTCCCGATATTGATAATTTTGGCGAAGTTGACCAAGTGATGTGTACTGGTTCTTTGGTATAATCTCCTGCTACTAGTCCTTGTAAAAATTTATCGAAACCTGCTTTGAACGGTTGTGTGCAGTTTGTTTCTATAGTCAAGTTTTTTAAACTGTTGAATTCTTTTTGTCTTAGAAGTATCTGCGTTTCTCTTTGCCACAACATTGGCTCACCGCCAGTGATGATAAAGTGTATGTCTGTGCCGTTGTCATTTGTCCATTTTTTGTTCGGCGTGTACGCAGTAATTTTTTTCGCGATGTCGTCGATCGATTCCCAAGCAACCAAGTGTTTGTATCTCGAACTCCAACTGGCACTTGCATCACAACCTATCTCCACCACAGGCAAATCTCTCACATGATTCACGTGTGACAAGTCTTGTGTCATGTATGGCATCTCTTCCGGCTTTAACCACTTTGATTCATCTCTGCCTTGTCCAAAACCATGGCAGTTGAAGTTACAGCCAAACACCCTAAAGAACACACTGGGCACACCAACAAAACGCCCTTCTCCTTGCACACTATAAAATATTTCCGAATATCTTAGTTTGTCCATTTGTACTATTATACACGATTATGTAAATTTTGTCTATTAAGAACTATAAATTTCATCTATCGCTTGTAGTATTTCTTCAATGGTAAATTTACCTTGCCTTATTTTTTCTTGACGTGCTTTTTCTTTTTCTGATTCGATTTCTTCTTTGTATTCTCGAACAAAAGTTTGCAAGTACTCTTCTTCGGTCATTATTTCTTAGATTTTTTTGTATCTAGTCTAACAACCTTGTTATCAACAACTGTGCCTGAAGTCCTTCTCACAATGTCATCGTGGTTGAACTCTGCCCAATACAGTTCAAAAGCAACACCATCTTCAAGTCCTTCAAACTGATGCACTTTACCTGGCTTAACCTGTGTGAAGTCTCCTGCATTCAAAATTGTTTCATCTACAAGACCTTGATCGTCTTGCCATACTCTTACAAGCATTTTCCCTGATTCAACAAAGAATCCATTCCATTTATATTTGTGTTCGTGTTCAGAACATTTGTATCCTGCTTTATAGTCTATCCTGTGGAATTCTAGAACACCATTTTTGTGTATTAATTCTGTTTGGCCCCAAATTTTTCCTGCTATATTACTCATGCTTCGTAGATATCCTTTCTAACAATACGCTTTCTTAATTTTGCTACTAGTTCTTCGATTTTATCAATCGTGTTTATTAAATCTGGATCTGTTATTACCTTGTCATTTATTTTTGCTTGTTCTCGCAAGGCCTCGTATTCATCGAGTGAAATCCTAAGTGATAATCCTTTTGCTTGTTTTTTTGCCATAGTATTATTATATTATTATTTAGGTCTTTTGTCAAAGTCTTTTATTTTTTTTACAATTAAAGAACATATTTTTTTACTTGTTTTTAAACCAAAATGCTGGTAATCTCTTCCGTAATCTATTTGACTAAAACAATGTATGTTTTTTACACCGTGTTTCTTAAAAAAATATTTTTGTCTTTTGGTGTTTTCAATAATAGCATCTGGAATTAAAAGATGTATGATATTTGAGTTGCATAATTGTGCGATGTCATAATTTTTTTTAAAATTTTTTAAGTCTTCTTTTAAACCAAAATCTGTTTTGTCATAATGTTTGTCCTGTCTTCTGTGCAGGTAAGACCACATTACCACAATCCATTTAGGCTTGTAAAGTTGATGGATTTTTTTGATCCTTTTGGATATAACATCATTACTACATCCATCTTCAGCAACATTTATACATCTCTTACCAGTGGCTCTTTCCAATAACTGTGGCCAAGTTTCATTGAAAGGCTGTCCCATACCCACTGTGAAACTATCTCCAACACACCAAATCGCCTCTGATAAATCTTTAGGCCATTCTTTATCTCTGAAACCTTTACTGTTATACGAGTATGAAATTTCTTTTTTATAGTTTTTGAAATAATTTTTATTACGGCACCATTTGTAAGTGTCCATACCGCTTGTTTTTTGATTTAAGTTTATTTTATTCTGTATTTTCAGCATATGTGCGTTTTATTCCAAAAATCATAAGTTGCATTGCTTTGATCTATCCAGTTATGGTTTTTAGCAAATTTGTAAAATTTGTTTAGACATGTTTGAAAATTTTTTATCTGTTTCTGTTTATCAGTCAATGTTGTGTTCTTAATTGGTAACGAATGTATGATATTTTTTTTAATTAATTCATTACCAACTTTTTTATATAATAGTATTGCTTTTTGCTCTTTCCTGCTAATATTGTGTTTTAAATTTTTGTTAGATAGAAAATTGAAAAGTTCATATTCTTTTTTAATGATATTACTGCATGTTACTCCAAAATTGCTTTCAAAAGTTTTGTTGTTATTAGTAAGTTCCGCAATAACCTTATCACTTTCGATTAGCATGTCTTCATAGGAAATTACCTTGACATTTTTAAAATACTTTTCAATCCATTTAACATAGTTTACGTAATCCATACATTTTTTTAAAAAATATTCTTCATCTACATCTGTAACTTGTAAAACTTTTTCCTTGTCTTTTTTATTATATACATTGAGTACACCTGATTTTTTCCTAATACTCCAACTCATTGCATATTCGAAAATATTTTTCCTCACACACATAATTTTCGTGTGGAAAAAATTGTTCAAAAAATTATAAAATTCATATTGATCAGCAGAGTTGTCTTGTCTTTTATCTATATGATATTTTGCTAATCTGCTAACAAGTCTTGTTTCTTCATCATTTTTTTGCAAAAGACTTTCAATCTCTTTTAAAGATTGTTTATAACCTATGCTAGGGTTTTTCCTCACAAGGCTTTTTGTAAGTTCCAATCCGTTAGTTAGTTCGTGTGTGTTTACTACTTTTTTATTTTGTAAATGTAAACTTACAGTCAGTAATCTTTGTAGTATTGTTGATCCAACACCATCTGGAGTCAATATTAGGTAATGCATATGAAGTATTTAGAAGATTTGTCAATGGGGGGACAAAAAGTCCCCCTAATGATTATACAGCGAAGTAAACTAAACTTACTGCCGCTATTGCAATACTACCTTTGTTCAATTGTGATTGTTTACCGCTTAATGCTTTGATTACAACATAAGCAATAAAACCTATCGCAATACCATAGGCAATACTGAAAGTTAATGGCATGATCACCGCCGCTAAAACAGCCGGTGCATACTCACTAACATCATCCCAATCGATATCCTTAAGATTCCTTAAGAAATATGTTGCAATGAATATCAGTGCCGGTGCAGTTGCGAATTTAGGTATACTCTGGGCCAACGGGGCAAAGAATAGACAGGCCAAAAATAGCACTGCCACTGTCACCGCTGTCAAGCCAGTCCTTCCGCCTTCTTTGACTCCAGCACCACTTTCTAT
>FUFK010076711.1_pt1 | contig 61808 bp, 61 predicted proteins | sample 1021851 | NCBI WGS metagenome assembly FUFK01 (sample SAMEA51879418, study PRJEB19060) | metagenome
TTATTTAACTGTGGTAGCGGGGGCTGGATTTGAACCAACGACCTTCGGGTTATGAGCCCGACGAGCTACCAGACTGCTCCACCCCGCAACGCAGCGAACATGAAGTTTATGAAAGTAACTCTAATTGGTCAAGTTAATTTTGTATTAGATGAGAGATAATATTGCTATAATTTCGCTCTTTTATGCCGAAGTGGTGGAATTGGTAGACACGCTAGCTTGAGGGGCTAGTGAGTGAAAACTCGTGCGGGTTCAAGTCCCGCCTTCGGCACCATAATATTATTCAATAGGTATTTCGTCAGATAAACCTTCGTTTATTGCCTCTTCGATGAGAGGAGTATCAAAAATAACCTCTGTATTCTCATTTTTTAATAAGTAAGCTAACAAGAAAGACAATATTAGCCATATTGCAACGATTATGTATGTCAGCCTACCTAAAAAACCTGATGGACCTAGCGCACCAAACATTGAGTTTGAAGATCCACCTCCAAATGCTGAGCCAAGATCAGAACCTTTACCCTGTTGAAGAAGAACTATTACAACAATTACTATTGCTAGAAGAACACATAGTACTGTTAAAAAAGTAATCATTTTAAGTTTATTCCATTAAAAATATTAATAATATTAGCAAATTGTCTGCCATCTAAAGAAGCACCTCCGATTAAAGCACCATCAACAGATTCTTCTTTAAAAAAGTTTTCAGCATTCTCCTGATTTACACTTCCNCCATATAAAACCATCGGAATTGCAGAATTATCTGANAAGGATTGTACAACATCTTTAATGAATTTATGAATTTCATTNATTTTATCTGGGGTTGGTGTANNTCCAGTTCCAATCGCCCAAACTGGCTCATAAGCTANAACCAATGAATCATTAAATTCAATGNCCTTNATTACTTCTAATTGTCTTTTTAAAACATCTTTAGTTTGATCATTCTTGTTTTCTTCTTNGGTTTCACCAACACANAAAATNGTNANTNTTTTANTTGCAANTTTTNNAATCTTTTGTTTTATTTCATCATTTTTTTCATTAAAAAATTGTCTTCTTTCTGAATGGCCGATGATTGAAAACTTACAATCAAAATCTAAAATCATTTCAGAAGAAATTGCTCCTGTTCTTGCNCCAGATGAAATATCGATGTCTTGAGATCCTATATTTATTTCTTTTAACTTACTTAGCTTAGTNTCAAGAATACTATCTATATAAATTGAAGGAGGTGCTATGCCAATAAATGCTTTCTTCATTTCAACATAATTTGTTAAAAAATTATTGGTCCATTCATTTATCATGGCTTTGCTTCCATTACATTTCCAATTAGCAACAATCATCTAACTTTTTGACTCAATAATTTTTTTAATATCATTTGCAAACTTTTTAGCAACCTTTTCCTCAGAAGCCTCTATCATAANTCTTATCTTCGGCTCTGTACCTGATGGCCTTACAAGAACTCTACCTACAGTNAAATCAGACTCAATTTCTGATATTAATGATTTGAGTTCTTTATCATTAATAATATCTTTATTTTTAACAGTTACAGCCATGTTAATTTGAGGTATTTTTGTATAATTCAGTAAAACCTCACTTGGTTTCTTTTCAAGAAGCAATAATGAAGAAATCACCTTTAAAGCAGCAATAGTACCGTCTCCAGTACTAACAAGATCTTTACATATAATATGTCCTGATGCTTCACCTCCAAGTAACCAACCCTTGTTTGATAACATTTCGCTGACATATTTGTCACCAACATCAGCTCTTACAAACTTATAACCAAGTTTTTTTANACCTTCTTCNAAGCCNAGGTTACTCATATGNGTACCAACAACACCTGACCANGATCCAGTCCTNTTTGGATTGGCAAANGCTAGTATGTAGAGAAGATCATCACCATCAAGAATATTACCCTTTTCATCTACAAGAATAACTCTGTCTCCATCGCCATCTAAAGATATTCCATAATCNGCTCTATGTTCAATTACAGCTTCTTTAATTACTTCTGGATGAGTAGAGCCACAGTTTTGATTGATGTTGTAACCATCCGGTTCATTACCAATTGCAATTACTTCAGCTCCTAATTCTTCAAATATTTCTGGACTTACCTTATAACAAGCTCCATTCGCACAATCAACAACTATCCTAAGTGAAGAAAAAGAAATTTCAGAAGGGACAGTTGATTTACAAAATTCAATATATCTTGGTCCGGACTCGTCAAATCTATATGCTTTTCCTATTTGAGATGTTTCAACTGGAGATAAGTTTGAAGATAAATATTTTTCAATTCTTTTTTCAATGTCTCTTGAAATCTTTTCTCCATCCTCATTAAAAATTTTAATTCCATTATCTAGGAAATCATTATGTGAAGCACTTATGACAACTCCAAACTTATTTCTTAGTGTTTTAGTCAAATAAGCTACTCCGGGTGTAGGAATTGGGCCGAGTAGATTTACATTAACACCAGCAGCTATAAAACCTGCCTGGAGTGCAGACTCTAACATGTAACCAGAGACTCTTGTGTCCTTACCAATAACAACAGTGTCCCAACCAAGGTCTTTCATGACTAGACCTGTTGCATGGCCTATTTTTAAACAAGCTTCGGGTGTTATTATGCTCTCAACGGGTCCCCTTATACCGTCAGTGCCAAATTTTAGATTCATCAGAAAGAATTATAACTCTTCAGCAGCACCTTTGATTGAAGTTTTTTTAGAAGACTTGCCCTTAGGTTGATCGTCATCTGACCATCCCTTTGGTTCTCTTGGAGTGGCACCAGCCATTATGTCATCGATCTGATCAGCATCTATCGTTTCATATTTTAATAGTGCATCAGCCATCACATTGAGCTTATCTAAATTTTGTTTTAATAATTTTTCAGCTCTTTTGTAGCATGAATCGATGATAGCTTTGACTTCTGAGTCTATTAATTTTGAAGTTTGGTCACTTCTAATAGGCGCAGGATTTGATACTGATCTTCCCAAGAACGGACTACCTTCATCTTCACCATATTTAATAGTACCAAGTGCGTCGGAGAAACCCCATTTGGTTACCATATTTGTTGCAATACCTGTTGCTACTTCAATATCATTTGATGCTCCAGTTGTAATTCCCTGATTACCATTAATGATACTTTCAGCAATTCTGCCACCAAATAAAGTAGCTATTCTTCCAAGAAGATATTCTTTACTTTGCATATAGGTATCTTCTTCAGGTAAGAACATTGTTACTCCCAATGCTCTTCCTCTTGGAATAATGGTAACTTTATAGACTGGATCATGAGTCGGACATAACCTACCAACGATTGCATGTCCAGCTTCGTGATATGCAGTAATTCTCTTTTGCTCCTCACTTAATATCATTGATTTTCTTTCAGCTCCCATCATTATTTTGTCTTTAGCTAAATCAAGATGTGACTGATCAATTTTTTTATCGGAATATCTAGCGGCAAAAAGAGCTGCCTCATTGATTAAATTTGCAAGGTCTGCTCCCGAAAATCCAGGAGTACCTCTAGCAATTACAAGTGGGTCAACATCTGAAGCAAGAGGAACCTTTCTCATGTGAACTTTCAAAATAGCTTCTCTGCCACGAATGTCTGGTAAATCAACGACTACCTGCCTATCAAATCTTCCAGGTCTTAGAAGTGCTGGATCTAGAACATCTGGTCTGTTGGTTGCAGCTATAACAATAACGCCATCATTACCTTCAAAGCCGTCCATTTCAACAAGCAATTGGTTGAGTGTTTGTTCTCTTTCGTCATGACCGCCACCTAGACCTGCTCCTCTATGCCTACCTACAGCATCAATCTCATCAATAAAAACAATACAAGGAGATTGTTTTTTTGCCTGATCAAACATATCTCTTACTCTTGATGCACCAACACCAACAAACATTTCAACAAAATCTGAACCAGAAATCGTAAAGAATGGGACTTTAGCCTCTCCGGCAACTGCCCTAGCAATTAATGTTTTACCGGTACCAGGAGGACCAACCATCAAAACACCTCTTGGAATCTTGCCTCCGAGTTTTTGAAATTTAGTTGGATCTTTAAGAAAATCTACAAGTTCTTGAACATCTTGTTTAGCTTCTTCACAACCAGCAACATCTTTAAATGTAGTTTTGACCTTGCCACCCTCCATTAATTTGGCCTTACTTCGACCAAAAGACATAGGTCCACCCTTTCCAGAAATGCCGCCTTGCATTTGACGCATAAAAAAGAAAAATATTGCTAGTAAAAGAATTATTGGGAATGCTCCAACAAGTAATTGAGAAAATAAAGAAGGTTGTTCTATTTTTTCATAAACAGCAATAATGCCATTTTCTTCAATAGCATTTTCTACTGCTTCATCTCTTTTAAAAATAGGGTGAGTAGTTTCAAATTTTGAACCATCTAATCGATCACCGATAATAGTCATTTGATCGCCTTTATAGACTACCTTAGCAACCCTATCTGATAGAACTTCTTGTTTAAACTGACTATAACTAATCTGTTCTCTAGCTGATGAATTCTCAATGTTATTAAAAACATAAACCATCAGTGATCCTAGAACCACCCATACAACTAAATTTCTCATAAAACTATTCATATCTTATTTTACTCCATACAGGTAAATTTCACCTGATTGTTTTTTTGAGGCAGCAGGCTTATAAGTTTGAACTAACTTAAAAGATAATTCCATGTTTTTACGCAAAGTTTTTAAGTTACTATTTTGAAAAGTTTTCATTATCATCGAGCCGCTTGAATCTAAAAAATCACCTGCGATTTTAACAGTAAGCATATTCAAATTAAGAATATTTTCACTATCAACTGCACTTATGCCACTTAAGTTTGGGGCTATATCTGAAATTACAAGCTTAAAACAACCTTTTAATTTTAATATTTCTTCTAAATTATATAAATTTTCAATGCTATCTTTGAAAAACGTAACTCCGTCTATTGGCTCCATGTCTATGATATCAATTGCATAAACTTTTGAAGTTGGATATTTTTTGATTATGTATTCTGACCACCCTCCTGGAGAAGATCCAAGATCAAGAACATTTGAGCAATTCATTATTTTTGTTTTTTTTAAAATTTCTTCTAACTTAAAGACAGCTCTTGAACGATAACCCTTTTCTTTTGCCTTTTGAGCCCAGTTGTCTGCGTGCATAAAGTTAGATGTGTTTAACTTCTACGACTTCGAAGTTAAGCTCCCCAGAAGGAGTATTAATCTTAATTTCGTCATCGACAAACTTACCAACCAATCCTTTTGCAATTGGAGTATCAATTGATATGTGACCTTTTTCAGGATCAGACTCAAGATTCCCAACAATTTTATAAATGACTTCATTATCTTGGTCGATGTCATAAACTTTAACTGTTGAACCAAAAATAACTCTACCAGTTTCAGGAATTTCTTTTACATCAATTACCTGGGCATTTGCCAATGCGCTTTCCATTTCACTTATCTTAGCCTCCACTAAACCCTGTAATTCTTTGGCAGCATGATACTCAGCATTCTCCTTTAGATCCCCATGCGCTCTTGCTTCAGCAATAGCTTGAGATATCTGAGGTCTTTCAACGAACTTAAGATTTGAAAGCTTTTCTTTTATAGAAATCTCTCCATCTTTGGTAATAGGTACTCTGCTCATGCAAGCATTATATCAATTTTAATGAATCAATTATTTATTTCTTGTAACGTGCTGTAAGTCCAATTCTCTTCTTTGCTTTTAAATGCATCGATAATTGCAAACGCGCCAAACATTGTTGTTGTACAGAAAATTTTGTTTCTTAAAGCACTTTGTCTAATTGATGCTGAGTCTTCAATTGATTGTGAGCCTTCTGTTGTGTTGATCACCAAGTCAATATCATTATTAAGCAAGCTATCTACAATGTGAGGCCTTCCCTCAGTTACCTTATTGATGGTTTTTACATTAAAACCGAGTTTTTGAATATATTCGGAAGTTCCATATGTTGCAACAATTTCGAACCCAGCATTTATTATTTCAGGTACAAATTTATCAAGATATTTTTTATCTGATGCCTTTACACTTATAAATACCACACCAGATCGTCTAAGAATCTTGTTAGCTCCTTTTTGAGCTTTTGCATATGCCTCACCAAAATTTGGACCAATGCCCATAACTTCACCTGTTGATTTCATTTCAGGACCAAGAATAGGATCGACATGGGGGAATTTATCAAATGGCATTACAGCTTCTTTTACAAAAGAAAGATCTTTTGGAAGTTTTGAGGAAAATTTTTGTTCTATTAAACTTTTGCCTATCATTGCTTTGGAGGCTACTTTTGCAAGAGAGTGACCTATTGCTTTAGAAATAAAGGGAACGGTCCTTGATGCCCGAGGATTAACTTCAATAATAAAAACATTTTCATCTTTGACAGCGTATTGAATGTTCATTAATCCTATAACTTCTAATTCTTTTGCTATATCAATGGCTTGATCTTTCATGATGTCCTGCACTTTACTTGATAAACTATATGGCGGTAGAGAACATGCAGAATCTCCAGAGTGAATTCCAGCTTGTTCAATATGCTGTAATATCCCACCAATTTCAATATTTTTTCCATCTGATACAACATCTACATCAACTTCAATAGCATCTGTGAGATAGCTATCTAGAAGAATAGGTTTACTATTTGAAACTTCTACTGCTTCATTTAAGTANTGATTTAGCTCTTTTAAATTATTAACGAGTTGCATTGCCCTTCCACCTAATACATAAGATGGCCTTACAACAATTGGAAATCCAATTTCATCAGCTTTTGCAAGTGCTTCCTCAACGTTTTTTGCAGTTGCATTTGAGGGCTGTTTTAAATTTAATTTATTTACTAATTCTTGAAATCTTTCTCTATCTTCAGACCTATCAATTGCGTCAACATTTGTGCCTAAAATATTAACTCCATTTTCAGATAAAATATCTGCAAGTTTCAGAGGTGTTTGGCCTCCAAACTGAATAACAACCCCTTCTGGTTTTTCAATATCAATGATATCCAAGATCTTTTCTGCAGTGATTGGCTCAAAATAAAGCCTATTAGAAACATCATAGTCAGTTGATACAGTTTCAGGATTACAATTCACCATTATTGATTCATATCCCTCCTCCTGCATCGCCATAGATGCATGAACGCAACAATAATCAAACTCAATTCCTTGACCAATTCTATTGGGGCCACTTCCAAGAACAAGAATTTTCTTATTTTTGGTAGGGTTACTCTCACAACTACCNCCATAAGACGAATACATATAGCACGTTGATGTAGCAAATTCTGCTGCACAAGTATCAACTCTTCTAAAAATAGGCATTACATTATTTTTTTTCCTGATTTGCCTTATTTTTGATTCATTTGTATCAAGCAACTCAGCTATTCTATTATCAGAAAATCCTTTCTCTTTAACNTTTTGTAAATACTCTTTGGATAGATTTGAAATATTAGTTTCTTTTAACTCGTCTTCGATATCAATTAATTCCTTAATTTGATCTAAGAACCAATAATCGATTTTTGTCAGTGAATATATTTTGTTTGGATCCCAACCTTTTCGCATTGCATCAGCCACATAAAAAATTCTTTTTGGGCCTGGAATTGTTAACTCACTTTTTATTTCGTCATCTGATGGAAAAGATCCATTTTTTNGTAATGAGTTTAATCCGTTTAATCCTTCCTCCATNCTACATAGAGCTTTTTGAAATGATTCTTGAAAGTTTGANCCAATAGACATNACCTCTCCAACTGACTTCATTTGTGTTGTAAGTTTTGGACTTGCTTGAGGAAACTTTTCAAAAGCAAATTTAGGTATTTTTGTAACGATGTAGTCAATACTTGGTTCAAAAGATGCTGGAGTTAATCCTCCTGTAATATCATTCTTTAGTTCATCAAGGGTGTAACCTACAGATAAAAGTGCTGCAACTTTTGCGATAGGAAATCCAGTTGCTTTTGATGCTAGAGCAGAAGACCTACTCACTCTAGGATTCATCTCGATTACAACCATTTTTCCATTATCTGGATTAATAGCAAATTGAACATTTGACCCACCAGTATCTACACCGATTTCTCTTAAAATTTTAAAAGATGCGTTCCTCATGATCTGATATTCTTTATCAGTAAGAGTCTGAGCAGGAGCTATAGTTGTTGAGTCTCCAGTATGGATTCCCATAGGATCTAAGTTTTCGATTGAGCAAACGATTATGCAATTATCCTCACAATCTCTGACAACTTCCATTTCGTACTCTTTCCATCCAATTAAAGACTCATCAATTAAAAGTTCATTTGTTGGTGATAATTCGAGCCCTTTCTCACATATAGATTTAAACTCCGAGATGTTATAAGCAATCCCCCCGCCAGTTCCACCCATAGTGAATGAAGGTCTTATGATGCANGGAAATCCTATTTTTTCTTGAACTTCCAATGCATCACTCATTGAATGAGCAATACCAGATGCGGGTGTTTCCAAATTAATTGACTGCATAGTTTCATCAAAAAGCTGTCTATCTTCAGCTTTATCAATTGCAGTTCTATTCGCCCCAATTAAGATAACATTATGTTTCTTGAGCACGCCTTTTTTATCTAAAGTTAAGGCAGTGTTTAANGCAGTTTGTCCTCCCATAGTTGGTAANATTGCATCTGGCTTTTCCTTCTCAATTATTTTTTCAACAGATTCCCAATGAATTGGTTCAATGTATGTTGCATCAGCTAAGAGTGGATCAGTCATTATAGTTGCGGGATTAGAATTTACTAAAATTACTCTGAATCCTTCTTCTTTAAGCGCTTTGCATGCTTGTGCACCAGAATAATCAAATTCACATGCTTGCCCAATAATGATTGGACCCGCACCTATTATTAAAATTGAAGAAATATCTTTACGTTTTGGCATACTCTTTTACCATAGAACTAAATTTTTCAAAAAGTATCTGTATCTCTTGAGGGCCAGGACTCGCCTCAGGATGCCCTTGGAAACTAAATGCCGGCCTATCGATAAATTCAATGCCTTGAAGTGATTTGTCAAATAAAGATACATGAGTAACTTTAATATTTTTAGGTAAAGTGTTTTCATCTACTGCGAAGCCATGATTTTGGCTAGTAATAAAAACATCTTTGGAGGCCATGTCTTGAACAGGGTGATTTGCTCCATGATGACCAAATTTCATTTTGTAAGTATTAGCCCCACCAGCAAGAGCTAATAATTGATGACCAAGACAGATACCAAAAATTGGAATCTTATTTTCAAGAAATTTTTTAATGTTTTCTATAGCATAATCACAAGGCTCAGGATCTCCAGGACCATTAGATAAAAATATACCTTTTGGATTGTATTTAATAATTTCTTCGAATGGAGTTTTGGCATTTACAACTTTTACAGATCCAACATGCTCACTTAAAAGTCTTAATATATTCTCTTTAATGCCATAGTCGTAAGCTACTACAGGATATTCATCATTAAATTTATTATTCTCAGGCCAAACTCCCTCATTCCATTTATATTCTTTATCTGTGGAGACAACTTTTGCTAAATCCATTCCTTTTAGACCTTCAAATGCCTTTGCTTTTGCAACAGCTTCTTTATCAGAAATTACTGAAAGCGATGCAATACAACAATTCATTGCTCCTTTTTCTCTTAAAATTGTTGTTATTTCCCTTGTATCAACGTCTGCTATCCCTATAACTTCATTTTTTATTAAAAATTCGCCTAAAGTGGCTTTTGATCTCCAATTACTTGGTTTGTCACAAAAGTTTTTAACTACCATTCCTGAGGCATGAATAGTTTTTGATTCATTATCTTCCTTATTTACACCGGTATTTCCAATATGTGGATGTGTGAAAGTAATTATTTGTTTTTTGTATGAGGGATCTGTAACAATTTCTTGGTAGCCTGTCATAGATGTATTAAATACAAGCTCACCAACATCATATTTTTCTTTCCCAAACCCCTTTCCATAGAATACACTACCGTCTTCAAATGCTAATATGGCTTTGAATGACATTAGAATTGCACCTTAGAAAGATTAAATTTAGAGAAAATTTTAGGGAGACTATTAAAAGAATTTTTTTGTTTTAATGAGCTAAAATTATAGGCTGACATTAAAATTGTACTTTATAGATTAAGTTATCTAATGTCTATACAAAAATGAAAAAAAATGAATATTTCGATAAAAAATTTTGAGGACATTGAAAAAATGAGAATAGCTGGCAAATTAGCAGCTGAAGTTCTTGAAATGATTACTCCCTTCGTCAAACCAGGAGTTTCTACTGGTGAGCTTGACAAGCTTTGTTATGATCACATTGTTAATGTTCAAAACGCCATACCAGCAAATGTTGGATACAAAGGATATGAGAAAACTATTTGTTCGAGCATAAATCAGGTTATTTGTCATGGTATACCTAACAGTGAAAAATTCCTTAAAGATGGAGATATTCTTAATATTGATGTGACAGTTATAAAAGATGGGTGGCATGGTGATACATCAAAGATGTTTCTTGTTGGTAAATGTGCTCCACATAACCAAAGATTAGTTCAAATCACTCAAGAATGTCTTTACAAAGGTATCGAGGCTGTAAAACCAGGCGCATATCTTGGAGACATTGGAAATGCCATCCAAAAACATGCTGAAAAAAATTACTATAGTGTTGTTGAGGACTACTGCGGTCACGGTATCGGAAAAATTTATCATGAAGAACCTCAGATCCTTCACTATGGAAAGCCTGGAACAGGCATACAGCTAAAAGAAGGCATGTGTTTCACTATAGAACCAATGATTAATCAAGGTACAAAATACTGCAAAACTCTTAATGATGGATGGACGGTGGAAACTAAAGATGGAAGAAACTCTGCTCAATGGGAGCATACTATTGCAGTGACTAAAACTGGTTCAGAAATTTTAACAAAAAGAAATGACGAATTTTAATGAAAGATAAGGTTTCAAGAATTAATAATGAATTCTATAAAAACTTTCCAGAAATTTATTTAAAACCATCAAAGGTTAATAAATTTCTTAAGAAATATACCAACGAAGTTGAAAAAGAAATTAAAAATAAATTTCTAAAACTAAAACTTGATAAAAATTTTGTTATATATGCCAACGGGGGTTTTGGTAGAAAAGAAATTTTTCCAATCTCTGATATTGACATATCAATTGTGGAAAAAAATAAACCAAAAGATTTTAAAGATCTTGAACAATTTATTTCTTTTTTATGGGATCAAGGATATAAGGTTGGTCATTCCGTTAGAACAATTTCAGATATTAAAAAAATATCAAAATCAGATTTAAAAGAATATACGTCGTATTTAACAAGACGTCCTATCATTTCAACAAATGAAATGGATAAAAAAATAAATTATGCTTTATCAAAACTTTGGACTAAAAATAATTTCTATAATGCAAAATATGTTGAGCAACAACAGCGTCATAGTGAATTTTTTTCTACAGCTTATAATTTAGAGCCTGATTTAAAAGAATCTCCTGGAACACTAAGAGATTTTCAATCTGCATTATGGATTCTTCAGCATTGTTTTGATTTGAAATCAGTTAATGAAATTTCAAAGTCGAGAATTTTCAATGGAGAACTAAATAATGCAATTGATGCATATAACTTTATTAAATCTTTAAGATTTGCAACTAACATATCCACAAATAAAAATAGATTAGATTTTGAAGCTCAGGTTGAAATTTCTAAAAAAGCAAAACTTGGCAAAAGAACTACTAAGAAGTCTGTAGAAATGATGATGAAAAAATTTTATGAAATGGCTTCTTCACTCTCATATTTCAATGAAATTGTTTACGAAAAATATAATGAAAAATATCCCAGAAAGAGTTTTTTTAAAAAAATTGAAGGTATTCACAAATATAAAAATAAAATTGGTATTCAAAATATTAACCTTAAAAATAATAAAAGCTTGATATTTGAAATATTTATTGAAATTGGCAAGAGCAAAATTATAAATTCGATTGATACTGAAACTAAGTCTCTAATTAGAAAAAATATAAGTTTAATTGATAAGGAGTTCAGAAGAAATGAGCACTATGCCAATCAATTTTTAGAAATACTTAAATCTAAATACAATCTATCCTCAATACTCAGAACAATGAAATCGTTAGGAGTATTGCAAAAGTATATTCCTGAGTTTGATAGTGTTATAGGTCAAATGCAATTTGATTTATTTCATGTTTACACAGTGGATGAACATACATTTAAAGTTGTTAGAAACATGAGGCAAATGAAATTAAATAAGCAACCTGGGTTTGAGTTAGAGCATGAATTAATAAATAAATTACCAAAAATAGAAATTCTGTATATTGCAGGTTTATTTCATGATCTTGGCAAAGGCAAAGGAGGAAATCACTCAGAAATTGGTGCAAAATCAAGTTTCAGATTTGCAAAAAGACTAGGAATGTCTATTACAGATGCAAGTTTAATATCTTGGCTTGTTAAAAAACATCTAATAATGTCATCCATATCTCAAAAAAAAGATATTGCCGATCCAAATACAGTTAGTGAATTTTTAGCAGAGGTTAAGCAAGATGAAAAACTTAACTATTTATATCTGCTTACAATCAATGATATTAGAGCAACAAATCCTGCATTATGGAATGGNTGGAAACATCAACTATTACGAGATCTTTATTTACTTACAAGATCAAAGATTAATAAGGAGCCCGTAAAGGCATCTTCTCAAATGTCTCTTGATAGACAAAAAAATGTTATTAATAATTTTAAAAATAAAGATCAAAAGCTGTTAATAAAGAAATATTTTAAAAATTTTGAAGACAGTTACTTCAATAAACATTCATCAAAGTCTCTTATATGGCAGTCAGAGTTAATTATAAAAAATAAAAATAATAGACTTATTGTTGGGTGTAAAAGAAAATTTGATGATCTTATTGAAATATTTATTAAGGTTGAAGATTCGCCAGGACTTTTCTATAAATCAGTAAAGATACTTGAGCATAGCGGTCTTGAAATAATAGATGCAAATATTTTTTCATCTGAAAATAATAAACTTGCAGCAAATACTTTTATTACAAAATATTCTCGACATGATAGAACCCTAAATAAATCTGAATTAACTGAGCTTTGTACAAAGATTGAAAAAAATTTCAATAAAGAAGATTGGGCCTCTAAGATGCAATCACTAAAGAAAAAAAATACAAGATTTGAAAAAAATATAAAAATTAATGAATCTATTAATTTTGATAAAAATAGAAATTTAATAACTATTGAAACAGTTGACAGTTCCGGCTTGCTAGCTAATATTGCTAAGGTATTTCTTGAAAATAAGGTTTCAATTTACTCTGCAAGAATTAATACTCTAGGTGAGAGAGTTGAAGATACTTTTGAAATTGAAAATTTCAACAATAAATTGGTACCAAGTTATAAGATTAAGAAAATTATTTCAGAATTAAAAAAAGTGGTTTAAAACATGAAGATCTATGGAGAAGGTATTGCAACTATTTCGGAATCAGGTCAAATGCTTGACGTATATTTTCCAAACATAGAATTTGGTGAACAAAAAACTGATTATAAAACCCTTCAAATTAATTCAGGTACTCAAGAAATAATAAAATTTGAATGGGCAAAGAGTGATCTTGATAAACCAATAAATAAAATTTCTGACGCGTATTTTAAACTGCATTTAATATCAAATAAGTTTGTTTTGCCAAATACCATTAATTTAGATGGATTATTTGAATGCTTACCAAATGTGGTATGGACAAACAAAGGGCCAATTTCAATTAATGAAATAGAAGGGAAATTAAATGAGTCAAAATGTGGAAATAATGATTTATTTATCAGGTCACTAGATAAATTTCCATGTCTAACGGATTATATTATTCCTAAGAAAGTTAGAATCGCTGATGCAAGTAGAGTAAGGCTTGGAGCATACCTAAGTGAGGGAACAACAATAATGCATGAAGGTTTTGTAAACTTTAATGCAGGAACTCTAGGTAAAGCTATGATCGAAGGAAGGATATCTGCAGGAGTAGTTATTGGCGATAATTCTGATCTTGGTGGAGGCTCAAGCACAATGGGAACTTTATCAGGAGGAAATNATACTAAAATTTCTGTCGGTAAAAATTGTCTTTTAGGTGCAAATTCTGGAATTGGGATTTCCTTGGGTGATAACTGCACAGTTGAAGCTGGATTATATGTTACTGCGGGCACTAAGATAAATGTAATTGATAAGGATTATAATAAAGAGATCATTCTTAAGGCTAGAGAACTATCTGGTAAATCAAACCTTCTATACATGCGCGATTCTTTATCTGGAAAAGTAGTTGCAAAAATAAACAAATCTAAATCTTCTTTAAATAAAATACTTCATAAAAATGATTGAACTTCTTCAAAAACTAATACGAATCAAGTCCATATCTCCATCTGATATGGGTTGCTTTGATCTTATTGAGAATGAATTAAAGAAACTTAATTTCAAATGCGAAAGAATTAATTATCAAAATGTTGAAAATCTCTATGCAACTATAGGAAATTCTGGAAAGCTTTTTTGTTATTTAGGCCATACCGATGTTGTTCCTAGTGGGCCTGAGGAAAAATGGAGCTATCCCCCCTTCTCAGCGACAATTGAAGGAGATGTGCTATATGGTAGGGGCGCTGCAGATATGAAATCCTCAGTAGCTGCTTTCGTTGAGGCAGCAAAAGATTTTATTAATGCAAATGAAAAACTAAATTTTAAATTAGCTATCTTGCTCACCTCAAATGAAGAAGGTACATCAAAAGATGGGTTTATTGACAAAATTATTGAAAAAATGATTGAAGATAATGAAATTATTGATTTTTGTTTAGTTGGTGAGCCTACTTCAAGTGAAAAAGTCGCAGATTGTGCAAGAATTGGCAGACGAGGCTCCCTGGGTGGTTGCCTAAAAATTTTCGGCAAACAAGGACATGTTGCTTATCCTGAAAAAGTTATTAATCCAATATTATTATCGGGCGATTTAATTTCAAAATTAAAAAACAAGGTTTGGGATGATGGAAATGAAGCTTTTGATCCCACAAGTTTTCAGATATCTAATATAAGTTCAGGAACTGGAGCGCATAACGTAGTGCCGGGTGAACTCGAGTTAACATTTAATTTTAGATTTTCAACTGAGTCAACTGAAGATAGTCTCAAATTTNAATTTGAATCAATATTAAAAGATCTTGAATTAGATTATGAATTAAGCTGGGACTTAAATGGCAATCCTTATTATACGAAAGATAATTTTTTCAAAGATATTGTATGTGCTTCATCAGAAGAAATAACTGGATATAAACCTGAATTAAATGCTAAAGGCGGTACATCTGATGGTCGTTTTGTTGCAGCAATGAATACCGAAATTGTTGAACTTGGGCCTGTAAATAAATCTATTCATCAAATTGATGAGCATGTAAGTGTTAATGATCTTTGGAAATTAAAAGATATTTACGAAAAGATATTAATTAATTTGAATCAAAGTCTTTAGATTTTTTCTTTCTATCATATTTTGTTTTATCTTTATGGGTTTTTGGTTTGTGGAACTTATCCATATTCTTTTTAACAGGATCTTTTTTTCTTTTAGTTGGCGCCATGCATTAATTTTTTGAGAATAGGAGTTAATATAGCTAGAAATATCCCGCAACCAATTGCCATCAACCCAACATCAGTATAAACATCCATAAATGATTGTTTTTGAGTAAGATCAAATACATCATTTGATACTCCAGACGAGTCTGATGCTGTTGCTCTAGCAATTAATCCAGCAACATAATTTCCAGCTGCTGATGCAAAAAACCACATTCCCATCATAAACCCAACAATTCTTTGAGGTGATAATTTAGTCACTGATGACAATCCAACAGGAGATAAACATAACTCACCTAGGGTATGCAGAAGATAAATCAATATTATCCAAAAAACTCCTGTTTGAAGACCCTCAGATGATTTCATACCATAAACCAAAGCTAAAAAACCTAGTCCAACAAGAATGATACCGATTGAAAATTTAATTGGTGTAGATGGTTCCATATTTCTTTTTGCAAGTGCTATCCAAAGCATTGCGAATAGTGGCGCTATAGTAAAAATAAAGCCAGCATTCAAAGATTGAAACATCGATGCGGGGACTTCCCAACCAAATATTACTCTGTTTACACCTCTATCTGTAAGAATATTCAAAGATGAGCCTGCTTGTTCAAAAAGCGCCCAAAAAATTAAAGAAAATAATATTAATATCCCAACAACAATTAATCGATCTCTCTCATCAGGAGCACATCTAAATAGTGCATACAATAACCATGCTCCGATAAAAATAGCTCCAAAACCACCCAAAAGTTGACCAACTAGTTGCGAGTTTTGAACTAAAAACCAAGTAACCAAAACCATAAAAATACCTGAAATATAGGCCCAAGACTCATAGCTTATTCCATTCATCTTTTGTAGATATTTATTTGATGGTGGCTCAGCAAGACCTTCCAGATATTTTTGGCCCCACAAGAAAATAATTAGCCCAAATAGCATTCCAATTCCTGCTGCACCAAATCCATACGCCCATCCCACTTGCTCTCCTAAATAACCGCATAAAAGAGTTGCAGTAAAAGCTCCTATATTTATACCCATATAAAAAATAGTAAAGCCTGAATCTCTTCTAGGATCACCCTCTTCATACAATGCCCCAACCATCGTAGATATATTTGGTTTTAAAAATCCTACGCCAGATACTATTAAAGCAAGTGATAAGTAAAATATTTGCTCATTACTCTCAACTGTCATTCCTAAATGACCAAACACCAATAGTATCGCACCATAAGTGACTGCTTTTTTTGAACCTAAAATTTGATCAGCCAGCATGCCACCAAAGACTGGCATGATATATACCAAAGAAGTATACGCTCCATAAATTAGATAACTTGTAGCGTCTGTAAACTCCCAATGCTTTGTTAAATACAATATCAGGAGAGCTCTCATACCATAGTAAGAGAATCTCTCCCACATCTCTGTAGCAAAACATACAAACAAACCCTTTGGATGTCCTAAAAAATCAGTTGTTGTATTCATATCAATTTATTTTTTTTAATAATTTAGTACTATACCAAAATGAATGATAAATCATACATCGTATATCCAATCAAAAGAATCGCTGCATCTGTATACGATTTATTTTTATTGTTAGGAGTTTGGTTTGCTGTTGGATCATTTGCTGTATGGATCAATGGAGGCATTATTCAGACAAAATGGGTTGGACCATTACTTGTTATTTTGAGTACATGGATTTTTTATGGTTATTTTTGGATGAATGGTGGTAAGACATTAGGTATGGCTGTTTGGAATTTTGAGATATATAGTACAGATGGTGGCGAAATAACATTGAAAAAAGTAAGTATTAGGTTTTTTTCTAATATTTTTACAATTTTATTGGCAGGACTGCCTTTAGCATTTATATATTTCTCAAAAGATAATTTATCTTTGAGTGATTATTTATCTAAAACTTCTTATAAAAAAATTTAAATCTTTTTGTAAGAAATCATACTTGCTACTATCAGTAAAACTGAGGGGAGAATAATTCCTAAGATTGTAGTTAATCCATATGAAATAAATATACCTGATGATAAGTCTTGAATTAATTGATATATAAAAGCTCCTACTACAGATACAACCACCCTATTTCCAATTGTAGAGTCTCTCAGTGAAGTGAATATAAATGACCCAAAAAATAATATTAAGATTAAAGATGAAATTGGTAAGAAAATTTTATTATAAAAGGACTTATCTATATGAGACTTAAATAAAATATCTTTCTTAATTGTGCTGCCATCAAATATCTGTCTATAAAAATTTAGTTCAAATAATCCAAGATGTTTAATATTGCTAAAAGTAATTTTTGATTGAATTGGAATCTCAAAAAATTCAATATCCTTTTTATCAACATTATCTATAAAACTTTTATATGTAGACTCCTTGTCAAAAATAATTTTATTGTTACTGATAGTTGCAACATCAGATTTTACAGAATAAATAACTTCTTTATCTTGAAGCTTAATAAAGTTAACGTTAAAAATTTTTTCATCTACGATGTTTTCAAAACCCAAAAATGAGTTTCCTGATTTAATCCAATTAATTTCATCTCCATAATTTATTTCTTTATTTAATAGAATATTTCTTTCAGCTTCTTCGTTTACATATAATTTCCTAAACGCTATTTCGTCTAGTGATAGCATTGATAAAACAAGAATTAGGGCTCCTATTGAACTTGTAAAAACTATTTCAAGTGGAGACTTGCCTGCAGACCTCAATACATTAAGATTTCCCTCCTCATGAGACATTCCAAGCGAAAGCATTACACCTAATAAACAAGCACCTTGAACAAAATCAAGTAAATTATGAGGCATTGAAAAAATTACATACTTCAATATGTGAAGAAAAGTGTAATCTGATGAGTTTTTTTCTAGTTCAGAAATAAGAATAAATATTGAGTCCAATAATCCAAAAATCAATAAAATACTCAGTGAAAAATAAAATGATCTTTTTATTAAATATTTATTAAATATCTTTATCATCCTAGCACCCATAAAAAAATTAAAAATATTAATAAAGATATAAAAACTCTTACAAAATTATTATTAAATAATGTATAAATAGTTCGAATATTAGTATTTAAATTTTTTCTAATTACTAAAAATATAGCAAATAACAAAAAGGTCAGGTGCACATACCAGATATTGTTTTGAGAAGAGGTTAAGCTTCCATCAAAAGAGTCTCTAGCCAAAATCAATAAGCTTAAATATAGTATGTATATAAAAATAGATGGTACTAATACAGAAAGCCTTCCTTGCCGCGGTTCTACTTTTGAAAAATTTACAGCAAAAATTAATAGAATAAAAATTGTTAATGGTATGGATAAATTCCACTGGTTTTGAGATTTTGAAGACTTGATTGAAAAATCAAATAATTTACTAAATGATAACCCTGAAATAGAGTTTTTAGAATTATCAACTGGAATAGATAACTCTCCAAAATATGAAACTAAAGATGAACTTTGATTAAAAATATCTTGATATAAAACTCCATCTTTAAAATCTAAGTCCATCTTTGAAGACAAATCTTCGTATTCAAGTTTTTCTGAGATAATTAAAGACGAGTAGTTATCATTTGGCATAAAAATAACTACGTCCTCTAAAATATTACTTTTTTTGTCTTCGATATAAATAAATCCTTCATTTTCATTAAAAGAAAATAATTCATTTGGTCTGACTGATTCAAACTGCTCTTGAATTGTGTCTTGAGTAAGAATCTCTTTGGATAATTCTTTCGTATATGGCGCTATATATACACTGAGGGATAATGTTATAAAAAAGAAAACAATTGATTGTGGAAGTAAATATCTTATTAGGTCATTATTAGAAAGACCTCCCGCAAAGTAGCCATAAATTTCTCTATCTGAATATAATCTACTAATTGTAATTACAACTCCTAGAAAAAAAGATAATGGTAATAATAATGTTACAAAGTCTGGGAACCTTAGTATTACTACTTTGAAGATAAGGCTAGGATCGATTAGGCCCTCGGATGCTTGTTCAAAATAACCAACAAACCTTGAGCTAACAACCAAAAAAAAGAAAATTAAAAAAACTCCAGTTGAAGACAGCAGAACTTCAAGATTTAAGCTTTTTAAAAGAATGTTCTTTTTATATATGCCTTGCGAACTCTGATGCATTACAATAAACATCTTACCAGTATTGAATTAAAAAGGAGATATTAAAATGACATATAAAGTTCTGAACAATATAACTCTAAAAAATGTTAGCGATGGAGTTTTATCTAATGTATTAACCGAGTTGCTTGTTATACCAGTAAATAAAAAGATATTGGCTTCTCCTGAGTTTAAAGAATTAGATAAAAAATCTAATGGTTATATCTCTAGATCAATTAAAGATTCAATTAGTCCCTCTAACCAAAATCATCTTATCTCTTCATTAGGAGGCGTTAAAGCAAAAAAAATTCTTCTTATAAATGACCTCAATGAAAAAGATGACATATACCTATGGTTGAACAAGTATAAATACATTGCAAAAATTGCAAATTCAATTGGTTGTAAAAATCTTGCGGTACTTGATGGTCAAAATTACCCGAAAGGTAAAGATAAGTTTTGGTTTCTAGAAACAATCTCAAGATCTATTGAATCAGGAGCTTATATTTTTTCTACTACAAAAAATAAAACAGCTAAAACTGAAAAAATTGGTAAAGACATAATTTCAAGCCAAGTTTCGTTAAGAAATGTCACCATAATTACTGCAAAGCTATCTTCATCTGATACCAAAAAAGCAAAAATTGCTGTTGCACGAGGATTTTCAGTTGGCGAAGGAGTAAATACTGCTAAACATCTTGGTGATTTGCCTGCAAATCATGCAACACCAAAACTTATAGAAAAAATAGTAAAAAATACTGTTAAAAATTACTCAGGTTTAAAAGTTAAATCACTTAATGAGAAAGATCTTGCTAGATTAAAAATGGGCTCTTATCTAAGCGTATCGAAGGGAAGTGATGAACCTCCTCGAATGATAATCATTGAATATAACGGCGGCAAAAAAAATGAAAAGCCAGTAGCCTTAGTTGGAAAAGGTATTACTTTTGATACAGGTGGTATTTCGTTAAAGCCAAGTTCTGGTATGGATGAAATGAAATGGGATATGTGTGGAGCAGGAACGGTTTTTGGTGTTATGTGTTCGCTGGCAAGAATTAAAGCTGACGTAAATGTGGTTGGTATTATGGCATGTGCTGAAAATATGCCTTCTGCTAGAGCAACAAAACCAGGAGATGTAGTAACTTCTATGTCAGGTCAAACAATTGAAATTCTTAATACTGATGCAGAAGGAAGATTGGTTTTGGCAGATGCGTTGACATATGTTGGAAGATATAAGCCTTCCTATGTAATTGATATGGCAACACTTACTGGTGCTGTTGTGATTGCTTTAGGAAGTCATGCTAGCGGCGTTATGGCAAATAACCAGTTTCTTGCTGATAAGATAATTGAGTCGGGAGAGGAAACTGGTGACAGAGCGTGGCAATTACCATTATGGAATGAGTATAAGTCGTGTACAAAGACTAATTTTGCTGATTTAGCAAATATTGGCGGTGGTAGAGAAGCAGGTACAATTCATGCTGCTGCATTTTTATCAAAGTTCGCAGAAGACTATAAATGGGCGCACATGGACATTGCAGCCTCTGCATGGTCAAGTTCTCCAAAAGGTGGAACTGGAAGACCTGTTCCTTTGATATGTGACTTAATATTAAATAAAAAACTTAAATAATAAATAAGTAATGGACAAAAGGTACAACCCTACTGAAGTTGAGGAAAAGTGGGTTGAAATTTGGTCGAATGAGGTAGTATCAAATAAAAGTTCAAAGGAATCTTTTTCACAGGTAATACCTCCGCCAAATGTTACGGGAACTCTCCATATGGGCCACAGTTTCCAATATGCGATTATGGACTTTTACACCAGATATAATCACATGTCAGGTAAGAAAGCTCATTGGCAAGTTGGTACTGATCATGCTGGAATTGCAACTCAGATGGTTGTGGAAAATAATCTCTCCAAAAAAAATATTGAAAGAAAAGATCTTGGCAGGGAAAAATTTCTTCAAGAGGTATGGAAATGGAAAGATTTTTCAGAAGATAAAATACAATCTCAAATCAAAAGATTNGGCTCAACTGTAGATTGGAACAAATATAGATTTACTCTTGATGATAAATTTTCTAAGGCTGTTAACAAAGCATTTGTTGATCTTTATAGAAATAAAAAGATTTACAGAGGATATAGATTAGTAAATTGGGATCCATCTCTTAAAACTGCTGTTTCAGACCTTGAAGTGGTGAGACAAGAAAAAAAAGGAACCATATGGTACATAAAATATCCCATAGATAGTTCTGATAAATTTATTACAGTAGCAACAACAAGACCTGAAACTCTTTTTGGCGATATGGCCATTGCAGTAAATCCAAATGATGAAAGATATAAAGATCTTATTGGCAAATATGCTCTATTACCTTTTGTTGAAAGAAAATTACCAATTATTGGTGATGATTATGTTGATATGGAATTTGGTACTGGTTGTTTAAAAATAACACCAGCTCATGACTTTAATGATTATGAAATAGGCAAAAAATATTGTTTACATGAGAAGGATAACAAAGTTTACATTTCTAAAAATATTAACGACTTCGAGCCAATTAATATTTTTAATCAAGATGCGTGGACAAATAATAATGTACCGAAATTATTTGAAAATTTAGATAGATTTAAAGTAAGAAAATTAGTCATAAAAGAATTAACTGAGTTAAAACTCCTTGAAAAGGAAGAGGAATATGACGTGAGCATACCGAGAGGTGAGCGTTCAAATATTGTAATTGAGCCCAGATTGAGTCATCAATGGTATGTAAAGACTTCTGAAATGGCAGAGAAAGCTAATATGGAAGTTAAAAAAGGAAACATTAAATTTCATCCAAATAACTGGATAAAGACCTATTTTAATTGGATGGATAATATTGAGGATTGGTGTATAAGTAGACAAATTTGGTGGGGTCACAGAATTCCAGCTTGGTACGATGATAATGGAAATATTTACGTTGGTAAAAATGAAGAAGATGTTAGAAATTATTACAAACTTGATGCAATAGATCTTAAGCAAGATGAGGATGTTTTAGATACATGGTTCTCATCAAGTCTCTGGCCATTCGGATCTCTTGGTTGGCCAGAGAAAACAGACGATTTTAAAAGTTTCTTTCCAACTTCTCTTCTAGTGACAGGTTTTGACATTATATTTTTCTGGGTAGCTAGAATGATAATGATGAGTATTGAATTTACTGGAAAAATACCTTTCAAAGATGTGTATGTTACTGGTCTTATCAGAGATGAAAATGGTCAAAAAATGTCAAAATCTAAGGGAAATATTATTGATCCAATTGACTTAATATATGGTATTTCAATTGAAGATCTTGTTGAAAAAAGAACATCAAATTTGATGCAGGAAGGTATTGCTGAAAAAATTGAAAGGAAGACAAGAAAGCAATTTCCTAACGGAATAGAATCATATGGCACAGATGCACTAAGAATGACATTTTATTCTTTGGCTACTCATACAAAAGATATTAGTTTTGAATTTGGAAGACTAAAAGGATTTAGAAATTTTTGTACCAAAATGTGGAATGCTGCAAGATTTATTGATGGATATCCAAATGAAAAAGATAAATTTAAAGCAGAAAACGATCATGATAAATGGATATATGACGAGTTTAGTAAAGCCAAAAAACAAATAAATAAAAATATTTCCGATTACAGACTGGATTTTGCTGTTAATGAAATATATGAATTCTTTTGGAATAAGTTTTGTGATGTTTATATCGAACAATGTAAGAAAAGTGGAGAAACATCAAATTTAAGACCGCTCCTAAAAGAAATTCTTCAGTTAGTGCATCCATTTGCCCCATTTATTACTGAGGAAATTAATACTATATTATTTGATGAAAGGATAATTACTTAGAGAGCATATACATTTGTATATGATCAATGTCATCTTCCAAGTAGACCTCGCCTCTTGCAATAAAGCCAAATCCTTCATAAAACTTTTGAAGCCTATGTTGTGCAGAAATAATAATTTCATGATTTGGATATTTTTCACTTAAAAACCTAATTCCAATATTTGTTATTTCTTTTCCAATAGATTTATTTCTCATACCCTCCTCAACAACAATTCTTCCCATTGAGGCCCCTTTATATTTGATGTTCGGCGAAAAGGCTCTTAAGTAAGCTTTTAGAATATTTTTTTCATCATATCCAAGAAGGTGAAATGCTTCTTGATCTGAATAATCTGCATCAATATATGGGCAATCTTGCTCCATGACAAAAACTTTTTGCCTTAAATTAAGAATTGCATACAAATCATCGGTAGATAATTCTTTAAATGTCTTCCATAAATATTTAATCTTCATTTCTACTAGTTAAAAAACTTATATATTGCATATATAATACCCAAACATTTTCGCACACATATAAAGCAATTATGGAAACAATATACAATTTTTCAGTTAAAGATGCTGATTTAAACGATGTCCGATTATCAGACTTTAAGAATCAAATTGTTTTGATAGTAAATGTTGCAAGTTATTGCGGCCTTACATATCAATATAAAGGCCTAGAGAAACTTTATAGAAAATATCAAAACAAAGGATTTGAGATTCTAGGTTTCCCTTGTAATCAATTTGCATTTCAAGAGCCAGGAACAAATGAAGAGATTCAAGAGTTTTGTGACACAAATTATGGAATAAGTTTCAAAATAATGAATAAAATTAATGTCAATGGTAGAAAAACAGATCCTTTTTATAATTTTTTAAAAAAACAAAAACCAGGTATAGCTGGCACATCTCAAATCAAATGGAATTTTACAAAATTTCTTGTTAATAGAAGCGGTCAAGTAATAGAACGTTTTGGTCCTCAAGTTGAGGCAAGTGAAATAGAAAAAAGTATAGAAAAAAATCTTTAGATTAAATATCTAAACTCATCATCACCGCATCATCTGGATTATTTCCAGCATAATAATTTATTCTCAAGGCGTCTTGAACAAATTTATACTTTTTATAAAAAGATATCGCATTAAAATTTTTTGATCTGACTTCTAAAAAAACTTTCTTTGCTCCTAGTACTTTCGATTGTTTTATTATGGTATTCATCAAAAGACTTCCAGCACCCTTTCTATGCCAACTTTTTGTGACTGCTATGTTTAAGAGATGACATTCTTCTTTAACTAATGAAAAGATTGCAAACCCAATAAGATTATTTTCATGTTTACATACAATAGAATTGTGGCCTACCTCAAATGACGAAAAAAAATTTTTTTTTGACCACGGGGTTGGGTTAACTTCTTTCTCAATTTCATATGTGAGCTCTAAATCAGACTGATCCATTAAAGAAATTTTGAGCATAATTAACTATATATTTAATTTTTGTTTGATTTGAAGCCAAAGCTCCTTTTTTGAATCTTTGTTAGCAAGTAATAAACTTAATTTTGGAGCTATTATGTGTTCATCTTTGAAATCAAAATCACAAGAGATATTTCCAAAAATAATTATCATTTTTAGATCGCTCATTTCTTCAAATTCACTACTTAAATCATTGTTTGAAGAGTACCTAATTGTTTTAAAAACTTCCTCGCCATTATCAATTTTTGTTGAGCTGAATATTGCAATCAATAAGTCTTGTTGTTCTCTAACAAAATTTTCGTAAGGTTTATCAAGTAATGCTAGAATGTGCCCCTTTTTATAGAAATGTAAGCTTTTTTTTTGAGATTGATCATTGCTTGATCTTAATGAATATCTTTTGATACCGATCTCTTTTAAGATAAGATTAGTTTTTATTTCTGGAGTGAGCATAAATAACATAATAACATTAACTTTATAAAGAATGGATAACCCAACAGATAAATACTCAGCTTATAAGCCAGTTGACTTGGTTAATCGCGAATGGCCAAGCAACACGATAAAGAAAGCCCCTATTTGGTGCTCTGTAGATCTTAGAGATGGCAATCAAGCTCTCATTGAACCAATGGGTTCTGAGAGAAAGAATAGAATGTTTAGCTTATTATGTAAGCTTGGCTTCAAAGAGATAGAGGTAGGCTTTCCATCAGCCTCAAAAACTGATTATGATTTTGTAAGAGATCTTATTGAAAATAAAAAAATTCCTTCAGATGTAAATATTCAGGTCCTTACTCAAGCTCGAGAAGAATTAATAATTAAAACATTTGAATCACTTAAAGGTGCATCTAAAGGAATTATTCATTTTTATAATTCAACTTCTACACTTCAAAGAAAAGTTGTTTTTAATCAAGATAAGGATGGTGTTAAAAAAATAGCAACTGATGCCGCTGAGTTAATTAAAAAATTGGCACTTGAAAATTCCGACACTGAATGGACATTTGAATATTCTCCAGAAAGTTTTACAGGAACAGAACTAGAATATGCAAGAGAAGTTTGTGATAACGTTGTAGAAATTCTAAAGCCTGTCTCAAAAAACAAAATTATTATAAATCTTCCTGCTACTGTAGAAATGTCAACTCCAAATATTTATGGCGATCAAATTGAATGGATGAGCAAAAATTTAAAAAATAGAAATGACATATGCCTGAGCCTGCATCCTCACAATGATAGAGGCACAGCTGTTGCAGCTTCTGAGTTTGGAATCATGGCTGGTGCTGATAGAGTTGAAGGAACATTATTTGGAAATGGAGAAAGAACTGGCAATGTTGATATAGTAACAATTGCTTTAAATATGCTCACTCAAGGCGTTGAACCAAATTTAGATTTTTCTAATATAAATTCTGTAATGAGAGAGGTGGAGTACTGCAATCAACTGCCAGTTCATCCACGACATCCTTACGCAGGAGATCTTGTTTTTACAGCTTTTTCAGGCTCTCACCAAGATGCAATTAAAAAAGGTTTTCAAGCTATTAAAAAATCTAATGATCCAAAGTGGGAAGTGCCCTATCTTCCAATTGATCCAGCTGATCTAGGTAGAAATTATGAAGCAGTAGTAAGAATTAATTCTCAGTCTGGTAAAGGAGGAGTTGCATTTTTATTAGAAAAAGATCATGGGGTCTCTTTGCCTAGAAGACTTCAGATTAGCCTGAGTCAAAGAATTCAAAAGTTAGCAGATGATACTGGTAAAGAGATTAGTAGCTCACAAATATGGGATATTTTTGAAAAAAAATACCTTCAATCTATTAATAATTACTCGTACATAAAACATTCATCATCATCTAAAGACGATCTTCATAAATTAGAACTGACAATGAATATGAATAATGAGGAAACAACAATACAGGGCTCAGGAAATGGTCCAATTGACTCATTTGTAAATGGTCTTTCAGAAAAAATTGGAGTTGAAATAAAAGTTGCTGATTATCATCAAACAGCTATCTCCTCTGGGTCTGATGCAAAAGCAGCAGCATATATAGAACTTGAGAAGGATGGAAAAACATTTTGGGGAGTTGGAATACATCCAAACACCACAAGAGCATCATTTGATGCAATTATTGTTGGACTTAGTAAGTTATTAGAAAGCTAATCGAAATTAGGTTCTCTCTTTTCAAGAAATGCTTTTACGGCTTCTCTATTTTGGTCGCTAACTGTTAATTCATTTTGAATTTCTGCTTCATTTTGGAAGGTGTTCCAATAACCTACTTCTAGAGACTCTCTCATCAATCTTTTTGTATGGTTCAAAGATTGTGATGATCTTTTGGAAAGTTTATGCGCCCATTCTAAAGTAATTGTCTCAAGCTCGTCTCTTGATACTACCTTATTTGCAATCCCATACTTTAAACAATCTTGGGCTGATATTTTTTTTGCTTCAATTGCATGCTCATATGCTTTTGCAAAACCCATAAATTTCGGAAGATACCATGAGAGTCCGCCATCTGGCACCAAAGCAATATTACTAAATACTGACAGAATATAGCTATCATCAGACATAACTCTTAGATCGCAAGACATAGCTATTGCAGCACCAATGCCCGCTGCTGGTCCTGCTATAGCTCCAATAACAGGCTTAGGCATGCTTGTTATATTTTCAAAAAAGGGTTTATACCCCCTCATAAGAGCATCTTTAGAACCCGTCCAACTTGCCTTTCTTTCGCTAAGATCAGCGCCTGCTGAAAATCCTCTCCCCGATCCAGTAATAATTACAACTCTTATAGATTCATCATTTTTGACACTCTCTGTAGCTTTTTGAAAATCCCAAACAAGCTGCTCATTGACGGCATTTAATAGTTCAGGTCTATTTAATTTAATAATTGCAACTTTTTCAATTTTTTCTAAATTTATTGTTTCTAGATCCATTTAAATCTCCTTTTATCTCTTAGAAATAATTAAGTTGCCTTCTTTATATTTGATCATGCCAGAGGAATCTTCTTTATCAGCTCTAGACCAAGTTACGCACGACTTTGGTCCAGGTCTTGAGGCAACAAAAGTTTTATATATTTCTTCCATTATTTTACTGTTAGGTATAGCTAAATTACATTCCTTTATAGAATATCTTATAACATCGATAGCCAAAGATTTAGGAATTTTTTTTAGATCTTTAAGAATAATTTTACTCCCAATTAATTGTTCAAATTTTTCATAAACTAAAATTTTATAATTTTCGTTTCTATCTTTTGAAATTGAAGACAATGAATTTATTCTTTTAGGAAAATCTTTCCATCTATCTTCAAGCAATGGAAATATTTTATGCCTAAGAAAATTTCTATCAAATCTTATATCCTCATTTGTATCATCTTCAATAAAATTTAATTTGTTATCTCTTAAATAGTTTATTATCTCTGTCTTAGAAACTCTTATTAGAGGTCTTATGAGTTTTCCTTGTCCAATATTTCTTTTATGAGCAGGCCCCTCAATTCCATCTAAGCCAGTACCCCTTAAAATTCTCATAAAAATGGTTTCGGCAACATCATCACTGTGATGCCCAAGAACAATTTGTTCATTTTCTTTTAGAATATTTTCAAAAATCTTATATCTGGCTTGTCTTGCTGCAGACTCTAGCCCCCCGCCATCAGAATTTATTTGGACTGATTCAATAATTAAATTTACATTTAATTTTTTGCACTCATTAACACAATGATTTTCCCAATCAATACTTTTTTTAGATANATTATGGTTTACGTGAATTGCAGACAAGTTGATGTTGCTTGTATCCCTTAATTTTACACAAAGATCAAGTAATACAGATGAATCCGGCCCGCCGCTATAAGCTACGTAAAGATGATTTTGAAGATTCAAATTTTCTTTAATTAAGTCTAACGTTAACAATTCTTATATCTCTAAAATATTTTTACCAAAAATNTCTTCAAGGTAAAATAAATTTTCAAGTGTAGGATTAAATTTAAAATTATCTCCAATGTCTACTACTGCTTCAGATTGATTTGAGCTAACTTTTACATTCAATCTACAATTTCCATTCCCCCAAAAACTCTTATCTATGGTGTCTAGAAGTCTTGAAAATTCTTGAAGTGAAATTGCTTGTGAATCTACTATGTTAATTAATACTTCACTAACTTTTTTGTCTAATTCAGTATCTAGCNAACTGATCTCTTTAACACGCATTCTGAACATAAGAGACCCTAGATCATTAGTTCTATAATCATCAACTTCAACANTACCTTTTAAATTTAATATTTCACCCTCTTTTAAGAAATTGTGGCAATTTTCAAGCACATCACTTGCAACTATTCCATCCATGGTGCCAGTTCCATCATCAAAATTAATAAAAGTAAGTGGTTTGCCGCTTCTATCTTTTATCTGTCTAACACTATTAATTAGACATACTAGAGAAGCTTTTTTTGTATCATTATTTAATTTATTTATTGTCTTAGATCTTATTTTCTTTATTTTATTCTCAATTGCTAACACCGGATGTCCTGAGAGATAGTATCCAAGCGATTTTTTCTCCAATTCAAGCTTTTCACTCAATGTAAGCTCATTAATATTTTTATATTTCTCATAAGGATCAAAACTTTCTTCCATTTCAGAAAAAAGATCACCACTTTTTAAGTTGGAGTTTCCATTTAGCTGCCTCCCATCTTTTAACATATCTTTAGTACATTCAATTGCAACACTTCTAGTTGGAGCTAAAGAGTCAAAAGCACCTGATTGGGATAAGGCTTCTAATGATTTTTTTCCACCCAGTCTTATATCAATTTTTTTGGAAAAATCCCACAAGTCTTTAAAATGANTCTTTCCTCTCTTCGAACAAAGATGATCAATAAATGCATCAGCAACTCCTTTAATAGCACCCAGTCCATATTCAATTTTAGATTCAATATTTACTTCAAATTTTTTATTGCTTGTTTGAACATTTGGTTTTAATACTTCTATGCCCATTCTTGAACACTCTTGAGTTAATGCATATATTTTGTCAGTATTTCCAAGCTCAGAAGAAAGAACAGCTGCCATAAAATGGTCAGGATAATATGTTTTTAAATATGCTGTTTGGTATGAAATTAATGCATATGCAGCTGAGTGAGATTTATTGAATCCATATTCTGCAAACTGATTAATTAAATCAAAAATCTGTTCTGCATTTTTTTCTTTTATATCATTTTTAAGGCATCCTTTAACGAATATTTCGCGTTGCTCTTCCATTTCCTTTTTTTTCTTTTTACCCATGGCCCTTCGCAAGATATCAGCTTGGCCAAGTGAGAAACCTGCTAAAACTCGTGCAGCTTCCATAACTTGCTCTTGATAGACAATGACTCCATATGTTTCCTCCAAAACCTCCTCAAGCAACTTGTGAGGATATGTGACTGGACTCTTTCCGTGCTTTCTGTCAACAAATTCGTCATGCATTCCAGAGTTTAATGGTCCAGGCCTATATAGCGCTAGCAAAGCAGTTATTTCTTCAAATTTTGTTGGTTTGAGTCTTTTTATTAAATCTCTCATTCCAGATGATTCAAGCTGAAAAACAGCCATTGTTTTTCCAGAAGAAAGCAGCTTAAACACATTTTCATCATTTAGCGGGATATTATTTAAATCAACTTTTTTTGATTCATCTAAATTCTTGTTAATAGATTTAACTGCCCTGTCAATAACTGTTAATGTTCTTAATCCAAGGAAGTCAAATTTAACAAGACCTATTTTTTCAACATCATCTTTATCATACTGAGTCATAACTGAGTCAGATTGACGATCAACATATACAGGACAAAAATCTGATATGCTCCCAGGAGCAATTACTACGCCACCAGCATGTTTTCCAACATTTCTNGCAATACCTTCAAGCTTATAGGATAAATCAACTATTTCTCTAACCTCTGTATCACTTTTGATACTTTGAGCAAAAATTGGTTGTTCCTCTTGAGCTTTATCTAAAGTCATCCCGGGTGCAAAAGGAATCATTTTGGATATTCTGTCTCCTAACGCATAAGGTTTTCCTAGTGCTCTTGCAACATCTCTTACAACTGCTCTAGCTGCCATCGTTCCAAAGGTTGCAATTTGTGATACTGATTCAGAACCATATTTTTTACTAACATAATCTATAACCATGTCTCTTTTTTCCATGCAAAAATCTACATCAAAGTCAGGCATAGAAAGTCTCTCAGGATTAAGAAATCTTTCAAATAAAAGACCATGTAAAATTGGATCTAAAGTAGTAATTCCTAATGCAAAAGCAACTAACGAACCTGCTCCTGAACCACGACCTGGACCAACAGGCACATCATTATTTTTAGACCACTCTATAAAATCATAAACAATAAGAAAGTAACTTGAGAATCCCATAGTTTTAATTTGTTCTAATTCATAATTTAGTCTATCTAAATATTCACTATGTTTTTCACTATCAAGATCTTTGATATATGATTCAATCCTTTGAGTTGAAATTTCTTTTAAAAATGAATCAAAATTATGTTTTTTTGGAACAGGATATTCAGGCAGAAAATAACCTTTCGTCTCAAGAGAGACATTACATTTTTTTGATATCTCATTTGTGTTATCAATAAGTGAATCATAATTCTTAAAGAGCTCCGTCATTTCCTGAGGTGATTTAAAGTACTGATGTTCAGAAAATACTCTCTCTCTATTTGGATCATTGAGGGTTTTTCCAGTATTTATACATACCTTTGTTTCGTGAATTTCATAATCATTTTGTTCTGCAAATAAAACATCGTTAGTTGCTATTAATGGAATGCCTTTATCTTTTGCAATAGGTAAAACATTTTTTAAATACTCTATTTCATCAATTCTGCTTGTAAGTTGAACGTCAAGAGCGAAATTATCACCAAAACTATTCCTAAAATCGTCAATTCTTTTAGATGCATCTGAGATATTATTCGATTTGAGATATTCAAATATGTGACTTTCCTTACCACCTGAAATCACAATAATGTCGTCTTTTAATTCTATTAAGTCATTAAATCTTATGATTGGGAAATTGAATGAACTATTATTGTGTGCATTAGAAATTATCTTCATTAGATTTTTATGGCCATTATTAGTTTTTGCCAAACACAGTAATTCATATGAAGTATCATCATCATCAAAAATTAGTCTTATTGAAGACCCAGATATCGGTTTAATACCAGCTGACTCACATTTATTAAAAAATTTTACAAGTCCAAACATATTTGATTTGTCTGTTAGTGCAACAGAGGGCACAGAATTTCGAATTGCATTGTCTACTATTTGATCAACTGTAAGGAGTCCTTGAGAGATACTGTACTCAGATGACACCCTTAGATGTGAGAATAACTGAGTCATTTATTCAAAACACCCTTGAAAGATTTTCTATGAATTGTGCAAATCCCCTTTTGTTGAATTGCAAAAAAATGCTCCTTAGTTCCATATCCTTTATTTTTTTTAAAATTATAATCAGGATATTTTTTATTGTATTCAATCATAAGGTTATCTCTATATACTTTAGCAATTATTGAAGCTGCACTAATTGCATCCTCAATAGAATCACCTCCAATAATAGTCTTCATAGGAATATTTAAATCAGGTTTATATATGCCATCGACTAAAACCAAAGCAGGTTTTATTGGTAAGTTTAGTATAGCTCTTTTCATTGCTAATAAAGAAGCATTCAGAATATTAATTTTATCAATTTCATTATTGGAAACTANNCCAAACCCATAGTAAGAATTTTCAAGAACTTTTTTTGATAATAAATCTCTTTTTTTCGTAGATAATTTTTTTGAATCATCTAGATTATCTANTTTATTTTTNAAGATNACTGCTGCAGCAACAACAGGTCCTGCTAGACAACCTCTACCAACTTCATCAGTNCCTGCAATAAGATTTTTTTTCAAAGGGCTTCAATGGCTTTTATTGCTTCTGAATATCCATTTCCTTTTAATAATTCTCTTATCATTGAAGCATATTCTGAGCTGTGTGGAATTAAATCTTCAGTTGCTTTTACTGCATCAATTAAATTCTCAACATTACATTCATTTTGGATAAGTTCTATATAATGTCTTTTTCCAAGCAATAAATTTGGAAGTCCAACGTTATCAATCCTAAGCATTCTTGAAATGATTGAATAATTGAAAGTGTTTGTTTTATAACAAATAATTGGAGGAGACTCTAATATGGAGGCTTCAAGTGTTGCAGTTCCTGATGTAACAATTGAGAGACTTGAGATGGATAAAAAATCTTTCATGGATTGTTCAGCTATCTTTATTGGGAGATCNTCTCCATCAAAATGTTTGTTTATAATTGGTAACAANTCTTTATCAGCAACGGGTATTAAATAAAAATAATCTCTAAACTTTCCATAATGTTTTTTAATAAAGTCTGCATATACAGGCATCATATTGATAACTTCAGATTTTCTACTACCTGGAAGAACAGATAAGAATTTTTTTGAGCTATTTAAGTTATACTTTTTTAAAATCTTTTCTGTATTTTCTTTATTTAAATTAAAAAAAGGGTGTCCAAGATGAAAGCTATTATGTCCAACTTTTTTGTAATAATTATGCTCAAAATTAAATAAACACAATGTCAAATCAATATATGCTTGTATTGATTTAACTCTTCCTTGCCGCCAACCCCAAACAGAAGGACTTACAACTTGAATGTTTTTATTTAAACATTTCTTTTTCAATGCTTTGTGGATTCCCATATTAAAGTCTGGCGAATCAATACCAATAAATAAATTAATATTATTTTTAATAAAAAGATTAATTAAATTTTTTCTCAGTCTTGTAAGCTTAAAGATGCTCAACAATGGATCTAAAAGGCCCATAATATTTATCTCTGAATAATGAAAAGAAGATTTGAGCCCTAATTTTTCTAATTTTGGCCCACCTACTCCGTATAAATTAACATCGTAATGTTTTTTTAGCTCCTCTATTAGGCCTGCTCCAAGTCTGTCACCGGAATGCTCACCACAAACTATTCCAATGTTTAGAACATCCTTCCTAGACACTTATCTTAAAATTCCTCTTTCAGATATCTCTAAAGATTTTATAAATATATCTAAAAAAGAATCATTTTGATCTTTATTGAGTTCCTTTGATTTTTTAATTGCTTCATCAATTTTTAAACCCTTTCTGTAAACAAGCTTATAAGCTTTTTTAATTAAGGATATTGATTCAGAGCTTATGTCATTTCTACTCATACCAACTGAATTAAGCCCAATTATTCTAGCGGGGTCGGCTGCAACTTTAACAAATGCAGGAATGTCCATGTTAATTGATGTATTCATTCCAATAAATGAATAATCACCTATGTTACAAAATTGATGAATAGTCGTAAGAGCTCCTATTGTAATATTATTACCAACATTAACATGTCCTGCTATGCCAGCATTGTTTGCAAAAACATTTCCATTCCCAACAACACAATCGTGAGCAACATGAGAATATGCCATCAAAAGATTATCAGATCCAATGGAAGTTATGCTTTTATCTTGAACAGTGCCTCTATGAACAGTAACACCCTCTCTGAAGATATTTCTATCTCCTATTTCAAGTTTAGTCTTCTCGCCTTTAAATTTTTTATCAGGGGTATCCTCTCCTATAGTAGAAAATTGATAAAAAATATTGTCTTCACCAATTATTGTCGGGCCCCTAAGAACAACATGGCTTAATAATTTTGTTCCTTTTTTAATCTCAACATCTTCATCAATAATGCAAAAAGGGCCGATTTCTACAGAGTCATCTATAATAGATTTATCATGAATAATTGCTGTCGAATGTATTTTCATGTTGCTTTCCTATCTGCACATAAAATAATCGCAGAACACACTAACTCATTTTTTAATTCTGCCCTGCAATCAAATTTCCAAATTCCTTTTTTTTCTCCGAGAACTTTACTATAAATATCTATGGTATCACCTGGTCTAACTCTTTTTCTAAATCTTACTTTATCAACTCCGGCAAGCACATATATTGAGCCCTCTTCAGGAGTTTTGTCCATAGTAACAAATCCAAGAATACCTGATGCCTGACCGAGTGCTTCAATAATTATTACGCCGGGAAAGATAGGATTTCCTGGAAAATGGCCATCAAGAAAATACTCATTACTAGTAATCACCTTCCTTGCGTGTATCTCATTATTTTTATCAATATTTACAACTTCGTCGATAAAAAGAAAGGGCTTTCTGTGTGGAAGATATTTTTTAATATCATCTTTTGATATTTGCATTTTACTTGCTAAGTTTTTTAATGAAAACTGATGATTTAGCCCAATCATTGTGCTCTTGAGCTGGCATAATACCAATATAGTTTCCAGGTTTAGTTATATTTTTTGTAATTAAAGTATGCGCCCCAACAGTTACATTGTCACATACATCTAAATGACCAAGAACTCCTGAAAGACCACCCATTTGAAAATTTTTGCCAATTTTTGTTGATCCTGCAATTGCACACGAAGCAGCTATTGCTGAATTTTGACCCAAAATCACATTATGAGCTATATGAACTAAATTATCTAAAATTACTCCATCATGGATTTCTGTATCATCTATTGCGCCTCTGTCAATTGTGCAATTTGCACCAATTTCAACATTTTTACCTATTTTAAGTTTACCTAACTGCTTAATTTTAACGTAACCATCTTTTGTTGGCGCAAATCCAAATCCGTCAGACCCTAAAACAGTGCCATTTTGAATTACAGTACCTGAATCAATGCTTACATCTTTTACAAGAGAGCAATTCGAGTGAATTATGACATTTTGTTCTACTAAGCAGTTTGGTCCTATATAAACATTTGGTCCTACATAAACATCTTTATGAATTGTTGCCTTATCAGAAATCACAGCAGACTGATGGATGAAAGGAATTTTTATATCATCATCCACCTCAAATAAGTTTGAAATTTTTGCATATGTTAAATATGGGTCGTCTGTTTTGAGATAATTAAAGCTATTATCACACTTAAAATCTTTATGAACTATTACTGCAGACGCTTTTGAAAGTTTTAAGGAAGAAGCATATTTTTTATTTGCTAAAAAAGTAATTGAAGATTTAGATGAATTTTCAATAGTAGACAAATTATCTACAATGCAATTCTCATCTCCAACTAAAATTGAATCAGTAGCCTTTGCTAATTCTTTAAGAGTAAAGCTTTTATGCTTTGACACTACTAATCAGACTGCGATGCGGCCTCAGAAGCTGCGACATCAAGCATTGATGTTACATCGTCAGTAAGATCTAGTGCGGGGTCGCTAAAAAGTAAACTTTCATTTTTTGAAAGAAGGACTTTAATTTGCTTAGCAGCTATCAATTCACCAATAATTTTTTGCATAGCTGGACCTGTTTCATTAAAAATTTTTGCAGCGGTCTCTTCCTGTGCTTGTTGGATTTTTCCTGCTAAGAACTCGAGATCTTGTCCTTTTTCTTGAATATCTCTTTGCATTTCAGCAACCTGTTCTTGAGATAAAGTTTCAAAATCTTTTTGTAACTTTTCAGCCATTGCCTGCCTATCGGCTTGAATAGACTTTGCCTCCTCTAGATTTGATGAATAATCTGGATCCTCCTCTAAGGCTTTGAATGCATCTGCAGCTGCTTGAGTGGATAATACTGCTGTTCTCATATCAATAACAGCAACACCTTCCATTGCAATCAGTGGCGTTGCAATTAAAGTTAATGATAATAAGTATAGATTTATTATATATTTCATAAGTACCCCTTCTTGGATTTGACCATTTTATATTAACTAGAAAACATTTCCTACTGTAAATTGGAATTCTTCAGTTCTCTCTTGAGGTCCAGCATTAGTTGGTTTTGATATTGCAAGACTCAAAGGACCAAATCCGGTTATCCATGTTACTCCCACACCATAAGAATATCTTAGGTCTTCAAGTGCAGGCTTATAACAGTTGATTTGATAATCTTTACAGTTATCTGAAAAAACATTTCCAAAATCAAAGAAAAAAGCAGATCTTAAAGATCTTTGATCTTCAATGAATGGAAGTTTAAAAATTAACTGCATACTTCCTTCAACCTTTATGTTTCCTCCAATTGGCCTATCTCTATATCTTGAAGTTGAATTAGCATATGGGTTTATATATGGTGAATCTAATTCACCATCTCCGTCAGTATCAATAAGGTTTGGACATGTTTTTTCTTCGTAATTAAATTCATAACAAGGTGCGTCTGTACTTCTAGGTCCAAGAGTATTTGATTCAAATCCTCTTAAAGATCTTGGTCCACCTGCATAAAAGTTTTGGAAAAAAGGTGTTTCTTCAGTTTCACCATAAGCATCTAAATATCCTAATTCACCACTAAACCCAAAGACAAAATTAGAAGAAAGTGGCCTATAATATCTTTGTCTGATACTTGATCTGTAATAGCTTAAATCACTTCCTGGGACAGTAGTACTCAAACTTATAACTGTAGATGATCCAGCTGTTGGAAATAATCCTCTGTTTAAAGTAACTCTTTGCCATGAAAATTGTACAGAAAGTGTTTCAAAAATATTTCCTTCGGCTGAAACAAAATCATAAATTTCTAGCGCAGGTAAAGTTCCAACATCTATATCAGTTTTATCATATGTAACATTAAATCCTAGTCTTGTTATATCTGAAGTCGGATAACCAAACTGTGCCCCAAATCCATTAGAGTTTGTTAAATAATTAGCTACATTAAACTCACCATAATCCGTTTCTCTGAAATATAAGTTATAGCCAAGACTAACACCATCTTTAGTAGCATATGGATTCATAAAGGATAAGTTATACATCTCGCTATAAATATTCTTATTAATTCCAATACCAACAGTATTACCAGTACCAAGAAAATTTTGTTCCTGTAAGTTGAAACCAAGCATTAAACCAAAATCACTATAGCCTATATTGCCTCCCACACTTCCAGTAGTTTCTTCATCAACACTGTAAACAATATCAATTTGATCTTCAGTTCCAACAACTGGAATAGTTTCAACATTTACTTCTTTAAAATATCCAAGCCTTTCAAGTCTTACTTTGCCAGCCTCGATACTATTATCTGAGGTCCATGCGCCTTCAAATTGTCTCATTTCTCTTCTTAAAACATGGTCTTGGGTAACATCATTACCTGTAAAGAGAATTTTCCTTGTGTATGTTTTGTTTCCTGGTATTACTGAAAATATAAGCTTAACCTCATTTGAATCATCAGTAATTTCAGTATCTCCTTTTACCTCTGCAAATGCATAACCTCTGTTTCCAAGAACATTAACAAAAAATTCTTCTATTGATGTTATTTGTGCTTGAGAATAAGTTTGATCCTTAAGACTATTTACAATTTCAATATATACCTCTTCCTCAAATGGAATTTCTCCAATCACATCAACATCATTAATAGTATATTTTTCACCTTCATTAACGTTATAGGTTATAAAAATTGACTTCTTATCTCTGGATAAACTTATCTGTGAGGATTCAATGGAAAACTTTAAGTATCCTCTATCTCTATAATATGATTCCAAAGTTTCTAAATCACCAACAAGTTTTTCTCTTGAATATTGATTATTACTAGATAAAAAAGAAAAGAATGAGCCTTCAGATAATTCAAAACTATCTAGCAACTCATCATCAGTAAATGTTTCATTTCCAATTATAGAAATTTTTTTAATTTTCGCGCTATTACCTTCATCAACTTCAATATTAATTTCAAGTCTATTTCTTGGCTTCAGAATTTCATTAATTTCTACATCAGCTCCATATCTTCCATTGGAAGCATATGATCTAACAAGTTCCGACTTAACCTTTTCAAGTGTTGATCTTTTGTAAACCTCTCCTTCTTTGATGCCAACACTATCTAGACTCTCCAATAGCTGTTCAGTCTTAAGAGCTTTGTTACCAGAAATTTCAATTAATGATATTGAAGGCCTTTCAATTACAGTAATGATGAGAGTATTTCCATCTTTACCGATTTGAATATCATCAAATTGTTCAGTTGAAAAAAGAGATCTAACAATATCATTAGACTTCCTTATATCAATTCTATCTCCAACACTAATAGGTATAACATTGAATATGCTACCTGTAGAAACTCTTTGTAGTCCGATTATTCTAATATCGCTTACTAAAAATTCATCAAAAGCATTAAGATTTAGGCTAAGTAAAAATGATAAAAAAATAATTTTTAAATTCTTCATTTATAAAGCCTATAGAAATCTTGATATATCATTAAAAATTGCAAAAACCATAAGCATGACAACAATTGCTGCGCCACCAGTGTAAATTATGTTTTCTGCCTTTTCAGGTAATGGTTTTCCTCTTATTGCCTCAATTCCAAGCAAAGTAAGCTGTCCTCCGTCCAACACTGGAATTGGTAATAAATTTAGCACTGCTAGACTGATACTTAAGAGTGCCATCAAATACATGAAAGGTAAAAATCCTGCTTGAGCCGTATCACCAGCCATTTGAGCAATGCCAATTGGACCACTTAAATTTTCGGTGCCCATATTTCCACTGATCATTTTTCCTATAAACTGAAGAGTCTTTACACTTAAGTTATATGTTTCATAAACACCTTTTAATAGTGACTGATATAAGCCTCTTGATGTTCCAAAAGATACTCCGAGCATCCCAACAATCTTATCTTCCCTGCTCTGAGAGCCAATATCTACCGGTAAATAAATAATTTTGCCATCTCTTTCAATCTTAAACTCAACGTTATTATTTGGATTTTCTGAAACCTGCTTTTGAATGTCTGAGGCAAAATTAATATTGGCATCTCCTATCTTCAATATCCTATCATTGGATTTTATTCCAGCATTATCTGCAGACCCGCCTGGAATTACTTTACCAATTATTGGCTGCATTAAATATGAAATATCAACTCCGAGATATTCAGTTGGATTACTTTGAGATTCAGAGGTTGGTAAAAAATTACTTACTTTAACTAAAACATTTGTAGGATTCTGAAGTCCGTCTCGAATCACTTCAAAACTTAAATCACCTGTATATCCCGCATAAGTTAGTAATTCCAAATTAACATCTTTTGCTTCTTTAACAGACGTATTATTTATTGATAATATTTGGTCATTAATCTCAAACGATTCAGCGGAAGAGTATGTTATTTGCTGACTAGCTGAATTTACTACAGGTACAATTTTAGGATCTGTAGTGTTTAAAAAAATAGCCGTAAATATAAAAATTGATAGGAGAAAGTTCGCTAACGGTCCTGCAAACATAATTGAAGCTCTTTGCCATTTTGGCTTTGAATCAAATGTATTTTTTAATTGTTCCTCAGTTAGTTGGTTCGATATCTCAGGCTCAAGTTCAATTAATTTATTTGTAATCATTGAAACATATCCACCAAGAGGTATTGCTGATAGGGCAAATTCAGTTCCATGTTTATCAAGTTTTTTATAAAAAACTGGGCCCATGCCTATGGAAAATCTTTGAACATGAACTTTGCACATCCTAGCAACAATAAAATGTCCAAATTCATGGATGGTAACTAGAACTCCCAAAAGAACCGCGAAAGCTAATATGTATATTAAATACGTCATATTTGATTTATTTTAAGCAAACGATTTTACCACCTTCTGAGCATGAATGCGTGTTTGAGCATCAACCTCATTTATTGATTCTATCGTTACTTCATTAGACACAATATTTTTATCAAAAGTTCGATAGATAACTTCATAAATCTCATTAAAGTTTATTTTTTTATTTAAAAAACTTTCCACAGCAATTTCATTAGCAGCATTAAATACAGTTCCTAGAAATCCACCTTTATTACATACTTCTCTTGCAATATCTTGAATCTTCGATCTGTCGGACGGAAACTCTTGAAAAGATAGATTTAAGTTACTAAAGTCTAAGTCTTTAAAATCTATTTGTATTCTGTTCTCTTCAGAAAGAGCATGAGCAATTGGAACCCTCATGTCAGGGGAACTCATCTGGCATATACTTGAGCCATCTATATATGTGACTATTGAGTGTATTATGCTTTGTGGATGAATAACTAAATCAAAATATTTTTCATCTAAATCAAATAAATATCTCGCTTCAATAAGCTCTAAGCATTTATTAACTAAAGTAGCAGAATCGATCGTAACTTTGCTTCCCATCTTCCAATTAGGATGTTTAAGAGCATCTTCTACAGTAACATGCTGTAACTCTTGAATAGAGGCATTAATAAAAGGCCCGCCAGATGCAGTAATAGTAATACTCTTTACATCTTCAGTACCCTTCTCACCGGATAAACATTGAAAAATTGCATTGTGCTCGCTATCAATTGGGATAATTTTAGTATTATTCTCTTTTGCTAAGGATAAAATTAAATCTCCACCTGCAACAATACTTTCTTTATTTGCTAATAAAATCTTTTTTCCTGTCTTGGATGCAATATATGCAGTTTTTAAGCCGGCAAATCCAGATGTAGCACATACAATAATGTCGACATCATCTCTATTAATAAGTCTTTCAAGCTCCTCATCACCATTTAAATATCTTTCCTTATCTTTACTGCAAAGACTTTTAAATGAATCATAGTCTTCAATATAAACGTAGTCAGGTGAATGTTTTTCTAATATTTCTTGATATCGTGAAACATTTTTGTTGAAAGATATGCCAATTAAATTTAATGATTCTTTATTTTGAGAAATGACACTAAGAACACTTTTTCCAATGCTACCTGTAGCTCCTAGTAATAGAACATTCTTCATAATAATAAAATTAATATTGGAGTTGCTATAAGATGAGAATCTATTCTATCTAAAATTCCTCCATGACCTGGAAGAATTGAACCTGTATCTTTAACTCCTGACTGTCTTTTGAAATAACTTATTAGTAAATCTCCGATAAATGCCAAAAATCCTCCTAACATAAAAATAAGTGGTAGAAAATTGATTTCAAATATATGGCCACATATTAATCCAAAAATTATCGATCCAATCATACCTCCAGCCAAACCCTCAAGAGTTTTATTAGGACTAATCTTTTTTACAATAAAATTAGCTCCAAACTTAGTTCCGATAACGTAAGCAAATGTATCAAAAATTGCTGTATTCATAATAATTAATACATACAAAAGATAAAAATTTTCATTTAATAACACATAGAGGATTGAACATGAACCGAAGCCGAAAATAAGAAATAATCCTAAGAGAAGATTTTCAAATTTATTTGTTACCCACTCAAATATTCCTAAAATACANACAAAGGATATTGCTAATGAAAATATCCAAATATTTTCTAAATAAATGATTAAAAAGATAATCAGAACTAATAATAGCGATGTAGCGAGTCTTGTAAGCATAGTATTCATTTTCTTTTGCCAAATCTTCTATTAATTTTTTTAAAATTATCAATACATTTTAAAAAGTCTTTCCTATTAAAATCAGGCCAATATTTNTTAACAAACATTATCTCAGCATATGCGATTTGATAAAGAAGAAAATTGCTTATTCTCTTATCACCGCCAGTTCTTATTAATAGGTCTATGTCTTCAACTGGGACAGATGATGCATTATGTATAACTTTTTCATTGATATCTTCTATTTTGATTTGTTTTGCCGAAACACTTGATGCTATTTTTTTAGTTATGTCCACAATATCTTGCTTGCCACCGTATCCAAGGGCAACATTCAAGTCTAGCTTGCTCTTTTTTATGTGCGTTTCTTGTTCCGCATAATCTATCTTATCAATGACTTTTTTTCCAAAGTCGTATGTGTTTCCAAAAAACTTTAGCCTTACTCTCTGCTCTTTTAGTTCGGGAACTTGATCATTGATTGCATCAATAACTAATTTTTTAATAGCGGTAACCTCAGCTTTAGGTCGTTCCCAGTTCTCAGTACTAAAAGCGTAGATTGTTAAAGATGATAGATCTTGCTTGACTGATTCCTCAACTATATCTTTTACAATGCTTACTCCTTTCTTGTGACCTTCACTAATTTTTAAAGAGTTTTTAATGGCCCATCTTCCATTGCCATCCATAATTATACCGACATGTTTTGGTGTATTAATTTTGCTAGAATTAGCCATATAAGGCCACTAAATTTCGAGTAAGTCTGATTCTTTATTTTTTAAATCTGAATCAACAATTGAAATGAATTTGTCAGTTTCTTTTTGAATTAAATCTTCTATTCTTCTCAACTCGTCTTCTGAAATTTCAGATGATTGTTGTTTTTCTTTTGCTGCTTGGTTGGCATCTCTTCTAATATTTCTGATAGAAACTCTTGAGTTTTCTGCTTCTGCCCTAGCTTGTTTTATGTAATCCTGTCTTGTTTCTTCTGTTAAAGCAGGCATAGTGACTCTAATTAAGTCACCGCTTGTACTAGGATTAAGACCAAGGTCAGAGTTTAAAATTGCTTTTTCTATTTCAGGGATTAAATTTTTATCCCACGGTGATATAACTATAGATCTACCCTCTTCAATACTTATATTAGATGTTTGATTAATAGGAGTCATATTCCCGTAATAATCTACGTTCACATCATCAAGTATTGCTGGGTTCGCTCTTCCAGTTCTTATTTTGTTAAAGGCGCTTCTGAGAGCAGATAATGATTTATCCATTCTTTGCGTTACATCATTTAGTAAATTTTCCATATTAAGATATAAGTGTACCTACTTTTTTGCCACAAATTATGTCTTTTAATGCACTATGGTTATTTACATTAAAAACATTTATAGGTAATCCGTGATCTCTTGCGAGTGTTAGAGCTGTAGCATCCATAACTTTAAGATTTTTTGATATGGCATCATCAAATGATAAAGCATCAAAAAATTTTGCATCTTTATTTATTTCTGGATCAGAGTCATACACTCCATCAACTCTTGTTGCTTTTAACATAAGGTCAGCCTGAGTTTCTATTGCTCTCAAACACCCGGCTGTATCTGTTGTAAAAAATGGATTTCCTGTTCCAGCTGTAAATATTACAACATACCCGTCACTTAATAATTGAATGGCTAATCTTCTATCATAATGTTCAACAATACCTGACATAGATATCGCAGACATAACTCTTGTTTTAATTCCAGCTCTTTCGAGAGAATCTCTTAAAGCAATTCCATTCATAACAGTTGCTAACATTCCCATATGATCACCAGCAACCCTGTCCATCCCAGCTTTATTTAATTTTTCTCCCCTAAAAAGATTTCCACCACCAATAACAATGCCAATTTCTGCATCTAATTCTTTGCAAGACTTAACTGAGCTTGCCATTCCATCTAATATTTTTGGATCAATGCCTTGTTTTTCATTTCCAGCAACAGATTCTCCACTAAATTTAAGAAGAATTCTTTTATGCTCTAACTTAGACATATTTTACTTTAACTGTTCTGCAACCTCTTCAGCGAAATCTTTTGTCTCAACCTCGATTCCCTCACCAACTTTTAATCTAGCAAACTCAACAATTGTTGCGCCACCCTTTTCTAAATACTCTTGAACTGTAATGTCAGGATCTTTAACAAAATTTTGAGAAATTAATGAAACTTCTGATAAGAATCTCTTAATCTTCCCATCAACCATTTTATCCATAATATCCTGTGGTTTACCAGAATCTTGAGCTTGATTTTGGTATATTGCTTTTTCCCTCTCAAGTACTTCTTTATCTATATCATCTTGAGATAAGCATAAAGGGTTAAAAGCCGACACATGCATTGCAATATCTTTTGCTATTTCATCGTTACCATCCTTTGTAACAACCAATGAACCAAGTTTTGAATCAGAATGAATATAGATGCCAATGTTCATACTTGAATCAAATTCAAGAGTAACAACTCTTCTAATTTGAATATTTTCGCCAATTGTTTGAACTAATGCTTTTCTGTCATCTTCCAATGAGGACTCTTTAAGAGCCGAAGCTTCAAAGATTTTATTTTTTGAAATATATTCTTTTACCTTTTCACCAAAAGATAAAAAGTTTGCATCCTTTGCAGCAAAATCTGTTTCTGAATTTAACTCTACCAAGGTTGCATAATCTTCATTTGCAGATACGACCAAGATTCCATCTGCTGCAACTCTTGAGGATTTTTTTTCTGCTTTAAGTGCACTATTTGATCGTAAAAGATCAAGAGCTTTTTCTATATCACCCTCACATTCAACAAGTGCTTTTTTGCAGTCCATCATTGCTACACCAGTCATATCTCTTAACTCTTTCACTTGTGATGCTTTAATTTCCACTTTTACTTATCCTCTTCATTGGTATCTTCAGGTGGAGTGTCATCCGAAGTTTCTTCAACAGCCTCGGTTGATTCCTTATCAGCTTTAACTTCTTTTTTAGCCTCATCATCAGCACTTGATGCATTTGAAACTTCTTCTTGATTATCTTCGACTGTTACTTCAGGATCATCTTTTTTAACTTTTTGAATAACTGGTGCATCAGATTTAGGAGCATATCCCTTTGCAGACTCAATACCTCTAGCGCAAGCATCAGCAATAACTTTTGTAATTAGCCTAATTGATCTTATTGCATCATCATTAGCGGGGATAATAGTATCGATACCATCTGGATCAGAATTTGTATCAACTATTCCAATAACTGGAATACCCATTTTTTTTGCCTCAAGTACTGCAATCTTTTCATACTTTACATCAACAACAAAAATTGCATCAGGCAAACCTTTCATATCTTTTATGCCGCCAACGCTAGCCTTTAATTTTGTATATTCTTTTTGAATCTCTACTGCTTCTTTTTTAATTAGCTTTTCAATTCTTCCTGAAGAAATCATTTCTTCAATATCTATAAGTCTTCTAATAGAGCCTCTTATTGTCTTCCAGTTTGTGAGGGTTCCGCCTAACCATCTCTTATCAACATAAGGCAGCCCTATTTGAGATGCTTCTTCCTTAATTGTCTTGCTTGCAGACCTTTTTGTACCAACAAATAAAATTTTATTACCCTTTGAACATATATCCTCAACTTTAGATGCAGCTGCACTTAAATGTTCTTGAGTGATCTCAAGGTTAATAATACTAATTTGCTTTCTGGTATCAAAAATATACTCATCCATTTTTGGATTCCAGAATCTTTGTTGATGACCGAAATGAACTCCCGCTTGAAGCAGGTCTTTAATTGATACTATACTCAATTTTTATCTCCTTTGGGGTTATTCTCCGATTCTTAGTAAAGCAAACTTTAAAAGCACCCCACTTTACAAAAAACAGAATCTTCGTGGTTAAAGTTTGTGTATTCTATAGAAAAATTATTAATATTTAAAGCTTTGATCTAATTAATGATCCTCTCAAAAGTATATAAATCCGGTTGAAGCTTGATTACTTTCTTCGCACAATATAGGGCTCCGTTCCCAAAAATATCCCTAGAGATTGCCTTGTGCGTAAAAGTGTATGTAACATCTTTATCTTTAAAGATAACTTTATGTATTCCGCTTACGTCATCTTTTCTGTGAGAAACAGTTTTAGATAAGCTGATTAGATTGAGTGTATCTTCATCTTTAATTAAATTTTCAATTTCAATTGCAGTACCTGATGGTTTATCTAACTTCTTTAAATGATGAGTTTCTTCAATAGAACAATTAACTCTGTTTTTATTTTTTTTTATAAAGCTTTTTAAAGAATCTTTTAATTGATAAACACCAATACTCATATTTGCCGCTAGAACTATGGGTAATGTTTTAGAAGCAATATCTATATTTTCTAATACATCTTTATTTAACCCTGTAGTACCAATGACCATAGGAATATTATGTTTTAAACAACTATTAATAANTTTATTAGTGGAAGAGGGATGAGAAAAGTCTATAACTACATCTGCAGAGGTTAAATTGTCAGTAACTTTAAATTCATCATTTGTATTAACTAAATCATTTATAGTTGTGCCCATCCTTCCAGAACTTCCATTTATATATAATTCAATCATTTTTGATCTTAGAAATCGCTTTTAAGAAGGTGTCTGTACCTGGATAGTTCTTTGATTTATCTAAGGATGCGCTCAGTTGATTTAAGAGCTTCATTTGATCTTTATTTAAGTTAGAAGGTGTCTCAACAACGACTCTACATAATATATCACCTCTTCTTCTATCTCTAACCACTGAGGCTCCCTTTCCTTTAATTCTAAAAACTTTTCCTGTTTGAGTGTTTGCTGGAATTTTTAATGAGATTGATTTCTCTAATGTTGGTATCTTAATAGAGCCCCCAGTTACAGATATTTCAAAAGGTATTGGAGCTTCTATGTACAAATGTCTTCCATCTCTTTCAAAAATTGGATCGTTGTTAACTCTTATGGCAACATAAAGATCTCCAGATTGACCACCCTTCATCCACTCTCCTTCGCCTGAAAGTCTTACTTTATCTCCATTATCAACTCCAGCAGGAATGTTTACAGAAAGAGTTTTGTTATCTTTANTAGCTCCTGCCCCCCTACACGTTTTACAAAGGTTTTTTATTACTTGTCCATTTCCAGAACAAACTGAACAGGTTTGTTGAACTGAAAAAAACCCTTGCTGCATTCTAATTTGACCAGAACCTCCACAATTTGTGCACGTAATTGGACTAGATCCTTTTTCAGCACCTGAGCCGGAGCAATCTGAACATTGCGTATGTGATGGAATTTTTATTTTCTTTTGTATTCCTAGGACTGCATCTTTGAGATCTAAATCAAGATTGTATTGAAGATCCGAACCTCTTCTTTGTCTTCTAGATTGAGACCTGGTTCCAAATACATCTCCAAAAATGTCACCAAAAATATCATTGATATTTATATCATTAAAGTTCGGCCCTCCACCTCCCATACCTTCAACACCAGAATGGCCAAATTGATCATACGCAGATTTTTTTTGAGGATCTGAAAGAACATCATAAGCTTCAGCAGCTTCTTTAAATTTTTCTGCTGCTTCTGGATTATCTGGATTTCTATCTGGGTGATATTTCATTGCCTTCTTTTTGAAGGCCTTTTTTAATTCATTTGATGAAGCATCACGAGAGACTTCAAGAGTTTCATAATAGTCTCTCTTAGACATGATAAATCTTTACTTTTCTTCTTCTTTTACTTCCTCAAATTCAGCATCAACAGTATTTTCAGTAGAACTGTCTTCATCTGTATTAGTATCAGATTGTCCTTCTGCGCTTTCCTGTTTATATAGTTTTTGAGTTAGTGGTGTTAAAACATCATTTAGATTTTTTGTTGCAGACTCAATTGCTTCGATATCTTCAGATGATATTGCTTCCTCTAATCCTTTGAGCGCCTCTTCTACTTGATTCTTTTCTTCGTCTTCAAGTTTATCCTCTGATTCCTCAATAGTTTTTCTTGTGGCATGAACCAACATATCGGCATTATTTTTAGTTTTTACTAGCTCTTCAAATTTCTTATCATCTTCAGCATTTGCCTCAGCATCTTTTACCATCTTTTCTATATCTTCGTCTGATAATCCGCTAGATGCTTTTATAACAATTGATTGTTCTTTGCCAGTATTCTTATCTTTTGCTGAAACATTCAAAATTCCATTTGCATCAAGATCAAATGATACTTCAATTTGTGGAACTCCTCTTGCTGCCGCAGGTATGTCAGTTAGATTGAACTGGCCTAAAGATTTATTCTGAGCAGCCTGAGTTCTTTCTCCTTGAATGACATGAACTGTAACAGCGGTTTGGTTATCTTCGGCTGTCGAAAATACCTGAGATTTTTGAGTTGGAATAGTAGTATTTTTTTCAATAAGTGGGGTNGCTACTCCNCCTANNGTNTCAATACCAAGTGTTAATGGAGTAACATCTAAAAGNAATACATCAGTTGTATCNCCAGATAAAACTGANCCTTGAATAGCAGCGCCAACAGCTACTGCTTCATCAGGATTTAAATCTTTTCTTGGATCTTTACCAAAAAAATCTGCAACTTTCTTTTGAACAAGTGGCATCCTTGTTTGTCCACCAACGAGCAAAATCTCATTTATGTCTCCCTTNGATATTTTTGCATCCTTAAGTGCAAGTTTNAGNGGCTCNAGGCTTTTATCAACNANATCNTCNACNAGAGACTCTAATTTAGCTCTAGTAATCTTNTGAACAAAATGTTTTGGCCCAGAACTATCAGCAGTTATATATGGCAAATTAACTTCTGTTTGCTCAGATGANGATAGTTCAATTTTNGCNTTTTCAGCAGCTTCNTTTAGTCTNTGTAGCGCAAGAGGATCACTTTTCAAATCAAATCCAGATTCTTCTTTAAATTTATCAACAAAATAATCAATCAATCTAAGATCGAAATCTTCACCACCAAGGAAAGTGTCTCCATTTGTAGATAAAACTTCAAATTGATGTTCTCCATCAACGTCAGATATCTCAATAATAGATATATCAAAAGTTCCTCCTCCAAGATCATATACTGCTACCGTTGANTCTCCCTTNCCTTTATCAAGACCNTANGCAAGCGCTGCTGCAGTTGGTTCATTNATAATTCTNTTAACATCTAAGCCTGCAATTTTTCCTGCATCTTTNGTTGCNTGTCTTTGTGAATCGTTAAAATAAGCNGGTACAGTAATTACTGCTTCTTTNACTTCATGCCCAAGATAATCTTCAGCAGTTTTCTTCATCTTTTTAAGAACTTCTGCAGCAACCTGTGGTGGGGCTAATTGTTTTTTTGATGCCTCAACCCAAGCATCACCATTATCTGCTTTAACAATTTTNTATGGAACCATGTCAGCATCTTTACTAACAACTTCATCATCGAATGTNCTACCTATTAATCTTTTAATTGCATACAAGGTGTTTTCAGGATTGGTAACAGCTTGTCTTTTAGCTGGTAGTCCAACAAGAACTTCATCGTTATCTGTGTATGCAATCACAGACGGTGTTGTTCTTGCACCCTCAGCATTTTCAATAACTTTTTGTTGTTGGCCTTCAACAACAGCAACACAGCTGTTAGTTGTTCCTAAATCAATTCCTATAATTTTTGACATACTTTTTCCTCTAATTTTTAATCACAGTCACTCTTGCCGGTCTTAAGACTCTTGAGTGCAGTTCCCAGCCCCTTTGAAAAATATTTCCAACAAAGCCGTCTTTCTTGTTTTTATCTTTCTCCATTGAAACAGCCTCATGTTTTTCTGGATTAAATTCCTCATTATCCGGATAGATAGGTACCATTCCGAATTTATCAAGAGTTGANTCAAAAGATTTTAAAGTTAATTCAATACCTTCTTTGTCCTCTTTTGANGAATTCTCAGACAAATTATTTAATGCATTCTCTAAGTTATCTATTATGGGCAAAAGCTCCATGAGCAGTCTCTCAGTTCCATATTTATGAGCTTTTTCAACTTCTGTTAATGTTCTTTTTAAAGCATTATCAAGGTCAGCATTAGCACGAAGTAATAATCCTTCGAGCTCCTCTTTTTTATCAACAAGCTCCTCATATGTTGGTGTACCAACATTTTCAGCTTCATCTTGAGAATCATCACTTAAATCAGAATCTTCTCCAGATCCATTTAATGAAAGCTCTTCATCAAGAGAATTTTCTTCAACAGATTTATCTTTTTCACTCATAAAATATCCCTATACCACCATATATTGGGATATTAATTATCAGTTCAAGGGGTTTTAACTAATCTAATTTTTTAACGTGAAGCACGAGATTATGATCAACTAATTGATATCCAGCATCTTTGGCAATAGAGTTTAACCTTTCAATTAATTCATTATCCTGAAACTCTAAAACCTTCCCAGATTCAACATCAACCATATGCTCATGATTTTCTTCTAGTACTTCATAAACAGCATGACTGCCTTCAAAGTGATGTTTTTTAACTATTCCAGCAGTTTCGAACTGAGTAAGTACTCTGTATACAGAAGCAAGACCAATATTTTCACCTCTGTTTAGAAGTTCTTTATATATATCTTCAGCACTAAAATGTGCTTCTTCTTGAATAGCAGTAGATTCTAAGACTTCCATAATTTTTATTCTAGGCAATGTAGCCTTGAGACCTGCTTTTTTCAGTTCTTTTGTTTGGTTCATTTAACTTTAGTATAGTACAGTTTTCAAAATTATATTATGCTCTTGCACTACAAGAGATAATATAAGGGAAGTATAATCAAATTTTGTTATGAAAAGTATATTGATTAAAAATTTTGTAAATAAGTTTTTTGCCTACTTTTTAGTAATAATAATTTCATCTTGTTCATCATTAACGCCTTACAAGGTCCCTATTTTGCAAGGAAATATTTTTGATGAAGATGATATGTCCAAATTGAGTGAAGGTTTAACTAAAGAGCAAGTTCAGTTCATATTTGGAACTGCTTTAATTAAAGATCCTTTTCATTCAAATCGGTGGGATTATTATTACTCGATTCAAGTGGGTGATGAGCTTTTGGATGAAATGAAATTATCTATAAACTTTAACAGTGATGGTCTCGTAGATAATTGGACTATAGAAGATCTATCTGAATAATTAAACCTTTGAAAGCCGATTCAAAAAGGCTTCTAATAAAATTTCACAAAAACTGTCAATTGCCTTCTCAGGCAGCAAATTATTCAACAATATAGGAAGTTCAAATTCTGCACTGAATTCAATCAGAGTTTCATAGTTATCTTTTTTAGAAATATTCCACTCTCCTTTAAAGGAATTAAAAGGACCATCAATTTGTTCAATTTTGATTTTATTTTCTAGCAAAATGTTCTTTGATCTAATTTCATAATCCCTCAGCAAAAAACTAAATTCCAATTTGCCAATCTCAAATTGATCATTTTTTTCTATAAGCTCTGACTTTGAACAGCCNGGTATATATGAAGAATAGTTTTCAAAATTTGCTATTTGATCGTAAACTTTTGAAAAGTCTTCAGTCACTGACTTTAAAAAATGAATCTTACGGGGCACTCTAAAGGATCTGTGAAATAAATATTGAAGCAACACTTATTGGAGCTATGAATTTTATAAAAAATCTCCAAAGCTTATAAATAATTTGATTAACATAACCTACTTCATTAGTAATGAGTTCTTTTTTCATAAACCAACCAACAAATATTGCAATCATCATTCCGCCTAGAGGAAGCAAAATTTGATTAGCAATAAAATCCATTGAATCTAAAAAATTTCTGCCAGGAGTGAGGTTAAATTCAGACAAAACATTAAAACTCAATGCGGTTCCAATGCCTAAACTCCAAGCGAAAAAAGAAATAGCTAAGGCAGAATATTTCCTTGATAAAAAGCCTTCTTCAGATAAGTAAGCCACACCAGGCTCAAGCAATGAAATGGAAGAGCTTAAGGCTGCAATAGACAACAATATGAAGAAAAAAGCACCAATTATTTGACCAAATTGCATTTGGTTAAATGCTGATAACATTGATACAAAAACAAGTCCTGGTCCGCTATTTGGTTCTAAATTGAAAGCAAAAATAATTGGAAATATTGCTAAACCCGCTAACATAGCTACCAAGGTATCTAAAGATGCTACGGTGAAAGAAGTTGGAACTACTTTTTGATCTTTGGGCATGTATGCGCCATAAGCCATAATTGAACCCATTCCCAAGCTCAAGCTAAAAAAAGCTTGGCCCATTGCACTCAAAAATGTCTCAGCCGTCACATTTGAAAAGTCTGGAGCAAATAAAAATTCCAATGTCCTTATAAATGCTCCATTAAACATTGCATAAATGACCATAAAGATTAATAAAAATCCTAACATTGGCATTAAAATTTTTACCATTCTTCCAATACCATTTTTTACACCTGCAGAAACAATCAAAAAAGTTAAAAGCATAAAAACTGTATGCCAAAATAAAAGATTATATGGTGACGATATGACGGCACCGAACTGATCTGATGAACTCAGAGCATCGGAGGGTAATGCAGCAATAAAAATATAATTTAAACAAATGCCCGCAATCACGCTGTAAAAAGAAAGTATTAATACTCCTGCTGTAATTCCACTCCATCCAACAAGTTTCCATAGTGGAGAAGTGTTTGATTGCATTGCAGTTCTTTTCATAGCATTGATTGGACTATTGCCAGCCCTCCTTCCAATAATGATTTCACTAATCATGATTGGGACTCCTATCATGACGATGCATAATAAGTAGATTAGTACAAAGGCACCACCGCCATTAGTTCCGGCTTTATAAGGAAATCCCCAGATGTTTCCTAAGCCAACAGCAGATCCTGTAGCTGCAAGTATAAATGTCCATTTTCCAATCCAGGCACCATGAGATTTTAGTTTTTTTTCCATAATTATAAATAAGGGTTGCTGTATGGATTAATCCAATAACCAATTGATATTAAAAAAGATATACATACTAGTAAAGTTAAAATTTTTCTGAATTTCTGATAATCAATATCCTTTTTATTGAAATCTTCTGTAGATCTCTCAAATACGAAAAATAAATAAAAGCTAATTATCGACAAAAATAGAGAAAATAAAATTAGCTTTAAATAAGTTAGAAGTAGAATCAAACAACCCAATAAACTAAAACCAATTCCTATAGATAAGTTTAATTTTTGATTTTTTTGATCATCTCTCCATCCCCAAGCAAAGCCGCCTAAAAATGTAATAATTATTGCACCATAGCCTAATTGAAAATATATAAGGGTCTTGCTGATCTCTCCACCAATAATCCACGGTATAAGCGAAAATGAAGCAAATGGAAGAAAGCCAACATAGCCATAGGTAGATTTGATATTAGTTATATTCAATTTATTTCTTTAAAGTTATTGCACTTAGTTCTTTAGAATACATAATAAAGTATGACTAAAGAAAAACCTTCTTTAATTGTAAAGAATAAAAATGCTTCTAGAAACTATAAATTAGATGAAAGTTTTCAAGCTGGGATTGTCTTAGAAGGTTGGGAAGTAAAATCGCTAAGACAGTCTAAGGTTGATGTAAAAAATTCATATGTAAATATCAAAAAAGGTGAGGCTTGGCTTATTGGAGTCAAAATTGATAGTCCAGCATCTTTAAAACAAGAAGATATAGATTTGACTAAATCAAGAAAACTTTTACTTCATAAAAAAGAAATTGAAAAGATTGAAAGATTGAAGGGTGAGAAAGGACTTACATGTGTTTTAACAAAAATTTACTGGAAAGATAATTTAATTAAATGTGATATTGCCATGGGTAAAGGCAAAAAGCATAGAGACCAAAGAGAGGATATCAAAAAAAGAGATTGGGAAAGAGATCAAGGAAGAATTCTTAAAAATTCAAGAAAATTCTCCTAATCGAATCAAAAAAAATATTCATGTATAATGCCCTTCCTTATGGGGGCGAATAGGGTTCGACGTTTCTACTGGACTCCGAAGCGCATGCCAAGATTGTAGTAATTCTTGTAAAACATACTACAAAAAAAATAGTTGCAAATAACGACAACTACGCTTTAGCAGCTTAATGCTAACCGATGCAAGAATTGACTGTGGTTCGAAGCATCGGCTAAACACACAGTCTAGCCAAGCTATATTGCTTGGATATAGTTTGGTAAAACTTAATCAAGCTAGCTTTTATGCCCTGCTCTTCGGGTGATAAAAGTTAAAAATAATAGAATGAGCTATGCATGTAGAAGTTAGGCTGAAGGATTGACGGACGCGGGTTCAATTCCCGCCGCCTCCACCATTTTCATAATAATTCGTATAAATATAGACATATTGTCTATAGATAATTAAACTACGCATCTAAATTATGGCTAATTCAAAACAAGCAATTAAAAGAGCAAGACAAAACTCTGATAGATATAAGCTCAGACATGCACAACGCTCTGTTGTAAGAACCGCAGTAAAAGCGGTGAGAGCCGATATTGATTCTAAAGATAAGGCAAAAGCTTCAGAGTCCTTCAAAAAGGCACAAAAAGTTATCGATACAGCTGCTTCAAAAAATGTAATACACAGAAATGCAGCAGCTCGAACAAAAAGTAGATTATCAAAAGCTATTAAAGAATTAAGTTAATTCGTTCATAGTATTTACCACTTCAGTTTCTAATGACTTCAATAATTCTTTTGTGCCCTCTCCAGTAGCAGCTGAAATAAAAAATATTTCTTTAGATTTAATTTTTAAATCTTTTTCAATTTGTTCTTTGATTGACCTTAATTGTTCTTTTTGAATCAAATCAATTTTATTACAAATAACCCATGAAACTTTTTGAGTTAGGTCATCCTTAAATGAATCTAACTCATTCTTAAGTAAAGTAATTTGTTGCACAGGTGTGAGACTCTCGGAAGAATTTAAATCAACAAAAATTAGTAAAAGACCAGTTCTTGAAATATGTTTAAGAAATTTAATTCCTAGACCTGCGCCTTCAGAAGCCCCTTCTATTAAGCCAGGAATATCAGCAATAACGTAACTCGATTCATTTCCCTTTATTGTTCCCAGATGAGGCCTTAAAGTTGTGAATGGATAATCACCTATTTTTGGTTTAGCTGATGATACGTTATTTAAAAAAGTTGACTTGCCAGCATTTGGAAAGCCAACTAAACCAACATCGGCCAAAGACTTTAACTCTAATCTAATTGATCTCTTTTCACCCTCAAATCCAGGAGTAAATTTTCTTGGTGCTTGGTTAGTACTAGATTTAAATTTTGCATTACCCAGACCCCCATCACCGCCTTTAGCAATAATATACTCAGCGTTTTTCTTGTTACAGTCAATAAGCTCTTCACCTGTGGAGTTATCGTAAACAACTGTGCCTAGTGGAACCTCAATATAGAGATCATCTCCTGCGGCACCAAACTTATTTTTACCAGCACCCTTTTGACCATTTTTTGCATTAAATATTTTTTTATTTTGAAAATCTACTAGAGTATTAACATTAGTATTTACTTTAAAAAAAATATCTCCACCTTTACCACCATCGCCGCCATCAGGGCCTCCAAATGGAATATATTTTTCTCTTCTAAAGCTTGAAGCTCCAGAACCACCATCTCCTGCCTTAATTTCGAGATAGGCCTCGTCAATAAAATTCATTTTGTTTTGTTATTGAGGAATAACGTTTGCTGTCTTTCTTTTTTTAGGGCCTTTGTAAGTAAATTGAACAATGCCAGCAGATTTAGCGAACAATGTATCATCTTTGCCAATACCAACATTTAGACCCGGATGAGTATTTGTGCCTCTTTGACGAATAAGAATTTCACCAGCTTTGACCAACTGACCACCAAATCTTTTTACACCAAGCCTTTTTGAGTTGGAATCTCTTCCATTCTTACTTGATCCACCTGCTTTCTTATGTGCCATTATTTACTCTCTAATTTAATATTCTTAATTTCAACCTGAGAATGCTTTGCTCGATGCCCTATTTTTCTCATACTGTGCTTTCTTCTTCTGAAGCGCAAAATAGAGATTTTATCAGCTTTCACAGTATCTTTTATTTCAGCAGTTACCTTTACATTATCAAGGTATGGTTGCCCAACCTCAACATTATCACCGTCTACGTACAATAAAACATTATCAAAAGTAATCTTTTTACCAACTTCATCTTTTAAAAGATCAACTGATAAAATCATACCCTTTTCAACTTTATGCTGTTTACCGCCTGTTTCTATAACTGCATACATAATATAATCCTAAAAAGCTCGCAAAATATACGCTTTAATGAAGAAATTATCAATACTTAAACAGAATTTTGCATGATAAATAAGGCAATATGAAGAAAAATATCAATATTACAGAGGAATTAAAGGTTGTTGAAAAATATATAAAAAAAGACCTAAACAAGGAAAAAACTATTTCAGGTTTATACAAATATATTTTTAGATCAAGTGGTAAAAAAATGCGAGCAAGATTAAGTCTTATTGCTTCATCTGTTAAAAATCACAAAAACAGATTTAAACTTGCATCTGTAATAGAGCTTCTTCATACAGCTACACTCGTTCATGATGATGTCGTTGATAATTCTTCAGTCAGACGAGGAGTCAAATCTGTAAATAATGTTTGGACGAATTCGCATGGAGTTTTGATTGGGGACTATATTTACTCAAAAGCATTTATTCTTATGGTTGAAATCGGAAATAAGAATATTCTTGAAGAGCTTGCCAATGCAACAAATGACATTTCTCAAGGAGAATTAATTCAACTAGATGCAATTAGGAACATCAAAATATCTCTAAATAAGCTTAAAAAAATTAGCTACTTCAAAACAGGCAGGCTTTTTGAAGCTGCAGCTAGGACAGGAGCAATTCTTTCTTCTTCAAATAGGAATTATATAAACAACGTAAGTGAGTGTGCTAAGAATCTAGGAATATTATTTCAAATCCGTGATGATATGCTTGATTATTCTTCATGTCTAAAAATTGGAAAACCGTCATATCAAGATCTTAGGGAAGGCAAAGTCACTTATCCGTTTTTTTATGCATACAAAAATGGTAACACTCGAAATAAAAAGAATTTATTTGAGCTTCTTGGAAAAAATAACTTAAATCAATCAAAGGCAAAAAATCTTATTCAAAATTTGAATGGAATTCAAAAAACCCAGCAACTTGCTGAAAAATATCATGTCAAAACAATCGACTGTGCTAATAAAATAAATGACCTATTTGTTAGAAAAGAAATGATAGAATTAGCCGATATAGCACTTAAAAGAGATAAATAATGTTTAATCCTAAAAGCTCCTATAACAAAGAAGAACTAATTGCATGTTCAAATGGAGAATTATTTACAAAAGAAGGTGATGGTCGATTACCCTCAGACCTAATGTTAATGTTCGATGAAATAGTTAATATTGATGATTTTTCAGGAAATTATAACAAAGGTTCAATTGAAGCTATGCTAAACGTAAACCCTGATTTGTGGTTTTTTAAGTATCATTTTAAGGAAGATCCTGTCATGCCAGGATGTCTAGGTCTTGACGCTATGTGGCAACTTCTAGGATTTTACTTGTTGTGGACTGGCTTACCAGGAATTGGAAGAGCTCTTGGAGCTGAAAATGTAAAGTTCTTTGGACAAGTTCTTCCAAAAGCAAAAAAAGTTGTATATAAACTAGATATTAAAAGGGTTATCAATAGAGGTGCAATAGTTGGTTTAGCAGATGGTGAAATGTTTGTTGATAATAAAAAAATCTATAGCGCTGAAAAGTTAAAAGTTGGTTTATTTAAGGATCCAAGTAATTTCTGATGAGAAACGTAGTCATAACAGGAGTAGGTATTAAATCTTGTATAGGTAATGACTATGCAGAAGTACTTGCTAATCTTCAGAATGCTAAATCAGGAATTGTATTTAATGAGAAATATTCAGANATGGGATTTAGAAGTTGTGTCTCTGGATCTGTCAATATTGATCTTTCAGAACATATTGATAGGAAATTATTAAGATTTATGGGTGAATCTGCCGGATACGCTTACTTGGCTACTAAGGATGCCCTTAAAATGGCTGGAATTGATGAAAGTCATCTAGACTCGCCAAAAATTGGTATTGTTGCAGGATCTGGAGGTGCTTCTACGAGAGTGATGTTAGAGAGTGGTGATATTGCAAGAGAGAAAGGCCCTAAAAGAATTGGACCTTATGGTGTTACAAAAAGCATGTCTAGTTCTATATCTGCAATCATAGCAACAGCACTAAAATTAAAGGGAATAAATTATTCAATTTCTTCAGCATGTGCAACCAGTGCTCATTGTATTGGTCATGCTGCAGATTTAATTAAAAGCGGCCAACAAGATGTTGTCATAGCTGGTGGAAGTGATGACGAGCATTGGAGCTCATCTTGCTTATTTGATGCCATGGGAGCACTTTCATCTAACTTCAATTCAACTCCAACGATTGCATCAAGACCATATGATTCAAATAGAGATGGATTTGTTATTTCAGGTGGAGCTGGAATGATAATTTTAGAAGATGAAGAGCATGCAAAGAAAAGAGGCGCAAATATTCTAGCTAAGCTTTCTGGATATTTTGCAAATTCTGATGGATATGACATGGTAGCTCCTTCTGGTGAAGGTGCATCTCGATGTATGCAAGGAGCAATTGATAATTCAAAAATAAAAATCGATTACATTAATACTCACGGTACAAGTACTCCCGTTGGAGATGTAGCAGAAATAAATGCAATCAAGACTCTTTTCACCTCTGAGCAACCAATGATAAGTTCAACTAAATCAATGACAGGACACTCACTTGGAGCTACAGGTGCTCATGAGGCAATATATTCAATTATGATGATTAACGAAAACTTTATTGCGCCATCTATAAACATTGAGTCATTATGTGATGATGCTGAAGGCCTTGATATTGTTACCGAAACAAGGAATGCATCAATCAATAATGTTCTTAGTAATTCGTTTGGTTTTGGTGGAACCAATGCAAGTCTAGTAATCAGTAGGTATCAATAAAGATTTAGCAATGCGTCTTTTGTATACGGAATAACATCATTAACTCTACCTTCCTTCATCTTTAAAACCCATTCATGATCAGATAACAATGCTCTGCCAACTGCTATAAGATCATATTTTTCATTCGTAATATCATCTATTGCTTTGTCAATACTTGTTGGTGTTGCTGGTGCAGTCATATCAATAAAATCTGAATCCAGTCCTACGCTGCCAACACCAATCGTTGGGATCTTTGTTATTTTCTTAGTCCAATAGGCTAGGTTTTCCTTTGAGCCTGTAAATTCGCTTTCCCAGAACCTTCTCATGCTTGAATGTAAATAATCCAAGCCAGATTCTACAGGTGAAGTAAGAATTGTTTTAAGTTCTTCAGGATTAGATGCAAGTTTAGCTTCAAAGTCATGTTGCTTCCATTGAGAAAATCTTAAGCCAACAATAAAATTTTCACTGACATTCTCTCTAATAGATTTAATAATATCTGAAACAAATTGTGAGCGATTTTCTATTGAGCCTCCATATTCATCTTCACGAATATTTGTACCGCTCCAAAAAAAATTATCTATCAAGTAACCATGAGCTCCATGTATCTCAACTCCATCAAATCCAATCTCTTCACATATCTTTGCATCTGATGCGTAAGCATCAATTGTTTCTTTGATATCATTTAAAGTCATCTCATGAGCTACTTTTTTACCAGGTTTTACAAGTCCAGAGGCTGTATGACCAGGTACTTCAGGATTTGGTTGCATGCCTAGNTTTCTAAAACCACCACAATGCCATAATTGTGCAATAACTGCTCCATTGTTATTTTTAATTCCCTCTACGACCACTTTCCACGCTTCTTTAGCCTCATTACTATCTAATCTAGGAACATTTGGATATGCACTTGAAGCCTTATGACTTACTTCAATTCCCTCTGTAATAATCAACCCAACTTCTGCTTTTGCTCGCCTAGAATAATATGCAACCACCTCCTGCGTGGGAATCCCTCCAGGAGACTGATTTCTTGTCATAGGCGCCATTACAATTCTATTTCTAAGAGTAATATTTTTAAGTTTGTAATTTTCAAAGATCATATTTATTTTTTATCAAACTTTGATTTTCTCCATGGGAAGTCTTTTGGTAAATCAGAAGAAATCTTATTCTTAAAGTCTGGTTGTCTTTTCTCTAAAAATGACATTACTCCCTCTTTTGCATCATCCGAAGCTCCTCTTGAATCAATTAACTTNCTTTCAATAATATGTGCATTTTCAGGACTATCATCTGCCGATAATGACCAAAGCATGTGTCGCGTCATTGCAACTGACACAGGGGCACTTGAATCAAAGAATAAATTAGATATTTCAATAGCTTTATTCAGTAATTTATCTTCGTCAACTAAATAATTTACTAATCCAATTTTTGAAGCTTTTTGAGCATCTATAATCTCGCCCGAATAACAAAGTTCAAGCGCATTTTGAATTCCCACAATTTTAGGCAAAAACCAGCTAGCACAACCATCAGGAACAATACCTCTCTTAGCAAAAACAAAACCAAATCTTGAATTAGTTGTAGCAATTCTTACATCTGCTGGCAATTGCATTGTTGCCCCAACACCCACAGCGTCCCCGTTACATGCTGCAATCACAGGCTTTAAAGAATTATAGATTTTTAGATTTAATATACCTCCAGCATCTCTCCTATAATCTGATTCAAATTGTCCTTTAGTATCAAATTCTTTATCAAAAGTTTTCTCTCCAAAGGATAAGTCTGCTCCTGCACAAAAAGCTCTGCCAGAACCAGTGATTACAAGCGATTTGATATTGTCATTATTATTAACAAGATCGATTGCATCGAGCATGTCATCAAACATCTGCATATTAAAAGCATTTAACTTTTCTGGTCTATTAAGTTTTAATATTGCAACTGAATCAACTTCGTCAAGAAGGATGGTTTTATATTCTTTCAACAAAATTTAATACTAGAATGGAATATCGTCATCTGTAAGGCCTTCTCCACTATCATCCTCGGGGAAAGGTGTATCAGAAGAGTTTTCCATTTGATTTGAGTTATCAGATGAGCCTCTTGAGCCAAGCATTGTAAGTTGATTGCCTAAAACTTCAGTTGTGTATCTATCATTACCATCTTTATCTTGCCATTTTCTTGTTTGAATTTTTCCTTCAACATANACACTCGANCCTTTGTCTAAATACTTTTCAGCGATCTCAGCCAAATTACCAAAAAATACAACTCTATGCCATTCAGTCTTATCCCTATTTTCACCACTTTCTTTNTCCTTCCATGATTCAGTGGTTGCTATAGAAAGATTTGCTACAGCTGTTTGTGTAGCTGTATATCTCATTTCAGGCTTTTGTCCTAAATTACCAACTAAAATTACTTTATTTACTCCTCTGCTCATAATTACCTCTTATAATATGTAAAAGTTTAACCTAATTTAATTTTTTCATCACGGAATTTTTAATTCAATGGATAGTATTTTTATAAAAGGTGCGAGAACACATAATCTAAAGAATATTAATCTCGAAATACCTAGAAATAAAATCATAGTTATAACGGGACTTTCTGGTTCAGGTAAGTCTTCTCTTGCTTTTGATACCTTATACGCCGAAGGTCAAAGACGTTATGTAGAATCATTATCAACCTATGCAAGAAGATTTTTATCTATGATGGAAAAGCCTGATGTTGATCAGATTGAAGGCCTCTCACCAGCTATATCAATAGAACAAAA